>Ga0182024_10004444_pt1 | contig 32249 bp, 23 predicted proteins | sample P32metaG_FD_120480 | JGI IMG/M metagenome (GOLD analysis project Ga0182024, IMG submission 120480) | Permafrost microbial communities from Stordalen Mire, Sweden - P3-2 metaG (Illumina Assembly) | ecosystem: Environmental > Terrestrial > Soil > Wetlands > Permafrost | place: Sweden: Stordalen...
CAACGAGGATCCGATGTCGTTCGAATGGACGGCCAAAGCAGAAGACATCATCGAAAAAGTGCGCCGTGCGCGCGAGGTATTGGATAAGAGTGCATCAGCTTGAGACACTACACTAGCATTGCCTTCAGTTGGGGGTAGGGAATCGAGTCCGATGTGACCAAAGTTTGCAGCGGGTCCCGCTGCGGCCAAAGGCCGAGGCACGGGCTCTGCATCCTAAGCCGGAATCCGTAAAGGCTCGTGTAAGGGTCAAGTTGGCCGCCCTGGTAACTGTACATCCAGCTGAGGCTGTCGCCGGACGGAACCCATGAGCCATTGAACCAGGCAGCGTCGCCGTACGGATCGTACACGATCCGTTCCTGCGGCGCCCCGCTTGTGTCGGTTATGCAAGTGACGCTGAAGATGGCATCCTGGCACGTGTACAGCCGCTCGGGCGTCGCGTCGTCCCGACAAACCAACTCGTCGATATAGCGGATACCCCACACGTGCTGCTGGTCCATCGTGGTCGCTGTGCCGACCCGCTGCTCGATATCCTGCCAGTTATCCGTGAAGTAGGAGTGCCGGGTCTGCGTCGTCACCGATATGATTCGGCGGTTCCTGCCGTCATACGTATACTGTCCGACCGGGCTGCCGCCGGAATCGACCGCGGTCATCCGGTTCCACGCATCATAGACGGCAGTGAACGAACTCGTCGGCGTCCCCGGCTGCGGCATCGTCGTCATGTTGCCGGCGGCGTCATACGCCGGCGTGGCCCACAGCGGCGTGCCGCCGGATTCGGTGATGTTCGTGATCTCGTTGACAGTGTTGCTGACGCGGCCCTGGGTCAGGTCCGTCGTGCCGGCGGTCGCGGTGACGTAGGTGCTCCAGTTGCCGGTGGGGTCCAGGCCGTAGGTCATTTCCCGGGGGATCGTGCCGGTGATGCCGGTGTTGGTGCCGTTCAGGACGCCACGCTGCATGTCCGTCAGGCGGTTGAGGGTGTCGTAAGTGTAGTATTCGTCGAGACCGGCGGCGACGTTGGCGGTGCCGACTACGTTCGCTTTGTATTGCCGATTCGAATTGAAATCGTAGCCGTACTTATAGCGGTCGATGTCCACCGGCGTGCCGCCGGTGTTGTTCTGCCAGCGCTGGTCGATGACGCGATTGAACAAGTCCAGGCCGTTGAAAACGCCGCTGGTGCCGCCCCAAAGGTCAAGCCAGACGCTCGGCTGCGGGTAGGCGATGCGGACCACCGTGCCCAGGCCGAGATAGGTGTAGCTGGCGAGGTCGACCGTGCCGCTGGTGGTGTCCTGGATCGTGTCTACGCGGTTGAGCAGGTCGTTCATCCCGCCGGAGGTGCCGAAATAGTAGGCGATGGTCCTCAGGTTGGGGTAGGTCAACTGGTTCAGGCGGATCTCGTTGGAGCTTGAGGCACCCGTGTCATAGGCGTATTGGACGCTGGGCGTCGGCGTGGGGCCGGTGGTAACAACTGCCCCGGAGTGGGATTGGTATTCCTGGGTGAGTTGCGCGAAGGTGTTGTAGGTGAGCTGCACCTGGTTGAGGACCGTGCCGCTGCCGGGCGTCGCGCTGTTGGTACTGGTTACGGTGTAGACCATGCCCCGGACTTCGTACGCGATGGCGATCTGCAGCACCGTGCTGTCCGTGCCGCCGCCGGTTGTAACGCAGTCGTTGGTTTGACGGCCGAGTTCGTCGCGGTAGAGCGTGCGCACCGTGCCGCGCTGATCGGTAATCGTGAGTTGCTCGCCCAGGCGGTTGTAGGCGAAGCTGACCACGTCCGAGCCGCTGACCGAGTCGGGGAAGGTGATGCTTGCCAGAAGGTCGCTACGGGCGACGCCGCTGGATGACAGCGTGGTGCCATGGGTCCAGGTGGTGGTCTGGTTGCCGGTGGTTGAATTGACCGCCGTCATCGTGGCGATGAGGTTGTCGAGCGTGTACGTGTAGTTCGTGGTGCGGGCCAGGCCGCCCACGTCTTCGACCGTCTGCGTGGTCCGGCTGGCGTTGTCGTACGTTTTCTGGTTCACGATCGACTTCGGGTCCGTGGTCTCGTAAACCCGGCCGGCCTCGTCGTAGGTCGTGCTGTTCACGAGCACCGTACTGCTGGTCGAGGGCGGCGTGCTGGGACGAGTGAAGCTGCTCGCCGCTCCGTAGTTGGCGCTGGCGATCTGCCGGTCGATGCCGTCAAACCAGGCGGCGGAGTACATGACCCTCGCGTTGCTCGAGGTGAGCGCGCCGGTGGTACTCGTGCTGGCGTTGTTGCGGCGTTGGTACGAGTAGACGCTGACCGTGTTGCCGACCGCGTCGAAATTGAGCAGGCTTTGCTCGATGATGATGTCTCCGCTGACGGTCTGGGCCTGCGTGTAGCTGACGCCGGACGTATTGTAGCCGGTGTAGGTGGCGGTGATCCAGTTCACGCCGCTGAAGGCGCTCTTGGTGAAGACCTGGCCGGCGCCGGGTGCGATCTGCTGCACGACGTTCCCGCTGGGATCATACCAATTATTGCCGGTGAGGGTGTTGCCGGTGTTGCCAGTGGTGGGATCCACCGCGGTTGTGGTGGTCTGGTAGACGCGGCCGCGGGCGTCGTATGCCGTGCCGGACTACGTCACCGATGCCGAAAGGGCCAGTGTCCCGTTTTCGGACCAGGGCGTGCCGGCGGGATATTGGCTGGTCAGCGCCGGGGTCAAGAGCGACTTCACGCTGAAGCAGTGGCCGGTGGAGTATTACCAATCCGTGATAAGTTACTTCCGCAGGAAGGTGTGCTTCGTGCAGGTCGGCAGTGCCGAGCATGACCACCCCGCTTTGGAAGGCGCGGTCAACCTGGTGGGCCGGACCGACACCCGGCAATTGATAGCCTTAGCCTACCACGCCTTGGGAGGGCTGGGCCCGATCACGTTCCTGCAGCACCTGTGCGCGGCGTTCGAGAAGCCGTACGTCGCGCTGCTGGGCGGACGGGAGCCGGTCAATTGGACGCAGTACCCGTTGCAAACCACCCTGCACACGATGGGGAAGCTGCCCTGCTGCCGCACGCGGGCGTGCTGGCGTTCGCGGGTGGTGGCATTGAACGACGGGGCCGAGCAGGACCGGAGCCTGTGCGAGGCGCCGGTGCTGGGCATGTCCCGCCCGGTGGGCAAGTGCATGGCGATCATCAGGCCGGAGGACGTCATCCGCGCGATCGAGGCATGCTACGAGGGCGGGGCGATGAGCTACGACGCCTGATCGGGGAAATGCAGGGAGGTCAGTGCCCTTGTCAGAAAGGCGGCCGCCTGGGAGCAAGGCGACGCTAAAACGCCCTTCTGAACAATTCCAGGCTCTTCGGCACCGCCGTCAGCGCGTCTTCCCGCCCTTCCATTTCCAGCGAGATGTAGCCGCGATAGCCGGCTTCGCCCAGGATCTGCGCCACTTGCGTGTAGTCAATATCCAGCGTGTACCACTCCCCGCCGCCTGGATAGGTCTTGGCCTGGACGAGCACGGCGTGCGGCGCCAATGCGCGCATCTGCTCGTACATGTTCTCCAGGAAGTTCCCTGTATCGAGCGTCACCGCCAGCCATGGCGAGTTGACCGCCTTGACGATCCGCAGGACGCCCTCGGCGTCCCGGCCCAGCCCCCAGTGGTTTTCCAGACCCAGGACCACGCCGGCCTGGCCGGCACGCTCGACGCATTGCCCCAGGGAGTCGATCACCCAGCCGAATCCCTGCTCCACCGTCGCCCCCGGCAGGATCGGCTCGATTCCCTGCCGTGCCATCAACTCGTCGAACGAGCTGATCGTCCCCCACCGCCCCGTGTTCACCCGCAGCGTCGGGATGCCCAGCGCGTATGCCAGGTCGATGCAGCGCAGCGTGTGGTCGATGTTCTTCTGGCGTACCGCCGGGTCGGGCGAAACGAAACCCTGGTGCGTCGAGAACCCCATCAAGTCCAGGCCCTGCGTGAACGCCCGGCGTTTGAGCGACTGGAGGTACTCGCCCGACTCGGAGCTCATCTGCTGGTGCAGGATTTCGACGCCGTCGAAACCCATCCGGGCGGCATGGTCGATGCACTGCTCGACAGAGACGCGCTCGCCCTTGAAGTGCCAGAAGGAATACGTGGAGACGCCGATGCGAAGGGAGGTCATGGCGTCAACTTTACATCCAATCACCGCCGGTTGTACAATCCCGCCCTCTGATCCATGGCAACGGGGTGGCGGATGGGCGGCGAGGCGTGTCAATTCTTCTAATGGAGACGTCGATGAAAGCATTACGCGCGAAGTTGGCCGTCGTCGGCGTGCTGGGTTGCGCGGCATTTCTAATCTTTGAAGCGACGTCGCCGCGATTCTCCTCGGGTGCCGGCGAGCATGCTGCCAAGGCCGGCGAGTTACCCTTCATCCAGCCGGACTATGCCGCCTGGCAGAGCCTTAAGAAAGGGATGGATGAAAATGACATCGCCAAGATCGTCGGCCAGCCCACGACCAAGACCGAAGGTTTTGACCGTCATACAGATGTGATGTACACGTGGGAATTCGGTTACGTCGCTCCCAAGTCGCTGGCATTCCCGCGCCCCCTGACTTTCAAGATCTGGTTCCTCCACGGAAAGGCAACCCAACTCGAAGACCCTTTCTGGGGCGATTTTTCCAAGGACGGGAAACCCACGATGCCCAAGCCATGCTGGCCGGAGGCGCCGCCGGCTTACACCCATTACCCGCGATGGATGGATTGCCGCTGGACCCCCTCGTCCGGCGTATACCCGATGCACTACGAGGTTGAGATCAGCAACTGCAATGGAGGGGACCCCGCGGTGGCCGCGAACTGGCGCGTGGACAAGGTGGCCAAGAGCGATATCCCCTATGTGTCGGTCGATTTCGTTGCCGGGGTGCCGGGAAAATGGCGCGTGCGGGCGATGAATGAAAAGGGGACAACCGACTGGTCGGATTATTGCCAGTTCAGCTTCTCGAAATGAAAGACCAACCATGGCGAGCCCCAGTTCACGCGTGCTTACGTGCTTGCCTGCATTGACAGCATCAGTGGCATGGTTGGGAGTTTTGGCAAAGGGGCACATCCCGAACGGCCCCGATGTTCCCACGCAGGCGCAACTTGACCAGAGGCAACTGGCACTGGACCTGAAGACGTCCGTGCAAGTGTATAAGGTCTCTGGCCTGCGCAGCCCGAACTGGGACGCGGACGCCGTGCGGTTCATCGAAGCTTGCGAACGGCGCGCAACCGGGCCGTCGGAAAGACACGACCCTCCTTCGACAGGCTCAGGGCGGGCCGCCGACCTGGCCGATCTGGAGCGGCAGGGGCGGTCCATCTACCTCAAAGGCTGCGACGACGCTGATATCTCGCCAACCTTCAGCATCGGCTGCACGTGTTGCCTCGGCCTGGCCGGCGTATTGAACGGCGTCACTGCCCAGCAGAAGATGCGCGGGCAGATTGTCGCTGGCCGCAAGGCGAAGGACGACCTGGGCCACCTTGACTGGATCGCTGGTCTCCTTGCCCCAGTGCGACTCCAGCGCTTTGACGAACGCGCCCACGGACGGCTCATAGTCCGGGAGCAGCTCAGGCCTGTCTTTGTTCGCGCGGGCGCCCCAGTTGGTCCGCATTCCGCCGGGCTCGAGTGCGCAGACCTTGACGCCAAATGGAGCCACTTCCCTGGCAAGGGATTCGGTGAATCCGCCGACAGCCCACTTGGCGGCGTGGTACGGCGAGTTCCCGGGCGCGCCCAGGCGGCCGCCCACCGACGAGATCTGAAGGATGCAGCCGCTTCTTTGCTTTCGCATGATGGGCAGGGCGGCGCGGGTCACGTTGACGACACCATAGAAGTTGGTGTCGATCACCGCCCTGAATCGCTCGGAACTCAGTTGCTCGAACGGTGCGACATCGCCGTAACCCGCGTTGTTGACGACCACATCGAGACGCCCGAACGCTTCCACCGCGGCCTGCACCGCTGCGTAGGCGGCAGGCTCGTCAGCCACGTCGAGCGGAGCGGTGCGAACCTGATCGCCATACTTATCCGCCAGATCTTCGAGCCGGCGAGGGTCCCGGGCGGTTGCGACGAGGCGATCCCCCGATGCCAGCACGGCCTCGGCAATGTTGCGGCCCAGACCGCCTGCGCTGCCGGTCACCAGCCAGACTTTGGGGATGGAACTCTCGTTGGTCGAACCGTCTGTCGTCATTGCACTCATGTTCATATGTCAGTCCCTTCTTTGGTTGCCCAGGGTTGGAGTGTCTAGTCAGTCATTTGGAAGCCAAAAAAATGCTCACGCGGCGATGCCTCTCCAGTAAATGTCAAAACTGGTGAGGATATGTGCTTCCAGCGCTTTGCCTTTTAGGTTTCGCAGCATGGCCTGATCAATGGAAGCACCGATTTGCGCGGCTTTTATCTTGTACAGATACTGGACATCAAGCTTCAGGACCTCGCCTTGTTCCATGCCGATCCGCACCAAATCGTTGAACGGCTTGAATATGTCATCCGCCTCGGCAAGGACCCTGGCCGACAAGACGTTGGCCGACTTAAACAGGTTCATTACCTTGTGCTTCAGGGGGTTGGCGATGGCCCAGCGGACATAGCTGTTCCACACGACGAACGAGCTTTCTTTCAGGCTCTTGGCCCTGTCCGCTCCGGCTTCGAGGAACAGTTGCGCCACTTCTTTTTTCAGGGCGATGTAAAGCGCGTCGATCAAGTCCTGCTTGGTGGGGAAATAATTGAACAGGGTCCCATTGGCGACCCCGGACTTTTTGGCGATTTGCGCCGTCGGAACGGCCAGGCCCTCGGCAGCGAAAAGCTGGAGGGCCGATTGCAGGATCTGATCCTGTTTCTCCTTCATGGGAACGACTCTAGGACGGAGTGACTGGTCAGTCAAGTGCCTCTTTCCGTCTTTAGTGTACGAGTTGGCGTACACTTTTCGGCTTTGTCCCCGCCATGCCAGTCACGTCTGCCTTCCGCGGGCGGCTTAGCCCCATGGTCTTGATTCTTGAAAGCAATGTGGTTGCCTTCACACCCAGGAGTTCGGCCGCACCTTCGGCGCCTTTGATTCTCCAGCCCGTTTTTTCGAGAACGGCCAAGAGGTTTTCACGCTCGTGTTGCCGCATTTCGAATTCCGTGAGGAATTCGGGGGTGGTGCCGTGGTCAACGGGCGGCCTGTTGGATCGCGTGGCAGGTGGCGCATCGCGGACCGGCAGGTCGAATTCCAACACCCCGCCCCGCGCCAGGATGACGGCTCGTTCGATCACGTTTCGCAGTTCGCGGATGTTGCCGGGCCAGTCATAGCTCTGAAGCCGAAGAATGCCCGCCCGCGTCAACCGGGGCTTGGGACAGCGCAGCTCTTTGACCGACTGTTGAATGAAATGCTGCGCCAGCAGCCCAACGTCTTCCCTGCGCTCGCGCAGCGGAGCGATCTGGATGGGAAAGACATTCAGGCGGTAATAAAGGTCTTCGCGAAACCGGCCCGCGGCCACCTCCATCTTCAAGTCGCGATTGGTGGCTGCGACGATGCGCACGTCGGCCCGCCGGGTCCGGTCTTCGCCTACCCGTTCGTAGCGTTTTTCCTGCACTACACGGAGCAGTTTGCTTTGCAGGTCCAAAGGCACTTCGCCGATCTCGTCGAGGAATAAAGTCCCGCCTTCGGCTGTTTCAAAGCGACCGGCCCGGTCCTTGATGGCCCCGGTAAAGGCGCCCTTGGCATGCCCGAAGAACTCGCTCTCGTACAACTCCTTTGGAATCGAGGCACAATTGACCCGGATGAGCGGCCTGCCCTTGCGCCGGCTTCGCTGGTGGATTTCATGTGCAACCAGTTCCTTACCGGTCCCGGTTTCTCCGAGAATAAGAACCGAGGCCTCGGTCGGGGCGACCAGGTCGATCTGGCTGACGATTTGGCCCAGCGCCGCGCTTTGGCCGACGAAATCGCCGAACGCCCTCGCCTGCACGACCTCTTCTCGCAGGTAGGCGTTTTGCTCCTCGAGCTCCGCCTTGAGCCGCTGGATTTCCTCAAAGGCGCGCGCGTTGGCGATGGCACCGGCAATATGATCGGCGAATACGCGTGCCCAGCGGCGGTCTTCGTCCAATACGTTTCCCCGAATGAACACCGCGAACACTCCAAGCACCTCGCCTTTGTAAATGATTGGAGCACCATTGAATCCGCGGATTTGCTCGGATTCGAGCCAGTCGCAAGCGGCCAGGTCTCCCGGCTCCTTGTCCAGATCGTTCAGGGTAACCTGCTGTCCCGTCGCTGCGATTCTGCCGATCAGCCCAGTGTTCAGCGGAATTCGTTCAAAACGGGCCGCGAGCGGCCCACGTTCCTCTCCGGGGGCGGAGATTGAGTTAGCACCGCCGGCCACCGCATGAAGGCAGCGGGTCTGGTCAGGACATTCCGGTCTCCGCACGCAGGTCGAACACCTGTCCCCTCTGTCGATCAGCCATATCAGCATGCGCGCGACGTTAGGGTGCTCCAATGCCCGGCGAACCAGCTTTTGCAACAACTGTTCGAGGGACCGCTCCTGGGCGATTTCCAACAGGAGGCTGATGGCAAACTCGGCATCCGCGCGAAAATGAGCGTCCGCTTCCATACTCTGTTCTATGCCTCGCCAGACGAGCTTTCAACCTGAAACAAGTACGAGAGTTCGTCCGGGCCGAAATTTCGTCCGCAGGAAGCCGCGGCCCAATCTGTCGCAAAGCATTTTGAGCAATGGACTAGGGGACTACGCCGAACCATGGCACGCCAATCGTTCTCCAGGTGTCCAAGTGACTGTGTAACGGCGAAGCGATGAACAAAGATTCCACATTCCTTCTTGCTACTGCAGCCTTGTTCCTGACAGGGGCCGTGGGCTGCGAGGTGGGACCAAACTACCGCCCGCCGCAGGTATCTGTGCCGGACCGGTTTTCGCCAGCGACTCAGCCGGCGACAGAGCCGGCGACTCAGCCGTCGGCCGTCGACCTGGGGCGGTGGTGGCAGACATTTCACGATCCGATGCTGGAACGGTTGGTGGCGCGCGGGGTCAGTGCCAACTACAACGTTCAATTGGCCGAGGCGCGCGTCCGGCAGGCCCGGGCGCAAGTGGACTACTCGACGGCGGCGCTGTTCCCCACCGCCAACGCGCTTGGCTCGTTCACGCGGATCAGGTCGAGCAACAATTTGTCGGGTGCGGGGGTGACTGGCGGCACCTCCGCCAGCACGGGGACGAGCTTGTTTACCCACGGGACGACCAACTTCTTCCAGGCAGGGTTCGATGCCGCCTGGGAACTGGACGTCTTCGGGGGCACGCGCCGGCAGATCGAGTCGTCGCTGGCCTCACTGGAGGCACAGATCGAGGCGCGACGGGACGCCCTGGTAACGCTCACATCCGAAGTGGCCAATGACTATGTGCTGCTGCGCGGTTATCAGCAGGAATTGAGGATCGCGCAGGACAATGCCCGGACACAGCGAAACACGCTTGAGCTGCAGCAGATGAAGCTGGGTGTCGGGCTGACCACCGCGTTGACCATCGCTCAGGCCGAGGCACAGGTCGCGAGCACAGAATCCGCCATTCCCCCGCTGCAAACTTTGATCGAGCAGATGAACCAGGCCCTGGCGGTGTTGCTGGACTTGCCGGCGGACGACCTCAGGAAGGAATTGGGCCCCGCCGGTTCCCTGCCGGTGGGCCCGGAGGCGATTCCGGCGGGGTTGCCTTCGGAGTTGGTGCGGCGGCGGCCGGACGTTCGCCAGGCCGAGCGGCAACTGGCCGCCGCCACCGCCAACATCGGCGTGGCCGTTGCCCAGTTGTTCCCTCAGTTCAGTCTCACCGGTTCGCTCGGGCTGGAAAGCACCGCGCTCAAGACACTTGGCAATAGCTCCAGCGTCTTCGGGGCGGCGGGGCCCAGTGTGACTTGGAACATCTTCGACGCCGGGCAGATCCAAGCCAATATCCGCATCCAAAATGCGCTGCAGGAGCAGGCCCTGGTGCAGTACCGGCAGAGCGTCCTCCAAGCGATGGCAGACGTGAACAACGCCTTGACGGCGTTCAACCGCGAGCAAGCCCACCGCCGGCTGCTCCAAAGGGCCGTCGAGGCGAACCGCCGATCGGTCGACCTGTCGCTACGGCTGAACCAGGCAGGCGTGGTCGACTTTCTCAACGTGCTGACCGCACAACAGTCGCTGTATCAATCGCAAGATCAACTGGAGCAGAGCGAGCAGACGGTGTCGACGGACCTGATCGCGCTCTACAAAGCCCTGGGCGGGGGCTGGGAGGGTAGCGAACAAGCCGCTGTCCAGTCCGCCGACGCTGCGTTAGGGGCTGATAAATGACCACCATGAAATGCAATATTGTCGGGACCGGCCTGTTGCTGGCGTGCCTCGTGATCGGCGTGGCCGGATGCCAAAAAGAGCCTGCGCCGCCCGCGCCGCCGCCGCCTTCGGTCACAGTCAGTCACCCGCTGCTGCGGAATGTGACCGACTGGGATACGTATAGCGGCTATCTGTCGTCACCACAGACAGCCAACGTCGCGGCACGCGTGAGCGGGCTGATCGTGGCGGCCCCTTTTCGCGAAGGGGCCATCGTTCACGCAGGAGATGTTCTGTTCGTCCTCGACCCCCGTCCTTTTCAGTCGGACACCGACAACAAAAAGGCCGCCGTCGCGCAAGCCCAGGCGCAGGCCGATCAAGCCCAGGTCCATTTCCAGCGCTATGAGGAACTGAAAGGGACGCAGGCGATTTCGCAGGACGATTACGACGCCGCCAAGGCTGCCCGGGACGAGGCGCAGGCGTCGCTTGCCGCGGCCAAGGCGGCTTTGGAAACCTCTCAACTCAATCTCGAGTGGTCGCGCGTCACGGCGCCGATCGACGGCCGGATCAGCCGGATTGACGTAACCGTCGGGAACCTGGTCAACGGGGGCAGCGGCCAGGCGACGCTGCTGACGACCGTCGTCTCCACCGATCCGCTTTACTGTTATGTCCCGGTGCCGGAGGGGGCGTACCTCAAATACAACACGCTTCTGAAACTGGAGCAGCAGCAGGGCCAACCCAACTCCCAGGTCCCTTGCTTTCTCGATCTTGAAGGCCATGAGCCGATCCCGGGGCATTTGGACTTCATCAACAACAGCATCGAAACGAACACCGGCACCATCCAGGTGCGCGGCGTGTTTGCCAATCCGGGCTGGCTGATCCCCGGTCTCTTTGCCGGCATGCGCATCCCTCAGGGGCCGGCTCACGCGGCGCTTCTGGTCCCCGATACTGCGATCGTGATCGAGCAGAACCAACAGTCGCTTCTAGTGGTTGACGAAAACAACGTGGTTCAAGGAAAGAACGTGGAATTCGGCCGCGCCGTCGGCCCGCTGCAATCAGTCCTGTCCGGCTTGAATGCCGGTGACCGGGTGATTGTGCAAGGCGTCATGCAGGCAAAACCCGGAAGCAAAGTAACGCCGCGGGAGACGCCGATCCCCGCCGACGATCTGAAGGCGCTGGCACTGGGCCGCGTGCCCGGCGTCGTCGCGAACCAACCTTCGCCCGCAACGGCATCCGGAACGGAGGTCTCGCGATGAACTTTGCCCACTTCTTTATCAACCGACCAGTGTTCGCAATCGTGCTTTCGGTGGTGACGATCATCACCGGCGCGCTAGCGGCACTGACGCTGCCGATCGCGCAATACCCGGAAATCGCCCCACCCACCGTGACCATCACGGCCACGTATCCCGGCGCCAACGCCGACACCGTGGCCAAGACCGTGGCCACCCCAATCGAAGAGCAGGTGAACGGCTGCGAAAACATGCTCTACATGTCCAGCCAGTCGACCAACACCGGGAACCTGACCATCACGGTAACGTTCAAGGTCGGCACCAACCTCGATGTCGCACAGGTGCAGGTGCAAAACCGGGTCTCCATCGCTCAGCCGCAGCTTCCCGTCCAGGTGCAGCAGCAGGGGATTACCGTGCAGAAGTCGTCGCCGGACATCACCCTGGCGATCGCGCTTTTCTCGCCGGACGGCGCGCGCGACACGCTGTTCATGAGCAATTATGCGACCCTGCAGTTGAAGGATGAGCTGGCGCGGCTGCCGGGAGTGGGCAGCATCACCATCTTCGGCGTGCGCGATTATTCGATGCGGCTCTGGCTCGACCCGGAAAAGCTTGCCGCCCGCAATCTCATGCCCCCGGACGTCATCCGCGCCGTGCAGGAACAGAACATCCAGGTGGCAGCGGGCACGGTCGGCGGCCCGCCAACGCCGGGAGCTCCGTCGTTCCAGTACACCGTCAACGCGATGGGCCGACTCACTGATCCGAAGCAGTTCGGCGACATCGTGGTGAAGACGGCCAATAACGGCGACGTGACCTATCTGCGTGATCTGGGCCGAGTGGAGATGGGCGCCTACGACTACAGCACCACCAACGACTATAACGGACGGCCCGCGGTGGCCATGGCGATTTTCCAGCTCCCCGGGAGCAACTCCATCGCAACCGCCGACGGCGTTTACGCCAAAATGAAGGAGCTGAAAAAGCGCTTCCCGGCGGGCATGGACTACTCCATCGCCCACGACACCACGACGTTCGTTCGCGAAAGCATCAAGGACGTGACCCGCACGCTGCTGCTGGCGATCCTGCTGGTGGCGGCGGTGGTGCTGGTCTTTCTTCAGAGCTGGCGCGCCGCGCTGGTGCCGATCCTGGCCATCCCCGTCTCCCTGATCGGGTCCTTCGCGGTCATGTGGATGTTCGGCTTCTCTCTGAACATGCTCTCGCTGTTCGGCCTGGTGCTGGCGATCGGGATCGTGGTGGACGACGCCATCGTGGTCGTGGAAAACGTGCAGCGCTGGCTCGACGAGGGCCTTTCCCCGCACGATGCGGCCTTCCGAGCCATGGATGAAGTGACCCCGGCGGTCATCGCCATCGCCTTCGGGCTCTCCGCGGTCTTCATCCCGGTGGCGTTCATTCCCGGGATCACCGGGAGGTTCTATCAGCAGTTCGCTCTGACGATCTCATTCTCGACCCTCCTGTCGGCGTTCAACTCGCTGTCGCTCAGCCCCGCACTGTCGGCGCTGCTGCTCAAGCCCGCGGGAGCAAGAAGGGACCGGCTCGCACGAGGCCTCGACTTCTCGCTGGGATGGTTCTTCCGCCTCTTCAACAGAGGCCTGGACGCCACCAACCGCGGCTATGTCAAGGTGCTGCATCGGGTCGTCCGGTTCAGCGTCATCGCGCTGCTGGTTTACGGCGGGTTGGTCTATCTGGGATATCACTTTTTCCGCGTCGTGCCCACCGGCTTCATCCCCACTCAGGACCAGGGTTATCTCATCGTCAATGTCCAGGCGCCTGATGGTTCTTCCATCGAGCGGACGCAGAGTCTGGTGGACCAATACTCCGATCTGGTGCTCAAGACGCCGGGCGTGTTGGACTGCTTTGCCGTCTCTGGGTATTCCATCATTTCCGGGGCCAATGCGTCGGAGGCGGGGCTGGTGTTCCTTCATCTCAAGCCGTTTGACGAGCGCGCCGGCAAGCCGGGCCTGAGCGCCGACGCCATTGCCGCTGATCTGCGTAAGAAATTCGCCAGCGTGCAAGGAGGCCAGGCGCTGGTGCTGCTGCCGTCGCCGGTGCACGGGATCGGAACGGCTGGCGGGTTCATGATGATGATCGAAGACCGCTCCGGCACCGCCACGCCGCAGCAGTTGCAGGCCACGGTTGAGAAGGTGATGGAGGCCGCCCGCAAGCACCCGGAGGTGCGCGGATTGTTCTCCAGCTTCCGTGCCAGCGTCCCGCAACTCTATGCCGAGGTCGATCGCAACAAGGCCAAGAAGCAGAACGTCGCCGTCGACGACATTTATACCACGCTGGGAGCTTATCTGGGCGGGCAGTATGTGAACGATTTCAACTATCTAGGCCGAACCTGGCACGTGATGACGCAGGCCGAAGCTCCCTACCGCCTCGACGCTCAGCAGGTCGGCGGGTTCAAGGCGCGCAACGCCGCCGGCGCGATGGTGCCGCTTGGTTCGGTCATGGACATGAAAGACATCGTCGGAGCCGACCGCGTCCAGCGCTACGACCTGTACAGCGCCGCCGAAATCAACGGTATCAACACCGACGGTTACAGCAGCGGGCAGGCCCTGGATGCCATGCAAAAAGTCGCCGACGAGACACTGCCTCCCGAATATACCTTCGAATGGACGCAAATGGCGTATCAGGAGAAGGAAGCGGGGAACCTGGCATTCCTGATCTTTCCCCTGTGCGTGCTGTTCGTCTGGCTGACGCACTCGGCCGAATATGAGAGCTTCGCCCTGTCCACGGCGATCATCCTGATCGTCCCCATGTGCCTGCTCTGTGGCATCACCGCCATCTGGGCCCGGCACATGGACAACAACATCTTCACCCAGATCGGCTTTGTGGTGCTGGCCGGGATGAGCGTGAAAAATGCCGTGCTGATCGTCGAATTCGCCAAGCAGCAGCAGGAACACCACCCGGAGATGAAGGCGGCCGATGCCGCCATCGAGGCGTCACGGCTGCGCTTGCGCCCCATCCTGATGACCAGTTTCGCGTTCATCTTTGGCGTCATACCGCTGATCACCGCCCAAGGCGCTGGAGCCGAAATGAGGCACGCCCTGGGCACCGTCGTTTTCTTTGGCATGATCGGCGTGACGTTCTTCGGCATCTTCCTGACTCCCGTGTTCTACACCGTCATCCGGCGTCTGCTCCATGGGAAAAAGGCGCCTGCCCCGGCGCGCGCCCGAATGTCGCACGAGCCCCCCGGTAACGGGGATGGTGACGGCGACACCATGTCCGTGCCCAGCCAGGCAGCCCTTTGAGAGCGGCCATTGTCCGGAGTTGTTAACGAGTATGCCAATTGAGCGTGCCATGGATGTGCAGGACCTTTCGCATCATTTCAAGATTGCGCGCCTTATGACGCTAATGCGGGAGTTGGAGCGAAGCCGAACCCCCGAGCAGACTATGCTGGCCTTTGAGCAGATCGACCGTGAGGCCCGGCAGGTCGGTGAGCTGCAGCGCGCGTTGCTGCCGGAAACCCTGCCGAAGATCGCGGGGTTGGAGATCGCCGTCAGTTATGAGCCATCGGGCCGCGCCGGAGGCGACCTCTACGATTTCTTCCCTCTCGATGAGCGTCACAACGGCCAGGCCGATGGCAGCGCCGCGCCGAGCCGCTGGTGCGCCTTCATCGGCGACGCCGCCGGGCACGGCCTGGCCGCTGCCGTCGTGATGGCGATTGTGCAGGCGGTGCTGCACGCGCATCCCGCGGCCATCGCCAGGCCCGCCAGCCTGCTGGCTCATGCCAACCGCCAGTTGTGCCACAAGAATATCGTCGGCTTTGTCACGGCATTCCTGGGAGTTTACGAACCGGGACCGAGGCGGCTCACCTACGCCAACGCCGGCCATCCGCCTCCGCTGCTGCGGCGGTCGTCGGACGCAACGATTTGCCGGTTGGATGCCGTCGGGACCTATCCGCTGGGGATCGACGCGTCTGAGACCTTCAAGGAAGCGACAGTGCACCTTGAGCCCGGCGACACCGTTCTGCTTTACACCGACGGGATCACCGAGGCGCGGGGCTCGGAGGGCGGCCCTTTCGAGCGGGACCGCCTGACGCGCCTGTTCCGCGACGGAGGCGAGCGGCCCGCGGAACTCATCGAGCGACTCCGCCAGGCGGTGCGCGCCTACGAACAAGGTCAAACCCGCACGGACGATCAAACCCTTGTCACGGCACGGGTCCTGTAACGACCTTCGCCCTCTATAGGTGCATGCGATGCGCGAGAACGTCAAAACATCACCCGAGCCCTTCTCGGTACGGCGCTTTGAGGCCCGCGACCGCGAGGCCGTGCTGGCCTTGTGGCCGGCCGATATCATGCATCCGCAACCGGGACTGGAGTCGATCGACGTGCTGATCAACTCCGTTGCGGGCGCGATTGCCGGGACGCAGCAGTTGTGGGTCGCGGACGCCTCCGGTCGAATCATCGGCTCGGCGGCAGTGATTCACCACAACTCCTCCCAGGCGCATCTGAGATGCCTTTGCGTTGCCCACGATGTGCCGGAGCGGCAGATAGTTGCCAGAAGCCTGGCAGAAAGGGCAATCACGGACGCATGGGAACGCGGCTATCTCAAGCTCGTTGTTCACACCAATTCGCCGCCCAGCCGACTCGCCGCCGAGCTTCATCACCTCGGCTTCGAATTCTCCAGGGAACATTCGAGGGACGGAGAGCACGTGCTGGAGTTCTATCAAAACCTATACGAGCGGCCCCGGCCGTCGTCGTTGCCAGAGGGGCAGTCGTTATGACGTTCCATACTTCATGGGACCTGATTTGACTCCTGCCGACAACGTCGATAATATAACTGACTGACGAGTCAGATTATTATTCGCCAAGCGTCATACGCGACGCAACCGGGGCACCGCCAAGGAGCCCATATGAGCAATCGGATCGACACACTATGCAAGGCATTCGTCGGATGCGTCGAACTCTTGCATCCGGGCGTACGACTGGCGAAAGAGTCGATTCGGTCCATTGTCGAAGGCGGCGCCAGCGAAGCGTTGACCGCAGCCGGACAAAGCCTTCCGCTACGCACGGCCGAAGGTTTCCGGACACGCCGGGAATCCGGTGAGCGTCGCGGCGAATTGGGCGCGAATAATCGAGGTTGCTGACCAGGAGTACCGCGCTATGCGTCTTAAAGAGAAAACCCGTAAACTCGGCCGCCCGAAGGATGCCGGCTTGGCAGAACGGCGGCGCGGTGAGATCGTGACGCGCGCCATAGAGGAATTTGCGCGCAGTGGTTACGCCAATGCCGACCTTGAAGTCATAGCCGCCAACGCGGGTTGTTCGAAGGGAACGCTTTACAATTACTTTTCCAGAAAAGGCGACCTGTTCAACGCCTCGGTGGACCACGTGATGTTCAGCGTGATGAAGGCCGCCGCAGTCAGCGAGGAAGCAGATCCCGTCGAGCAGTTGGAGCAGGTCGTGCATGGGTTCTTGCGGCACTTCGCCGACCATCCGCAGCATGTCGAGTTGCTTATCCAGGAACGTTCCGATTTCCGGGACCGGCAGCAACCGACGTACCTGCGGTATAAAGCGGCGAGCCGCCAACGGTGGCAGGCGCGTTTCGAGCGGCTCATGGCGCAGGGGCGCATGCGGCGAATGTCCACCGAGCAAGCCATCGATATTCTTGCCAACCTGCTGTATGGCACGGTTTTCCTGAACTACTTCCAGCGCCGTCAGATTAGACCGGAGCAGCAGGCGAGTGCGCTGCTCAATGTCCTGCTTGGGGGCCTGCTGACCGAAGCCGAATTCCTTTCGCGCCAGCGCGCGGTATAGACTGTTCAGACTGCTTCCAAGACCCCGCTCAACACCAGAAAAACACACGGTCGGTCGTTCAGTCTTCCCAGCCCGTTTGCCGATAATATAACTGGCTGACGTGTCAGTTAATTAAGTGGTTGATATGCCTCATCACCGCGTGAACGTCGTCCCTGGTATCCCCGTGCTCTTGTGCGGCTGCATGGCAGGCCCGGATTAGAGAATCGACTATGTCGCAACAACCAATTGAATTGGGACCAGCCCCTCACGCGAGCTCGAATGGCGAGCCTGTCGCGCCGCCGGCCGCAAGGCCGGAGGCAACCGCGGGCCCGCTCACCGAGGCCGTCGCATCAGTCCGCAAGCCAATTTACCGTCGGCCGGCGGGTATCATTCTGCTGGTAGTTCTGGCGCTGGCGGGGCTTGCCGCCCTCGCCTACTGGCTGTACGCCCGGCAATTTGAGGATACAGATGACGCGTTTATCGACGGGAAGGTTTACCCGGTCGGGACGAAGGTTGCTGGTGAAGTCGCAATCGTGCGCGTCGACGACAACCAGCTCGTGAATGCCGGCGACGTGCTCGCCCAGATTGACGCGCGCGATATCCAGGCGAAGCTCGCGCAGGCAAGAGCGACGCTTGACGCCGCGCGCGCCGACGCCGAGGCCGCAAAGACGAATGTCGATTTGATCCGGGCCGACACTGCGGCGATGCTGACGCAGGCGCAGGCCGGCGTCGAGGTGGCGAGAGCCGACGTCGATACCGCCCAGTCGCAGGTCGCATCTGCCGAAGCGGACGTGACCAGTGCTCAGGCCGAAGTGACCCGCCGCGAGGCGGATGACAAGCGTTACACGTCGCTCGATCCCCGTGGGGTATCAAAGTCGCAGCTTGACGCCTCGCGTGCCGCGGTCGACGCCGGTCGCGCCCAGTTGGTCGCCGCTGAAAAAAAGGTGGCCGCTGCCCGATCGGGCGTGAGCCAAGCCCGGGCGAAAGTGACTTCGGCCCAGGGCGTACTCGCCGCGGCCAAGACTGCCGAGCAGCAAATCGCCGCCGCCGAGGCCAAGTCCCGCTATGCCCAAGCCCAGGTCGGTGAGGCGCAGGCGCAATTGGATGCCGCCACGCTCGATCTTTCTTACACATCCATCAAGGCCCCGGTCGCCGGGCGTGTCACTCGAAAGAACGTAGAGGCTGGCCAGTACCTCCAGGTGGGCCAGACCTTGCTGGCGATCGTGCCGCAGGACTTCTGGGTGACGGCGAATTTCAAGGAAACCCAATTGACGCGCATGCGCGTCGGCCAGCCGGTCGAAATCCACGTCGATACGTTCCCCGACCGCACGTTCCATGGCCGAATCGGGAGCTTTCAGGCCGGGACCGGTGCCCGCTTCAGCCTTTTGCCGGCGGAAAACGCCACGGGCAACTATGTCAAAGTCGTCCAGCGCGTGCCGGTGAAGATCCTCTTCGAACCAGGCGATCATTCCAGCGACCTGCTCGGTCTGGGGATGTCGGTCGTTCCCGAAGTCCGCGTGACGGGGGACTCGCCCGAAACGGAGCGCCAGGCACAAGTCGTGTCTAACAGGAACTAACGCCATGTCCACCGCAACCTCTTCCGGAGGGTTCCGCAATGACCGACCCGCGCCGGCGATAGCACCGACGCTGGCCGGGCCGGCCGAGACGGTGAGCCCCCTGATCAATCCGTGGATCGTCGCCGGCGTGGTAACGCTGGCCACTTTCATGGAGACGCTCGACACTTCCATCGCAAATGTGGCGTTGCCTCACATCGCCGGCAATCTTTCCTCGAGCCAGGAAGAGAGCACGTGGGTGCTCACAAGCTATCTGGTCGCCAATGCGATTGTGATTCCGACGTCTGGATGGCTGTCGTCGCGGATTGGCCGCAAGCCGTTCCTCATGATCTGCGTCGCCATCTTTACGATCAGCAGCGCCTTGTGCGGAATGGCAGGCAGCCTTGGCATGCTGGTCCTGTGCCGGGTCCTGCAGGGGCTGGGCGGCGGCGGGCTGCAACCCTCAGTCCAGGCCGTGCTGGTTGATCTGTTCCCCGGAAGAAAACGCGGCATGGCGATGGCCCTCTACACCATCGCCATCCTCGTGGCGCCCGTAATGGGCCCGACCCTGGGCGGCTGGATCACCGAAAACTATTCCTGGCGCTGGATCTTCTACATCAACGTTCCGGTCGGAATATTCTGCCTGATGTTTTGCCACTCGCTGTTGCACGATCCTCCCTATCTGGTGGCCCAACGCCTTGCCCGGCGCGGCAAGCCCCTCAATATTGACTATATTGGCCTGGCTCTGATAAGCCTGGGCCTGGGTTGTACGGAAATCCTGCTTGACAAGGGCCAGCAGGAGGACTGGTTCTCTTCTCGCCTGATCGTGACCCTCGCAATCGTCGCCGGCCTGTCGCTGGTTTTCGCAATACTATGGGAACTGGACCATCCCTACCCGATTCTTAAATTGCGGCTCCTGACCGAGCGTACTTTCATGCTCTGCTGCCTCATCTCTGTGGGGCTGTACGCCTGCGTTTACGCCTGCAACGTCCTGCTTCCGCAGCTCATGCAAACCATGATGGGATATTCGCCAACCAAGGCGGGGCTCGTCCTCTCGCCGGCGGGACTCTTCACGATGGCGCTGGTGCCGTTCGCAGGGTTCATGCTGGTGCGCGGCATCGACCCGCGGCTCCTCATCGGTCTGGGGTTGGCAGTGACCGGAGCCGCGACGCTGTGGATGGGCAGTCTGGACCTTCTCGTTTCCCCGTCAAACATTCTCTGGCCGCGGGTTTTGCAATCGTGCGGAGCGGGCCTGATATTCGTTCCCTTGAGCACGATTGCCTTCCGTTTTCTGCCGCGGGAGGAAAGCGGCAATGCGGCAGCTCTTTTTGCGCTGGTCCGCAATGAGGGCTCCAGCATCGGCGTAGCGTTGGTCACGACACTGCTCGTGCGCAACACGCAGGTGCATCAGGCAATGCTGGTCCAGCATGTCAGCGCCTATAACCCTCTCGCCACCGACACGATGGGCCGGTTGGCCGGCGCCCTGGGTCGTGGCCATCTGACCGTGGACCCGATGACCCTGCGCCTGCTGTACGACTTGGTCATTAAGCAAGCCTCGATGCTGGCCTACGTGGATCAGTTTCGGCGATTCGGGGCCCTTGTCATCCTGATCATCCCCCTCGTCTTTCTGCTGCGCAAGCCGCCACTGGATAAGACTGTGTCCCTCGAAGGAGCACATTGATTGAGGACCACGTCACTGTGCGGGAATTTGCGACCCTGCACCGCGCATCCGAACTCACCCTGGGAACCGCGACCTTATTCAGCTCCTGTTCGTCTGAAACGGGCGAGGAGGTACGCGCCCAGGGCTAACTTCATTTCCCGCGCCAGGGTCGCTTTCTCATCCGCCGTCGCCCGCGCGTACAGAGCGCCGAATCCCTTCAACATTTGAATGGTAATGTTGGAAACCAGCCGCGCTTCGCCGCGGCCAAGCTTTGGTTGCCTTGCGGCGAATGCGTCGGCGAGGCGGCTGCGCAGCCGATCGCGGGCGGCGCTGCTGCGAGCCAGCCGGACCGGAGCATCCAGCAGCGGAAGGTATGCGGGCCTTTCATCGATGAAGCCGGCAATCAGATCCACCAGCCGCTCCCCTGTCTCCCGCGGCGGCAATCGGGGTATCACCTCGAAAAGGGGTGCCCAGCGCTCCTCCGCGTCGTCGCCCAGCTGCGCAAACAGCGCCTGCAGGACGGCCTCCTTGTCCGGGAAATACTGATAGAGGCTCCCGACGGACGTACCTGCCCGTTTGGCGATGCCGGTCATCGTTACCGCGTCATAACCGCGTTCCGCGATGAGGTCGGCCGCCGCCTTGAGGATGAGCTTCAACCGCTGCGATGAGCGGTCCTGGCTGGGGACGCGACGCGGGGCATTTGACAAACGTGAATCCATCCTCATATAGTACCCGCGAGAGAATGTGAATCAACATTCATGTTTTGTTGCGGCATGCTCAACCGCCTCGAACGAAAGGAAAGCAAATGGCACTCACCCGCATTGACCCTGTCGCCGCCCTGGTCGTGATCGACCTGCAGAAAGGCCTTCTCGGCCTGCCGACCGTTCATCCCACGGAGGAGATCATCGATCGCGCCGCCCGGCTCGCACGCGGATTCCGCGAATACGGCCTGCCGGTCGTTCTCGTCAACGTGGCCGGCATGGCCCCGGGACGCGTCGAGGCCAGGTTCAATTTTTCGCCGCCGCCCGACTGGACCGAACTGGTCCCCGCCCTGGACCGCCAGCCAGGCGATTACACGGTGACCAAGCTGCAGATCGGCGCCTTCCACGGGACCGCCCTGGACCTGATCTTGCGGCGCCGCGGCGTGACCCAAGTCTTCCTCGCCGGGATCGCCACCAGCTTCGGCGTGGAGGCGACGGCGCGGACCGCCTACGACCACGGCTATCACGTCGCCCTGGTCGTCGATGCGATGACCGACCTGAATGCCAACGCGCATCGGCACAGCGTTGAAAACATCTTCCCCAGAATAGGTGAGACAACCACGACGGACAACGTTCTGGCCCTGCTGAAGAACCGCGATTCTTGAGGAGCTCCCTTGTCCGATGTGCCGCACGTTGCTGACCGCATTGACCCACGGATCTGGAAGATCGCAGCCGTTGTTTTCATGGGCCCGTTCATGACGGGCCTGGACTCGACGGTCGTGAACGTCTCGCTCTCGACGCTGTCACATGAGCTGCACGCGTCGATCGGGTCCGTCCAGGGGGTCGTCAGCGGGTATCTGTTCGCGCTGGCGCTGATGCTGCCGCTGAGCGGCTGGCTTGTCGATCGGGTTGGGGCCAAGCGGATCTACGTCGTGTGCTTCGCCGCCTTCACGGCCGCGTCGCTGCTGTGCGGGACGGCGCACACCTGCCGAATGCTCGTCGCCTTCCGCGTGCTGCAAGGGGCGAGTGGCGGTCTTCTGGCGCCAATGACCCAGATGATGCTCGCCCGCGTTGCCGGACGACACATGGCTCATGTCTTGTCGCTCGGCGCGTTGCCCGTCTTGCTCGCCCCGCTTCTGGGGCCGGCGGTCGCGGGGAGTATCCTCCAGTATGGATCGTGGCGATGGCTTTTTTACCTCAATCTCCCCATCGGCACGGCTGCCACGCTGTTGGCCGCCCGGGTGCTGCCGAAGGACGATGCAACGCTTCAAAACAGGCGATTCGATCTGCCGGGGTTCTTGCTGCTCAGTCCAAGCCTGGCGCTTCTGCTTTGCGGGTTGGAATACTCGGGCAGGTGGGCCGGCAAAATCAGCCTTTTCGCGGCCGTGCCGCTGCTGGCCGGATTCGTCTCTTACGCCGCCCGCAAAGGCGAGATGGCCATCATCGATGTCGGCCTGTTTCGCGAACGGGTCTTTTCCGCAGCCACTCTGAACACGTTCATAGCCAACGGCCTGACCTTCGGCGGGCAGATGCTGATCCCGCTTTACCTGATCACCCAGTGCGGTCTCTCGACCGGTCGGACCGGTCTGCTGTTCATGTCGCTTGGCATTGGGATGTTCTGCTCGGTGCCTTCGCTCGGGTTCCTTACCGACCGCTTCGGCTGCCGTCCCGTCTCCACCGGTGGAGCGGCCCTGGCTCTGATCGGCACGCTGCCGTTTGTCTGGATGGAGAAATATGGGCTGTCGATTCCTGTGACGTGCGTCGGCCTGTTCCTTCGGGGCGTCGGCCTGGGCGTGATCAACACCCCGTCGATGGCGGCGGCGTACGCTTCGGTCCCCCGCGCCAAGCTCCCCGTCGCGACCACGGCTCTCAACATCGTCCAGCGCATGGGCGGGCCGCTAGCCACTACGCTGCTCGCCATCGTCCTGGAATGGAATTCGCAGCACGGCCAGACCGCGGATCATGCCTCGTTCAGGGGCGGCTTCCTGTTCCTTTCGAGCCTTCACGTCCTGAGCGTGCTGGCGGCCTTACGCCTCCCGCTCCACATCAACCATCCCCACGAAGCTCCGCAGGCCGTATTATTGCAAGCGGCTGAGGCCCTGGCTGACTAAACTGAAACCATGCTTGCCACCTGTGTGACGAGATACCGAATCGCCGCAATCCTGGCGGCGATCTGTCTGACGGCGATCAAAGGAACTCTCCCCGCGCTGGGGACGGAACGGGATACCACCCCGGACCTGAATGAACTCGTCGGTCAACCGATAGACATTGCGCCGAGTGCTTATCGGTGGCGCGCCGACTGCAAGGCGGCGGACAATTCGCCCGAGAGTTGGCTGGCCCTCATGCACTACGCCAAGATGCCGTTGAACCAACCCGTGGACCCCCGCGTCCCGGCGGTCCAGAAAGTTCTGTGCGGATTCCTCTGGGAAGAGATTCGCCCAGTGCAACAACTTGAGTTGCGCTGGCCTGCCACCGGCAAGAAGCGGCTCGCACCCGAGGAAATCGTCATCACGACCCTGGACAACCAGGGTTCGGCCGCGTCCTGGTGGAACAACCTGGAAGCGGTGGAAAAGCCGATCAAACCAACGGCATCCAACGATGGAACCGTACTTGTCTATGACCTGAAGACGCCCACCTGCGGCATCGTGATCAGTGTCAATGCCGGCAACAGCGCTGCCGACTACGAGGTGCCGAAGGTGCGGGCACTGGTCGCGGATGTCTGGAAGAAGATGGACGTCGAGATCGAGTGGGGCTTTGAGAAGACTACGGCTGAGAAGGATTACAGCGGGCGTATTGAAACCTATGACGGCCTGGTGGGCGGACTGCGCCCCATCGACGGCGATGGAATCAGTGCGGTAAAGGAGGGAAATGAGTGGCGTTCTGCCGGCAAAGGGGACAACCGTCGCGGCGTGAGGTTCAGCTTACTGTACATGGGCACGTCCAGTTGGCGGAAGGTACAGCCTTTCACCAGTCAACAAGACGACGTTGCCCGAACGATCATCACGCTGTGGACTCAGGCCGGAAACGTCTCGTTCCTGGCAGGCGACCTGGAAAATGGCCCGATCCTGGCGCCAGAGTACGGTTTTTTTGTCCGACGGACATCGGCAGGTCCCTCACCGAGCAAACCCTCTGAAGCGCCGATCGTGTTGACATCTAATGCCACTACCGCCCGGGAATTCCTGGCCGAACTCCATGCCAGGCACCTGAGCACGATTCGCCAACAGACCCGGATGCATGAGGAACAAACCTGGGAGGGCGCCGTGACGGGGATGTGCGGTGCCAACCTGCCGCCCCATCCCGACCCTCCGGCAGAGTTTGAACCGGCCATGCAGGTGGAGGTCCCATCGGAACGCTTGACGGCCCAATGGAGGTTGGGAACCTGGCATCTCCTTCGACACTGTGGGAAGAATCCGACCAACGGACGTTTGTGGTTCAACGACCATCCCTACGGCATCTTGGGTGCCGAGACCTACATGATTCTGGCGGCCCTGGACCTGATGGGTTCGCACAAGGCCGCCGAGGACGGATTCGACCAATGGGTCTCGTTGCCGATGCAGCCTCGGGTGGAACCGGGACATGAAGCGGTCGGAGGATGGCGGCCGGACAAACAGAACCCCGGCTCTTTGCCGGATCGGCCGGCCGGGCTCTTCTCTGAAGGCAGGGGTTGCCTCACCCTTGCGGAAGGCCTTCCAGGTGTCGGCGGCCACATGGATGGGGTCCATGCCTTCGGGCCGGGGTCCATCGGGTGGGCATTGATCGAGCACTACCGGTTGAGCGGCGATGCGACATGGTTCAGGGCGTCGGCCCCACGCATCAAGGCCAACATCGAGTGGATGCTCCGCCAACGACGGGTCGTTCAGACCATGGTTCCGGGCGGGGAACGACTGTGGTGCAAAGGACTGCAGCCAGCATTGCAGGTGACTCCCGACAGCGGAGGGTTGTGGATGCAGTTCTACGAGTGCGAGGCTTATTACTGGGTCGCCGTCGCTCACTTTGCAGAAGCGTTGGCAACGATCGACCCCGTCGAAGGCGCCAGACTCCTTGCCGAGGCCGAGGCCTATCGCAACGATCTGCGAGCGGCGGTGGAGCGAACTATTGCAGTCTCGCCGGTCGTTCCCGTTCGCGACGGGACGTACCATTCAGTCATCCCGTTCGCCTGTTATGTCCGTGGGTTGAGTACGGGCGCATGGGGTTGGATGCGCGATGGGTCCGGCAACCATGTCGGCCCCATGTATTGGGAAACCGTCCAGTCCGCCGCGGCGTTGATCAGTCCGGCCGGATTGATGCCCGTGGACGATGTGCGGGTGCAGGGATATCTCGACGTATTGGAGGATCGATTGCTCCTGGAGAATAAATATGTCGGCACACGAAGCAAAGGAGACTGGTTTCTTGCCGGTTGGCAGTACCAGGGTGGACTGGAACGCACCTCGAACATGCACTTGGCCGGTGATGACATCCCGGTTTTCCTCCGCTCGTTCCTGAATGGATATGCCATCGATATTCTTCCAGAAAGCGGCTACATCTTCAACGAGCATGCGGTGCACGGCCCGCCGGACAAGATATACGAGGAGGCGGCCTTCCTCGAACGCTTCCGCAACCTCCTGGTCATGGAAGACGGCCAGAATCTGCGGCTGGCCCGAGGCACCCCGCGCGTCTGGCTGGGACAGGGCAAGGAGATATCGGTGAAGAACGCACCCACGCACTTTGGCGCGCTGGACTATAAGATTATTTCAGACGTGGACAACGGCAAGATCGCGGCAACGGTGAAGATTCCCTCGCGCAATCCGGCCAAGGAAGTCTGGTTACGCCTGCGGCATCCCAAGTCCGCGCCAATCAAGAGCGTGACGGTCAACGGAAAGGACTGGAAAGATTTCGACCCGGCCAAAGAGGTGGTGGAACTTCACGACGTCGCCGGTACCGCACTGGTCGAGGTTGAATACCGATAACCAGACGAGGGGCCCCGGGTTCGCGCGGCATAGATGAACGCCTTATGCCACACGCAGCGTTGCACCGGCATTCGGCGGCTATTAGAGTCCTGCCATGAAACTCAAGAATCAGCTTGCTCAAACGTGCGCTCTTCTGCTGATCGTGATGGCGGCGCGAGCCTCGGCCGGCGATTACGCGGTCGTTGTGTCACGGACGACGGCTGCCGACCCGGCGTGGAAGCAGGTCGTCGATGCGCTGGTGACGGCGCATCATGCGGATGTCGTTCAATATGACGGGGATGTCGCCAATGCACTCGCGGCGTTGCGGAAGCAGCTTCCGCGGTACGCCTGCTTCGTCACCCAGCCGAACGAGGCGACGCGCGGGTTTGTCGCGAAGGTGCATCACATGACTCGGAGTCTGAACGACGATCCCTATACCGATTGCCTCTGGGGAATTCTGACCGGGTACGATGCCAACACCGCGCTGCGGATTGCCAGGCATCAGGAACCGCTGGTCATCCACAAATCGGCGGCGGCGACCGAAATCGACCTGGACATGTGCGAACAAGGCGTCTGGTACTGCGAGCTGGATAAAACCCGGGCGCAGAAGAAGGAACCGGGCGCCAAGCCCCAGCCGCTGACGCGCGACATCGATTCCACCCGGGATTTGACCGACCTGTTGAATGACTACCACGCCGATCTGTTCATCACGTCCGGTCACGCGAGCGAGCACGACTGGATGATCGGTTACCGCTATCTCAACGGCTACTTCCGATGCGCCGACGGCGTCGTCTACGGCGTGAATACGAAAAATGAGAAGCTCCCGATTCATTCGGACAATCCGAAGGTCTATCTGCCGGTTGGCAACTGCCTGATGGGGCACGTCGATGGACGTGACTGCATGGCGCTGGCATACATGCACAGCGCCGGCGTCGATCAGATGACCGGTTACACCGTCGAGTCATGGTACGGCTACGCCGGCTGGGGAATGCTCGACTACTTTGTCGAGCAGCCAGGCCGCTATACCTGTGCCGAGGCATTCATCGCCAACGAAAACGCCCTGATTCATCGGCTGGCGACGTACTTCCCCGACCTGCTCAAAGTAGAAGACGGCGTCGACTACCGGGGACCGGTTCCATTGACCCCCGAAGCGCAGGCGGCTGGGCTGAGCGAGCAGGACGGACGCGGACTTCTTTACGATCGCGATGTCTTTGCCTTCTACGGCGACCCCGCCTGGTCGGCGAAGATGGCGGACCAGCCGAAAAACTGGGACCAGTCGCTTACCGAGCATCACGGCATCTACACGTTCGTCATCAAGCCAAATCGCGGCGCCGCTTCGTTCGATCCGGTCGATACCAACGGTTCGCAACGCGGACACCGGCCGTTCGTCGAGTTCTTCCCGCACCGTTTGGCCGACGTGCAGTTGATCGAAGGCAGTGATTTGATGCCGGTCATCACGAGTCAGTTCATCCTCGTTCCCAATCCCGGAAAGTGCGAACCGGGCAAGGAGTATCGGATCAGTTTTAAGGCGAATCGGGGGATTGAATTTGGGGCCGCACGGAGTCCATCTCATGGAAATCACACGACGAGACCTGTTGAAGAGTACAGCCGCGGCTGGGGCGATGCTGGCCGCGAGCGGCTTGGCGCTTGGCTCGGACTCGCCTGCGGGAGCCGCTGCGCAGACCGAAGGCTGGACGCCCAGCGCCCCGCGTGAGGCAATCCGCCCGGCATTTTCGATCGAGCCGGCCGGCGGCCCCGACGGCGGTCCTTGCCTGGTCATTCGCGCCGACGATCGTGAAGGCCTGGACGGGTGCTGGACCAAGACCTTTCCCGTCGAGGGCGGGCGGCACTATCGCTTTTCCGCCTGCTATCGGGCCCGGAGCGTCGCTGTTCCCCGGCGTAGCATCGTGGCCAAGCTCGACTGGCGCGACGCCAAGGATGGCCCCGTCCCGCTGGACGAGCCAGCGATCATTCCCGCGCCGGGCATGGCGGTGACGGCCGAGACCGAGTTCCCGTCCCCGCATTCGCGCCCGGATGGCTGGGTCGAACTTTCCGACACCTATCTCGCCCCGAGCCAGGCGAGCCGGCTGGTTATCAGGCTGCATCTGCAATGGTCGCCGAAAAGCGATGTGCGATGGTCACAGATCCAGTTGACCGAATCACCGCCGCGCTCCCCGAGAGTAGTCCGGCTGGCGACCGCCCACTTCCGCCCCAGCGGCGGCCGGACGCCGATGGACAACTGCCGGATGTTCGAGCCGCTCATCGCTGATGCCGCCCGGCAGAGGGCCGACCTGATCGTCCTGGGAGAAACGCTCACTTACCCCGGCCTGGGCAGGACGTACGACCAGATCGCCGAGCCGGTCCCCGGCCCTTCAACCGAGTATTTCGGCCAGCTTGCCAAACAGCACGACCTGTACATTGTCGCGGGCCTGCTCGAGCGCGACGGGGCGCTGCTCTACAACACCAGCACGCTCATCGGCCCCGACGGCCAGGTCGCCGGCAAATACCGCAAGACATGCCTCCCTTGGAAGGAAATCGACGGCGGCGTCTGCCCCGGCCACGAATATCCCGTCTTCGATACCCGCTTCGGCAAGCTGGGAATCATGACCTGCTACGACGGCTTCTTCCCCGAAGTCGCGCGAGAGCTGTCCAACCGCGGGGCCGAGGTGATAGCCTGGCCGGTCTGGGGCTGCAACACCCTGCTGGCCCGCGCGCGAGCCTGCGAGAACAACGTCTACATCGTCAGCAGCACTTACGAGGACGTGTCACATAACTGGATGATCTCCGCGATCTTCGACCGAGCCGGCGATGTGCTGGCCCAGGCCAGACAGTGGGGCACCGTGGCAGTGGCCGAGGTGGACCTGGCCAGGCAAACGCACTGGTGGGTCCTAGGTGATTTCAAAGCCCAGATCCCAAGGCACAGGCCGGTGGCGTTGGGCGAGGCGTGAGAGACTTTGACACGTTGACAACCATCGAATTCCTTATCCTGAGTCGGCACCAGCCGTGGTCCCCGCGACTTGTGAAGTTAGATCACCGCCAGTTCCACCAGTTGCCCAGGTAATACGGCTTGAGGTCGGATGGCGGGTGGATTTCCACGTGGCCGTCGGCAAACCCCTGATTCAGGCCGTATCGCTCATCTTTCCCGGGCCGGCGAAGGGCGCCGTGGGGTGCGGGGAAACAATTTGAAAACGCGATCCCGAGTAGGTCGGCGCCGGCGGGATGATGTCCGTGCCATTCAAGCGGGGAACCCAGAGGCTGTAGTCGATGATGTAAAAGTTCGAATAGTAATCGAAGCTGCCGTCCGGCATGCTGTAGTCCTGGGCGGCGGGACAGAAGAACGAGTCGTGCGAAAGCCCCTGCTGGATCAAAGCGTTGTAGAATTCGTGCGGCACGTCCCACAGGTTGCCGCCAGTTTGGGGCGTGCTCAGCGTGGGGAACTCACCGTTATTGTTCAGCGCATAAGTGGTCATGCCCAGGCAGATCTGGCGCAGGTTGGAGGCGCATTCGGTGATCTTGGCCTGGCGTTTCACCTTGGACAGCGTCGGCAACAACAGCAAAATCAGCACGGCGATGATGGCAATGACCACCAGCAGTTCGATCAGGCTGAAACCGGGCCGCGAGCGCTTTATGCGGGCAATGCTCATCGATCGCCTCAAGAATTCGTCCAAGCGATTGGTTATTCTAAGCTTTCGCTGGTCTTTTGTACCGCGGCAGGAGCACTATGGCTGCCCAGTTATTGGGCCATTCAGTGATGGTCTCGCCTCCTCGCGTCACGGAAACCTATCAATCGAAAGATGTGCCCGGGGCCAGATCGGGGTGATCACTTTTTCCCTGCGGCTTCCCCAGGCAGCGCCACTTGCTCCCGCGCCCGCAGGTAGCCGATCAAATCGCGGATGTCGCCATCCGGGAAGGTATCCAGCAATCCTTCGGGCATCATCGACAGCGCGCTGAGCTTCCGTGACTTGATCTCCGACTTGGGAATCACCAGGTCCTGAGTCGGCATCACTACGGTTACCGACTTGTCGTCCTCCTTCTTCACGATTCCCAGCACGATGCGGTCATCGGTCGTCTCGATTTGCGTCGTGCGGTAGTCGGCTGGAATGATTGCATTTGGGTCAACCACGTTCTCGAGAATGTAGTCGAGGTCGGAGCGGTTGGAGCCGGTCAGGTCCGGGCCGACATGGCCGCCGGCGCCGTAGAGGGTGTGGCACTGCATGCAGGTCCTGGTGAACAGCAGCCGGCCGTGCGAGAGATCGGATGTGTTGCCGGCGGCGTTGATGAGGGCCTTGAGCTGTGCGATCCGCTTTTTCTTGTCGGCGGGGCTGTCGCGCAAGACGCCCCAGACTTTGATCACGCGGGCGTCGATCTCCTTGTCGTCGAGCGTGCGAAGCTGGCGGACGATGTCCGCCGATACGTCGCGCGCGGGGACGGTGCCTGAGTCGATCGCGCTAAGCAATTCGCGGGCATAGGCCGCTCGCGACCCAAGCGTGGAGAGCGCGTCTTTCCGCTCGGCAGGATCGAAGCCGGGATAGTGCGCCAGAACGGCCGCAGGCGTTTTGGGGTCGTCATACCCCGCCAGCCCCTTGAGAACGACGGCGCGGAGTTGCTGGTCGTCGAGCAGGTTTTGCAACGTCCCGGCCAACCCCGGGTCCTTGATGCCGGTCAGCGAATCCATCGCGGCAAGCCGGTCGGCCGCGGGCACTTTGTCGTCGGCGAGAGCCTTGCGCGCCGCTTCGATTGCCGTGGCGCTGCCGAAGGTCACCGCCAGAGCACGCGCCTGCGATCGGATGCCGGCGTCGTCGCTCTTCAGGAGTTTTGGCTCCATTTCCGCCCATCCCGCCGGCATCGGCACGCTGCGGCGCCCGGAAAGGCTGTCGCGGATGCCGGTCAGGACCTCAAGGCGTTGCCGGGCGTCATCGAGACGGCCAAGCACGGCCACGAGCGAGTCGGTTGCCGGTCCACCGCCCGCGCCGACTCTCCGGACCGCGAACGTCAGGATCCGCGGCAGTTTCCCGTCTGCCGCCAGCGAAAGCGCGCGTTGCGGGTCGGTCGCGCAAAGCGGTTCCAGGGCCCACCAGTTCATCAGGGGAAGGTTATGGTCCGTCGCATCTTCGCCGTGTCCAAGCAGAGCGGCGATCGTGTCCCAGCGCTGCGCCTCGGGCATCCGCTGCAACGCCGATGCAAGATAGAGGCGGACGACCGGCGACGGGCTACTCCGGGCGAGTTTGGCGAACTCCGCCACCGCCTCGGCCGGCGGGCTCTTTTCCTCGCACAAAAGCTGGATCGTCCAGGCCACTACGTACGGGCGATCGCTTTGGAGCTGCTGGACCGCGAGCTCCTTGGTCATGCCGCCGACGCAGTGGAGCGCCCAAAGCGCGCGAAGCTTGCGGGACTCGTCGGGATTGTTTTGCAGGATGTCGACGAGTTTTTGCACGGCCGCCGGGTCGATCTTCCCGGCCGCCGCCCGCTCCTGAAGGACTCGGCGCGATTCCCGAACCATCCATTCGTGCGGGTTGAGTTGTTGCCCGGCAAGCTGGACATCGGTGAGTTTGTTCAGATCGACCGGCGTGGCTTTCGTGTCGCCATAGACGATCTTGAAGATCCGCCCGTTGCTGCGGTCGGGCGCGTTGGGGTCGGTCGTGTGGCACTGGATCTTGTCGTACCAGTCGATCATGTAAACCGAGCCGTCCTGGTCGTAGCGGAGGTTGACGATCTGGCTCCAGAGGTCGTTGAAGAGAATGAAATCCTTGCCGTGATGCCCGATGAAGCCGGAGCCTTTGACCTCCGGCACGTCCATGTTGATGCGAGCGCCATGAATATTGTTCATGTAGTATTGGCCCACGAACTGCTCCGGCCACGATCCGCCGAGATAGACCATCAGTCCGGCGTGGGCATGCCCGCCGCCCATCGCGTCGGAGTGGCCGTTGGCGGCCCATTGGTTGACGTTGGAGTTGCTGGCCCAGTGCAGGTGGTCGGCGATGGTCTCGATCTCGTCGAAGACGAAGGGGTTGTCGTGGTGGCCGCCCTGCCGCGTGTAGTGCGCACCCTGGATCATGTGCCACAGGTGCGGGATGACGCACGCTTCCATGATGATCTGGCCATGGTCGTCGAAATCCATGCCCCACGGGTTGCTGGTTCCCTCGGCGAAGCGCTCAAAGACGTGACGCGTGGGGTGATAACGGAAGATGCCGGCATTGATATGGACCCGCTCCCGCGAA
>Ga0182024_10004445_pt1 | contig 32246 bp, 25 predicted proteins | sample P32metaG_FD_120480 | JGI IMG/M metagenome (GOLD analysis project Ga0182024, IMG submission 120480) | Permafrost microbial communities from Stordalen Mire, Sweden - P3-2 metaG (Illumina Assembly) | ecosystem: Environmental > Terrestrial > Soil > Wetlands > Permafrost | place: Sweden: Stordalen...
AGAAGATTCGTGCCAATCATCAGCGCCGCCGAGACGACCAAGCCGGCAATCACGGCCAGCACGCCGCGCATGGGTGTCACTCGTTCCATGTCGACCCTCCTCACGAGGATTCTATGGCCGCAAGCGCTGTGCGATGCGGTCCCTCACGATGTAATAATGCTCGGCAGCGGCTCGCCTGAGCTGCGTGATGTACGCGTCACACCTCGTAGATAGGTCCTACCGGCCTGACGTCGATGGCCTGCGCGCAGTGGCCGTTCTTGGCGTGCTGGTCTTTCACTACGGCGCGGCCTGGCTGCCGGGCGGATTCGTCGGCGTCGACGTCTTCTTCGTCATCTCCGGGTTTCTGATTACGCGCAACCTCGTCGCGCGCATCGTCGACGACGGACTCGGTGGGCGGGCGTTGGTCCTCGATTTCTACCATCGCCGCATCCTGCGCATCTTCCCGGCCGCGCTCGTGATGCTGTCGATCGCACTCGTGGCCGGCTGGTGGCTGCTGATCCCCGGCGACTACGCCGATCTTGGGAGGAGCGCAGCCGACGCCGCCTTCGGCGCCGCCAACTGGCACTTCTACTGGCACACCGGGTACTTCGACCGCGATGCCGCCATGCAGCCACTCCTCCACATGTGGTCGCTCGGTGTCGAGGAACAGTTCTACGTCGTCTGGCCGCTGCTTCTGGCGCTGGTCCTGTGGGCGGCGCGCGGACGCCGCGACGTCGCGGCCGGATTCGTCGGCGCGACCGTGATCGGCTCGCTGGCCTACAGCCTCGTGCTCGTGCGGACGAACCCGAAGGCTGCCTTCTATTGGCCGGACGCACGCGCCTGGGAGTTGGCAGCCGGCGCGCTGCTGGTGTTCCTCCCGTCCCTTCGCGGCCGCTGGCTGCCGGAAATGGTGCGGGTCTCCGGTGTCGCGCTGGTGGGGCTCAGCCTCGTCACGCTGAACGCGGGTGCCCCGTTTCCCGGCTGGCGTGCCATCGGCCCGGTGTTCGGCGCGGCGCTCCTGATCTGGCCCGGCGATCGCACGTGGACCGCGCGTGTGCTCTCGACCCGGCCGATGGTCTTCGTTGGCCTGATCTCGTACAGCCTCTATCTGTGGCATTGGCCGTTGCTGGTCTTCTTCCGCTACTACGCGAACGGCGCGATGCCTTCGACCGCCCAGCGCCTCGCCATCGGGCTCGTCGCGTGCGCCGTCTCGTGGCTGTCCTGGCGCTTCGTCGAGTCGGTCCGGAAGCGCAACGTCCGGGCGTCCGTCGCCGTCGGCTCGGGATTCGCCGCGGCAGCGCTGGTGCTCGCGTGTGGCGCGGGCCTTCATGCAGCCAATGGCGTCCCGTCACGTCTGTCGTCTCCCCAGGCGGCGGCGATGCGCAGCCTGGATGTGATGTGGGACTGGCCCTGCTCGCAGTACCCGAAGGTTTCGGGACTCGACTCGATCTACTGCGCGTTTGGCGCTCCGTGGGGGATCAGCCACGCCAAGGGCCTGCTCTGGGGCGACAGCCACGCGGAGCACATGGCGCCGATCATCGAAGCCGCCGTGGGCCAGTCGATGTCGTTTCTGCTGTACCATACGTGCCCCGCGTCGTTCGGCGGCCGCGTCTATCGCATCTCGCCAGAATTCCCACACTACCGGACAGACTGCGAGAAGTACCGCGCACAGGCGGTGGCGCTCCTCGAGTCCGATCCCCAGATCCGCGTCGTCGTCCTGGCCGCGTCCTGGATGTCTGTCCCCAAGTATGCGCACGCCGAGGGCGATCTCGGCCGCGGGTCGGGCCTCGAGATGATCCATGCCGCGCTCCTTGATCTCATTGACGACATCTCGATGCCGGGCCGGACGATCGTCCTCATCGGCAGCGTGCCGCAGTTCCACGGGGACCCGGTTCCGTGTGCCCTGCGCGGGCAGTCCCTGCTCCGGGCCGCGTGTCCGCCGGAGGAGGCGCACGTATCGGAAGACTACTACCAGCAGTCCGTCGGACCGACGAACGAGGTGCTCAGCGCGGTCGCACGCGCGCGGCCCAACGTCGTGACCATGTTTCCAGGTGCGGCGCTCTGCAAGACCGGCACGTGCCAGGATCGCCTCGACGGGGAGTTCCTCTACCGCGACGGGAGTCACATACGCCGGAATCTTGCGCTGCAGACTCGACGTGACTACGCGGATCTTGTCGGCCTCACCGCGTTGCTGCGCAGACTGGAGACTGCCGCGGTTCCGCCAGGCGCCCCGTAGATCTGCGGCGCGGCGCGCCAGATGTCTGCACGGTTGTCGGACTGGCGCGGTTATCGTGGCGGGTAGCACCGTCACCGGTCCGGTCGAGTCAGGCTGGGGCAAAAGGAAACGCCCGGGCCCAGGAATCGCACTCCCCGGCACCGGGCGTTTCACCACGTGCCCGTGGGCACGCATCCCGACAAGAGTCAGGATTCGTTCACCTTACTCAGACGCTCAACGCAGATCGTCCTCGCGCACCGCCGACGATGGACCTCGCCGATGCGCGTCACAGGCCCGGTGGAATCTCCATGTGACCTCCACTTCGAGCGTGGAACACGTCCGCCTCGCCTCGCGAGAGCAAGACGAACACACTATGGGTACGAATACGCTTCTCGATTGCGAGTGTCAAGCGCCTCGAGCTGACGCCACGACGTGCGGCCTTTCGAGCCATAATCCCTAACGTTTCCCAATGGCATGCGCCCGTTGCGGCAGTTCGTCTCCGGCGGTGGGGGGCATGTGTCCCATCTGCGGCCTTTCGGTAGCCTCTGAGACCCAGACGATGGTGGGCGGCCAATTGGCCGACATGGCGAGCGACCCAGACGCGTCGGCGTCGATGGCGACCGGGGGCGGCATCACGGGCCGCGGATCGGCGGACACGCCGACGGTGGGCCCGACGGGGGATCTCGCGGCCGTCACGGGATCGTCGAACGGTCTGATGGATGCGCAGACGGCGACGGCCGGCGCCCGCGCGAGGGCCAGCTCGACGCCGCTCACGGTCGGCACGGACTTCGGGTCGCGCTATCACATCATCAAGCTGCTCGGCTTCGGCGGCATGGGCGCGGTCTATCAGGCCTGGGACAAGACTCTCGAAGTCGCCGTGGCTGTGAAGGTGATTCGGCCGCTCGCTTCGATGGACGCGCAGGAGGCGCAGGCCGTCGAAAAACGCTTCAAGCGCGAGTTGCTGCTCGCCCGCAGCGTCACGCACAAAAACGTCGTCCGGATCCACGACCTCGGCGAGATCGACGGCATCACGTACATCACGATGCCGTACGTGCAGGGATCGGACCTGTCGTCGATCCTGAGGCGCGACGGCCGGCTGCCGGTCGATCGAACGCTCGCGATCATGAAGCAGGTGGGCGCGGGATTGGCGGCGGCGCACAAGGCCGGCGTCGTGCACCGCGATTTGAAGCCGGCCAACATCATGGTAGACGGCGACGACAAAGCGCTCATCATGGACTTCGGCATCGCGCGCTCGACCGAGGCCGGCATGACGATGACCGTCGGCGGCGCGGTCGTCGGAACGATCGAGTACATGGCGCCCGAGCAGGCCAAGGGCGAGTCGGTCGACGCGCGCGCGGACATTTATGCGTTCGGGCTGATGCTCAACGACCTGCTGCTCGGTCGCCGCCAAGGCGTCGCGAACACGCCGATGGCCTCACTGTTGGCGCGGATGCAGGCCCCGCCGCCGTCGATTCGGTCGGTCGATCCGGCGATACCGGAATCGCTCGATGCGATCGTCACCAAGTGCGTGCAGCCGGATCCGGCCGCGCGCTATCAGCAGGTGTCGGATTTGCTCGCCGATCTCGAGCAGCTCGACGACAACGGCCATCCGCGGTTGGGGACGACCGTATCGGCCGCCATTCCCGCGCCCGTGCCGGCGCCGGCGGCGAAGCGGGTGCGCCGGGCGATGCTGATCCTGGCCGCGGGTACCCTGGTCGCGGTGGCGGTGGCCGTCTGGTTCTGGCGTGACTCGCTGTTCAACACGGCCCCGTCAGCACCGGTTGGACCGCCGGTCTCGCTCGCGATTTTGCCGTTCCGCAATGCATCGGGCGATCCGACGTTGGACGCGCTGGGATCGAACCTCAGCCAGGAGCTCAGCGCCGAGCTGGGCCAGTCGTCGCGTGTCCGCACGGTGCCGACGGACCGCATTCGCCAGGTGCTGAAGGACCTGCACTTCGCTCCAGCCGCCGAATTGCAGCCGGCCGATCTGGCGAGCATCGCCGACTTCACGAACGCGAGGCGCGTGCTCTCCGGCGATGTTAGCCGGCTCGGTGACGGCATTCGCATCAACGCGACGCTTCAGAACCTCGACACCGGGCAGCCGACGCCCCTGACCGCTGCGGCGCCCAATCAGGGGGCTTTGCTGGCGGCGGTCGCTGAGCTGACCGACAAGGTTCGCCAGGAGTTGGGGCGCGAGTCGCGGGACATCGCCCGGGATCTCAAGTCGACGGCGTGGAAGCCATCCACCTCGTCGTTCGATGCGCTCAATCTCTACAACGAAGGCTTGGCACTCGCGCAGCAAGGCCAGCACCAGGAAGCGCAGAAGCGCTTCCTGGCGGCCACGGACAAGGACGGCAACTTCGCGCTCGCGTTTTCGGCGCTGGCCAAGGAACAACAAGCGCTCGGCTTCGAGAGCGAGGCGGCGGCCGCCGACAAGAAGGCGGAGAGCTTGGCGAAGGGATTGCCGCCTCAGGAGCGATACCTGATCGACGCGCACCACTTCCAAATTGGGAACGATACGAAGAGTGCGCTGGAGGCGTACGAGAACCTCGCGAAGGCGTCGCCGAACAATGCCGCGCTACAGTTCGAGCTGGGCGGCCTCTACGAGGCCAGCGGCGCGCTCGAACAAGCGCAGGACCATTTCGCGAAGGTGGTCACGCTCGATCCAAAGTACGTGGAAGGTTTGCTGGCCCTCGGCCGAGTCGAGATCAAGCGAAGCAACGCGCAGGCCTCGCTTGAACCGCTGTCGAGTGCCCTCGGCATCGCGACGCGCCTCCAAAATGACGAGGCGCGCGCCAATATCCTGCAGGCGATGGGCGTGGCCTACAAGCGTCTCGATCGGCCGGACGAGGCGCTCAAGAACTACAACGAGTCGCTCGACATCAAGGGAAAGCTGGGCAACAGGAAGGGCATGGCCAGCAGCCTCAGCGAGATCGCGCAAGTGCAGCAGAAGATCGGCAAGCCGAAGGACGCGGAACAAAGCTATCAAGGGGCGCTGAAGCTCCAGCGCGAGATTGGCGACAAAGCCGGAATGAGCACGACGCTCATCAACCTGGCCTCGCTGCTCAATGACAACCTGGGTCGTCCTGACGAGGCCTTGCCGCTACTGCGAGAGGCCCTCCAGATCCGCCGTGAGGCCGGCGCGCCGGCCGGCGAGGCGGCGGTCCTCAACAGCCTCGGCAACGTCTACCTGGCCCAGGGTAACTACGACGACGCCCAGACCTACTTCGAGCGCACGCTGGAGATTCGCGAGAAGAACGTCGTGCCGGGCGAGCTCGCGGACACGCTCCACAACCTGGGTGAAACGCAGTCGAAGATGGGTCATTACGACCAGTCGCTCAAGCAGTACGAGCGCGCGCTCCAACTGCGCCGGGACGCCAGCGACAAGCGCGGCGCGGCGATCGAGTCCTACAGCATGGGCACGATCTTCGACTACCTGGACCGGTACGGCGCTGCCGTCAAGGCGAAGGAGGAGGCGCTGCAGACATTTCGCGACCTCAAGCTGCACGACATGTGGCTCGGCGAGATTCTGAGCGGCTATGGCAACAGCCTCAGCCTGAGTGGGCGCATGGACGACGCGGCGAAAGACCTGGATGAGGCCATGGCGGTCGGCCACGAGCTGAAGAACGCGAGCCTGGTGGCCCAAACCGCCCGGTTCCAGGCCGAGCGTTTGTACTACGCCGGAGACGTGAAGGGCGCCGCGAGCCTCGCCGACCAGGCGTCACAGGCGGCGATGGAGGCGCAAGATCGCGCGTTGACGCTGCTCGCCAAAGTGACGGCCGCCAGGACGGCCGGGGCCGCGCAACCGACGGCGGCGCTCGCGGCGAAGTTCGGCAGCCTGGCGGATGAGGCCGACACGCTCGGGCTCAAGGCCCTTGGGGTCGAATGTCTGGTGTCCCGCGCTGAGACGTTGCTGAAGCTGCATGACAACGCCGGCGCCCGGCAGCAGGCGGAGCGGGCGATTGCGCAGGCCGACACGTCCGGATTCCGCCTGCTCCTCGCGAGGGGGCGTTATGTCAAGGGTGAGGTCCTTCGCCAGGCGAAGGATGCCAGCGCCGCGAGCGAGTACGCCGCCGCGCTGCGCGTGCTCAACGACCTGAAGAGCGAGGACGGCAACCAGAACCTGCTCAAGCGCGCGGACCTCGGCGCGATGTACGCCGATTGCGAGAAGTGGTCAAGAGGCGCGTGAGGTTCGCTGGCGTCGATACCGCATCAGCAAGCCGGCCAGCCCGGAACCGAGCAGGGCGAACGTGGCTGGCTCAGGGACCGGCGTATCGGTGACCGTGTAAAGACTGAAGCTGTCGGACTGGCCGCTGATCCCCGGATCACAGAACTCCGGGGGGCAACCGGCGAAATAACTCCCCGGGGTCGTGATGTTGGTAAACGCGCCGCCCGCGTGACTTTCAAGAAGTTGTACCTGGTGGCCCCCCGTGTTGGGGAAGTTGGGATCGGTGTCGAAACTCCAGTCGATGGTAACCGCGTAGGAATCGAAGTCAGTTGGTGCGACGGCGGTGGTTGTGGCAGTAAATTCGACGCACTGCCCGGGACCGGCAATCGGCACGCAAACAGACCCCGCCGGCGCTGGCTGGGCCAACTGGTCCAGCGCCGAGAACGTCGCCGCCTCGACATCTACGGAAAACGTATCCCCGCTAGGGATTCCAGTGAAAGCCAGAGTGAAGTCGAAGGCATCGCCTTCGACGAACTCAGGGAAGTTGTATGTCTCTGAGGGTTGGGTTGAACTGAAGGACATACTCGAGGCTTCCGCAGCGACCGACCCGAGGGGCACCAAGACGGCCGCCAACGCGGCGACCTGGAGGAGCCTCACGGCCGTTGATGCCTTGTTCCGCGTCTTCACTCCGCTCGTGGCTTCGACTAGGTTCAGCTCGTTTGGCATCGTGGAGTCCTCAAACAGTCCGGTCTCGCCTGAGTGTCAGAACGGGTCCGCCGCGTAAAGCAAGTGAGCCGCCAGAAGGCCACGCCGACGACTAACGCCGGATCTCCAGTCAGGTCAAGGCGTTGGGGGATTTGGCGCGATCCGATGCCTGCCGAGAGTCTCGCTCGCCGAGGACTTTCGTCTCGGTTATGGACGTTACCTCTTGATTTGATCGGCTCGCGGCGCAGCCGCATGGACCTAGGACGAAGGGCGAATGACCGCCTCGGGCGCCGGCAGCCTCGCCGCGTCGAGGTACAGGACCTCCACGAGCGAGCTGATCTCCGGAAAGAGGAAATACGCAAAATCAAAGAGGTCACCCCCGCTGGCCTCTTGGATCATCTCCCGGCCCTGCCGGCGGAGCTCGGCCTTGGCCTCGCGCACGGCATCCAGGGTTGGGTAGGCAAGGCAGGTGTGGTGGAACCCGACTCCATGCGCGTCGAGGTACTCGTTGTAGACGCTGCGACCGCTATGCGGAGTGACGAGCTCGTAGGCCCCCCCTCCCACGGTCGCCAACGCGACGCGAAATGAGAAGGGGCTCTTCTGCCCGCGCACCCTGCACTCCGCCGGTGTGATGGTCCATATGTTCCACGGACCAATCCCGAGAGAATCCGACATTCGCTGCGCGGTCCCTTCCAAGTCACGAACAAGGAAGCAGGTGTGGTGAAGTGCGGCAGGAATTGCTCTAGTCATCCATTCCCCCAATGACGGCCGTCGATTGTCCGTCGAGCAGTTCGAAGTGTCGTTCAGCCCACGGACTTGGCGCGGCGTGTGCGGCGCGTAATGTCCGTCGTCCGGAGTTTCGCCGCCCGTGCGACCTTCAACTGACGCCGATCGCCGGTCACGAAACCGCCGCACCTGAGTTCCTGAGCCGCGGCGATGTGCAGCAAGTCGAGACTACGCGTGAAATGGCGCCTCGTGTGCGCGGCTGACAGATCGATGGCTCTGCGGATGACCGCGTCCAGATCGACCGCGGTTTCTACCAGCCGCCCCGCGTCGACGTCTTCGGCGACGTGCGTTAGAAGAGCCTCACGCTCGGCGGCAGACAGCTGGGAACGACCGACGAGCAACTCGAGTGCATTACGAAGCTCGAGCCGGTGCAGCCCGATGAACGGCACGGAGGCGTGCTTCGCCAGTGCCCGCCGCGCGGCCCCTGAGTGCGGTTCATTGACGTACACCGCGACCAGGACGCTCGTGTCGAAGTAGGTGGTTGTCACCGCTCGCCGCGATCCTCAATCACGGTGCCGGAGGCCGAAGGCACCACGACGCGAGACCCGAGTACGCTGCGTGCCCGCGCCTCGAGATCGGGCCACGCTGCAACAGTCGTCCGCCGCGGCGGCCCGAGCACGGCGACCAGTCGTCGGCGACGAGTGACCTGGAGGGTGTGTCCGCGCGCGACTGTCGCCAACACGCGCTTCAAGTGCTTCTGGAGCTCGCGAACGGTGATCGTCGATCCCATGTTAGACATTATGTCTGACATCTGTGCTGGTCGGCAAGTGCCGGCGGGATGGGCGAGGTCTACCGGGCGCGGGACGGCAGGCTCAATCGTGACGTCGCGCTGAAGATTCTGGCCGACGTCTTCGCCACTGATCCTGATTGGCTCGCGCGCTTTCGGCGCGAACATCCCGCACGAGCCGAACCACGACCCACGGGTCAGCGTCTTCGTCCGCTCGGAGCGCCAGCGCTTACTTGGCAGATGGCTGACCGCCCTGGTGAGGTCTCGCGAGCTGGCGCTCAGCCGCGGCGGCGTCCCGTTCCGGCCGCCGTCGGCTGCGGCGCCGGGTTCGCCAGCGTGGCCTTAGCAGCCTCGTACAGCGTCTCCGGCGCAATGTCCGCGCCGTTCGGCCATGCCACGGTGCCGCCGTCGACGAAGAACTTTCGGAAGTAGGCCGCGTGCTTCAGCGGTTCGAAGACAGGCCCCGACAACCAGCGCTGGAAGTCCACGCTGGCTTCGGTGCCATCGTTGAAGGTGAGATGGATGCGGAACGCCGCGTCGTACGTCGCGCGAACCACATTAGGAAGAAACACCATGCGCGCTCCTTACTCCAAGGGTGGAATGCGGTCCAGGGGCTTGCCCGCCATGATGTTCGCCAGTTTGCGTCAAGCGCCACCCGGTTGAGTTGTGCCCACTGCGGAATCAGTTTGAGCGCGTTCGCCGACATGATGCTGCCCACGATCATGTGGCCATCGAAATCAAGCGGGTCTGAGGGCGGTCAGCCAGGCCATAGCTCACCAGCCCGGCCTGCGGTCGCGCTGGCAGCCGACCGCCGTCATAGTGCGGTGATTCGAGCGGGCGACTTCACGGCGCGGACGACCACGTACAGGAGCAGTCCGGCCGGTCCAAACATGAACGTAAGCAACAGGCAGGGCACGAGCAGCAGATGTGGAACGCCTGACGCCCGCGCATCGCGCGCCTCCCAGCCGCCGACGACGAGGTCGAAGGCCAGGTAGTGGATCCAGCCGGCGAGCAGCACCCACGGCTGCGAGAACAGCAGACTGACGTCGTGCAATGAGCCGAATCCGCCCGGGGACCCCTTCCAGTTCAGCACCACCACGACGGTGTAGACGCACGCGATCATCATAGGGATCACCAGGCCGGCCAGGAGGTTGGCCCAGTGCCGGCCCGGCACGACCACCAGGGCGATCCAACCGACCGTGGCCGCCGCGCTCGAGGCAGAGAAGACCGTTTCAGGATTCATACGCTGCCTCCCTTCACCATTTGCCGAGGAGCGGTTCTCCCTGCAACGCCTGCAGGAGCAGCAGGCCCACAACCGCCGCGTAGCCCGCGCTCGCGGTGAGCGCGATCGCTGTTCGAGTGCTCGGCGTCCGGGACAAGCGTCTGATCACCAGGAACAGCAGTGGCAGGGCCTGCAAGGCGTGCAGACCGACGAAGTGCGGCACCCGCAGGTCGCCGTGATCGCGGCTCCAGTGCATCACGGGATAGCCGGGCCCGCCGTCAGGCGCGCCGACGGTGTGCGCGCCCACGGTCGGCGTCGGCTGTCCAGCCCGCAGGGAGGCGGCTTGATCGGGCGTCGGCCTGAGCATCAATCCTCCGGAGCCCGCCCCGGCCACCGTGATCGCCAGACCGAAACGCAGCAGCCAGCCGAACGCCGCGTCGTCGAACCGTTGCCGAAACAGCGCGATGGCGACGACGAGTGACGCGATCCACAGGCACGCGATGCTGGCGCCCATCACGCTGAAGATCAGCGCGTCGCCCGGCGTGCCGATGTTGAAGTGACTGGTGGTCCCCCGAAAGGCCTGAAGATCGATCAGCACGATCTCCAGCGTCAGACTGACGGCGATGACCCATCCCGTCCACAACCGCAGCCGCGGCCAATCCGGCAGAAACCGGAACACGAACGCCATGGTGAAGCCGTAGAGCGCCGTCGACAGCGAAAACTTCGCGGGCTTCAGCCAGGCGGGATCGCCCGTGATGATCCGGGGATCAATCGCGAGCCCAATAAGGTTGAACCCGAGCGTGACGAGCATCAACACGGCGAGCGCGGTCAGTGGAGGGCTCGCCACCCACGACCGATCGAATTCTCGGCGAATCATTCGGGTCTCGGCAGCGCAGAATATGACCCTTCCGCTGGACGAGCGCAAGCCACCCGCGCGCTATCAGCTGAGTACCTTGGCGTTGGCTGCTGCACGACGCGCGCCTCTCGCTCTTGGCCACTGTCGAGCCCCTCTGGATGGTCCCAATCTTGGTCCCAAGTCGCCGCGAGCCGCTCGAATTGCCTCCCATTTCGGAGACGCGTCGATTTACTTCCAGTAGTCCAACCGACTCGAATGCGTGACCGGGTCGCTGTGTCCGATCGTGCAGTGTGCCGTATAACGCCGGGCGAGCGCCTCCCCTTCTCGATGGTCCCAATCTTGGTCCCAAGTCCAGGGTCGGCCCAGGCTCGGGTGTCGCCCGTGATTAGATCCCCGGTGCTGCCGCTGGCGCGGCTGGCGAGAGCGGCGGGGCCGGGGCCGCCGAGGCGTTGTCTTTGAGCTGTCCAAACTTCCGGCTGACGTGGCTGAGCCTTTCGTCCCACTCGAGGTTGATCGCCTGATGGCGAACGAGGGCGTGGAACCTCGTCATGATCATCACCAGGAACACCGGCTTCAGGAACGCCTGCCGGACGTTCGAGGCGAGCAGCGCGGCGATCGCCAGCGCGACGACGAAGCCCGCTGCTTTCGCTGACGCCGGTAGGATCGCCGCCAGCACGAAAGCCGGCGCGAGCATCACCGCCCACAGCGCGACGGTCAGGACGATGTCGACGACGACGATCCAGACCGCCGTCTTCAGGAGCTCCGTGCTGTTCTGGCCGTAGTAGATGAGCGCGTCCTTCGAACTGCGCCAGACATTCCCGTCGCCGCGCGCGAGGTTGTAAGAGAAGATCGTCTGCGTGATGTAGGCCGTCGTCGCGCGGACGACGGCGTTGGCGAGGCGGACCACCAGGCGGAGCGCCGGCAGCGGGATGAGGCGCGAGATCAGACTCAGTGTCCGGTTGAACGCGTGCACGATGCCCCGCACGAGCAGGTCCACGCCGAACAGAACGTTCACTTCACCGAAGCGCTCGAGCACGATTCGCTTGCCGTACGCGAACATGCCTTCGCTGCCGGCGCCGATCCGTCCAGTGGTCACGAGCTCGGTCAGGACGGCGACGTGTCCGGCCGTGATGAGATAGAGCGCGTACCGCACGACGAACCACCAGGCCCACCCATACGCGCCGAGACCGGCGACGAGCCAGAACGTGCCGACCCAGGGATGGATCGTCGCGCCGAGCAGCGACGCGCCGCCGACCGTGACGACGAACCAGACGATGGTCGCGGCCGTGAATCCAAGCAGGACACCGAACCGGACCACGGCGTATGGCAGCGTCCGCATCGTCAGCGACACGGCGGTGCCGATTCCGGCGTGCGCGACCGTGACGGGATAGGAGTGACGGACAGGGGCGTCCGGATGGCTGTACGGGGAAGACTCGGGACTCATGTCCTTGGCGAATGACGTATACCACGCATCGCGGCACCGGCGCGGAAAGGCACGGCCTCGACGTCGGACCGTCGGCGCCCGCTATAGAATGCCGGGACCATGGCCGCGTGACAGCGTCAAATCCCATCACTCTCGACGAACTTCGCGGGCTCGTCCCCCGGCGCTTCCGCGACTTGGTGAATGGCGTCGTCGATCTGCGCCGCGGCCTTCTGCTGCTCGATGCGGACATGCCGGATGCCGTCGCTGAAGTCCACCGCCCACGGGAGCGAAGACGGCCTGCCGAACGTGCCATCGGACAGGCCCGTGAGAAAACAGCCGATGCGACCAATCGTGATGCCGACCGCCAGCGGCAACGCCAGGAGGTCGCCCGTTGAGGTCCGAATCCCCAGCCACCGCGACGACATAGGCGAGGCCTTCGAAAATCGGGTGCGGGTGCAGCCGCGGCGGGTCGCCGCCGTCGAGTTGAGCGCGCCATTCTGAGCGCCGTGAATCGCGGCCGTTGGCATGACGCGGTTGCTGTTTCAGTCTTTCTTTCGCGCGCGCCCGCGCATCGCATCGCGGATTGCCGAGATCGACAGAAACATGGGCACTGGTGCGGGGCGGGCTTCGGACTGTCCCTCGACCGCCTCCAGCACTACGAATCCGTACTTTGCGTAGAACGCTTCCGAGGTCGGCTTGGCATCGACGACGACGCCGACGCATCCAAACTCCTCGGCCATCTGCACCGCCAAGCGCAGCACGAACCGCAGGAGGCTCAGGCCAAGTCCTTGTCCCTGACCGGACTCTGCGATGGCCAGCCGCGCGAGCCGAAGGACCGGCAAGGGATATCGCGCCAGTTTTCGACGTGCGGTGAGCGGCAGGTCGTCAATTTCGATGTGCGCGGCCGCCACGGTCGCGAACCCGAGAATGTCCTGGCCATCGACGGCGACGTAGGTGACACCGAGGTGGTGGCGAAACTGATTCTGGCCGGCGAATTGTTGAAAGAACCGATCGAGATCCGGATCCCCTGATCGAAAGGAGGACCGGTCATCGCCTTCGCGAAGCGGCCGAATCTCAATCACGCAACAAGCCGCGTAGGGACCTGCTCGTGATCGATGACAGGCTCCTGGCGGCCGTCGCAAATGCGCCTGCGCGAGATCCTAGCGGTTGAGCGACTGGTGGCGAGACCGCGCGCCTCCGGCGGCAGCTTCTGGAGGCCGCTTGAGGTCGATTGATCTCGTGGTTGGTCCCATGGTCCCAACTCGCGCCATCAAGGCGTCCAGAAGAAATCGCCTGTTGCCGATGGTGGCCAACCCATGCCGAAACGCGGATCGGAGCCCGTCAATCCTGCCGAAAACGACCAGTCGACACTTGCCTCACGTTGCCGGCGTGAGCCGCGAGTTGGTGCTCCGAAAGGGCAAGAAAAGGGCAAAGGGAGAAAACGATAGGAATGACCTGCTTTTGAACGCTCGATCTACCTCGCGATTGAGTCCTGGGTGGTGGTCGTATTCAGAGGCGCGTCGGCTCTCTTCACCAGTTCGCCGGTCTTGCGCCGGCGCCCCGCACCGTCATCGACCGCTTCTTGGGTTGGAAGCGCCGACAGAACAGACCTCAGCAGGGTATCGCCTCTAGCTCAAGATCCGAACAACCGCGAGCCGCGACCGCGCGACCGATTGTCATTTGTCAGTCGAGCCCGGCCGTATGGCCAGAATGTAGTAACATCACTACATGAAGCTAGGGCTACGCGAAGCCAACCAGCACTTTTCGAAGGCGATCAAGGCGGTCCGCGCCGGCAAGGAAGTCGTTCTGACGGAACGAGGTCAGCCCATTGCCGTCATCAAGCCGATCAAAGAAGAGCACGAGCCGGAAGCCGCGCTCAGGCGGATGGCGGACGAAGGGTTGATTACTCTGCCCAGCCGTAAGGGTGCGTTACCGCGCTTCGAACCGGTCCCGATAACCGGCAAGCCGATCTCGCAGACGATCATCGATGATCGCGAAGATCGCGCATAGTTGCCAATGGATTACGCGTATTTCGACACGAGCGCGCTGATCAAGCGCTACGTCGAAGAACTGGGCCGTCGCGAAGTTCTGGACCTGCTCCGCAAGAATCGGTGCGTGGTCTCTGCCATCCTGCCAGTGGAAGTGCGCAGTGCCCTGCGCCGCCGCGTGGCCGAAAAGACGTTGGACGGCAAGCGCGTACCCAGCATTCTGAAACGACTCGCCGCCGACCGTGCCTACTGGACGGTCATCGAGGTTTCGAGCGAAGTGCTCGCGACTGCGGAGTCTCTGAGCGGCGCCCATCCATTGCGCGCGCTCGATGCCATCCACGTTGCCTCGGCCAGCCTGTTCGGAAATCGCACGGCCTCACAGACGTTCGCCTTCATCAGCGCCGATATGCATCAGACGAAGGTGACCGACACGCTGGGGCTCAAGACCCGATACGTCGGAGCGTAACCCGCGGCGAGGTCCGTCCGCGCGAAGTCTTCGCCGCCGGCAGAACTCGGAATCGACTGATTTTCTGGGGAATTTGGCGCGCCCTGCAGGACTCGAACCTGCGACCTCCTGGTTCGTAGGCTATGGCAGGTACGTTATCTCGTTGGTTCTTCGTGGGTTTGGCTCGGACGAGACCCTGCTGTTACCCGGTGTTCGGCGTGAAATTGTTCACAGATTGTTCACAACAGCCGTTCGCGCGCGGCTTCCCCAGCCCGGACCGTGCCTCGCCAGCGGATCGCCTAACTTGTTCGACGATTGCACGCAAGAGCAGGCGAGCCGGCCGGCGTCATTCGTGACGTCATCCAGACCGATCTAGCGGAGTCTGGGGCCGCGACCGCGGCGGGCGCCCCATAACGCGCGGACGATCACCTGATTGTCATCAAGGTGTAGTAGAGATGGCATCCCAGGTGCCGGAGATACAGACGACGAAGGCTGGGCACCCGAGCGTGGGTATAAGGGGTGCCGGCGCCTGGTAAGACAGCCAGGATTTGGGTGGCGGCCTCGAGTTCAGTCGCGAACAGGTCCCGGTAGTCACGGTTCTCAAGCCACCAGATTCGTTCTTGGTCGACGTGGCGTTGCGCTGTTGCCGTGAAGCGGACGCGACGCGCCTTCAACGCGAGCGGAGCTCCTTGAGCAGGTCGGCCGCGTCAATGAGGCGACCCGCAGCAACGTCCCCCTCTGAGTCTACCAGGGCCGCGTGGAGCGCCGCACGGTCGGCGTCATCGAGCCAGTCGCCAGGGTCGAGGGGCAGCAGCTCAACCTCGGTGCCCTGAGGCAACGTGGTCGGCTCATCCAGCATCAGCCGGCCGGCGCGAACGCGGGCCTTGATCGTCATGCAGAGGAGCGTAGCACACGATCACCTAACGGCCCGTTCATTCACTCTTCTCTGTCGTGCGTCGGCCAGGCCACAATGGCGACCTCGATCTGCCCAAGATCGGTCAATAGCCTGTTCGCGTCTATTCTTCCCTCAGCGCCACCGTCGGATCGATCCGGCTCGCGTGAAGCGCGGGGAGGAGCGCGCCGATCGCCGCTGTGGCGAGCATGAGCGCGATGGCGGCCGTCCACACGCGGGCGTCGTACGCGGTGAGCTGATAGAGGTAGCTCTTCAGGAAACTGACAGTCCACGCGGCAAGCAGGCCGCCGGCCGCGAGTCCGATCGCTACCGGCCCAAGCTGCTCGGTGACCAACAGACGGACAATCCTCACGGGCGTCGCACCGCAGGCGAGCCGGACGCCGACCTCGCGCGTACGGCGCACCGTGGACATCGCCAGCTGTCCGAAGATGCCGATGCCGGCCACGAAGAGGCTGGCAAAGGCAAAGGACCCGAAGAGCCAGGCCTGAAAGCGCCGCGGACGGACCGAATCGACGAACAGATCGTCGAGCATGGCGGCCCGAATCGGCTTGAGCAAGGGATCAACGTTGCTGATGGCGCCGAGTGCGTCCTGTGTCACCCGACCCGTATTGGCCGAGGTCCGAATCAGGAACGTGGGCAACGGCGATCGCGCCAGCAGCGCATATGGACCGTATATCTGCGCCGTCTCCTGATCCCAGGACCACCATCGGACGTCCTTGACGACGCCGACTACGGTGAAGGTCTGGCCATCCTTCCCGTTAGTGCCGTTGTCCTGCAACGTCTGGCCGAGAGCGGTCGTGTCCGGCCAGTACTTGCGGGCCACGCCCTCACTCACAATGATCACCAGCCCGTCGTGGGCGAGCTCAGCCTCTGTCGGCAGGCGGCCGGCGACCAGCTGCGGCTGAACGACGTGGTAGTAGTCGGCGGTGACCGCCTGCATGTCGGTGTTGAGCCGACCGCGAGTGGCGGTCGCTGGCACTCTGAACCATGGTGCGCTGCTGCCGCCGTCGAGAAGTTCGGCGGCCGTCGCCGCGACCGATTCCACTCCGGGCAGGAGACGCAGGCGATCGAGTACGGCACTCACACGCACGGCGCGTTCGGGTGACACGCGTCCAAACTGGCGGACCGGGCCCGTTCCCAGGAAATTCGCTTCGATCGTGATCGCGCCGCCCGTCGTGATCGCGGGTGTCTGCGCATACACCGTGAGCAGCGAGCTGACAACCAGGGCACCAGCGACGGTGAGCACGAGCGCCGCCGCGACCTGGACGATCACGACCAGCCGCCACACCGTGGATCGGGCGCGCCCGGTGACGCTGCGTCCTGGCGTCAATCCGCCGGCGCTCGTCGTCTTCGCGCGCCGCAGCGGCCAGATCGTCGCCGCACCGGCCAGCAGCGCCGCGGCCAGCGCGGCGAAGACGGCCACGCGCCAGTCGATCGCCGCCGGTCTGAACAGCACGAGGTCTTCGGGCAAGAGATGCATTCCGAATCGAAGGAGTGGGGTCGCGATCGCCAGGCCAAGGGCCGCGCCGGTACCGATGAGGATGAGTGCCTCGAGGAGCAGGAGTCGGCCAAGGTCCGTGACTGTCGCCCCCAGCGCCCGCCGCAACGCGAGTTCCTGCACGCGATCGAGTACGCGCGCCGACATGAGGCTCGACGCGTTGAGGGCGGCCACGGCGAGGATGAGCACGGTGGCGATCAGAATCGCCTCGAATAGCGGCCTTGAGCTTGCGCCGAGCGCCCGGCCGAGGGGACGAACGTCCACGCGGTCGAGCGTCGGATCGGCACGATTAGTGGAGACACCCGTGGCGGTCAGAGCCCGGGACAGCACGCGTGCCCGCACTTGCTGCGGGTCTATGCCAGCCGGGACCCTCGCTACGACTTCCGGCAAGTCGGCCGGCTTTATTCGCGCCGTCGTCCCGACCGATTTAGCGGAGTCGAGGGCCGCGATCGCGGCGGGCGCCCCACAAAGCGCGGACGATCACCTCGTTGTCGTCGAAGGTGTCGTAGAGATGGCACCGGAGGTGCCGGAGATACAGAGGGCGAATCCCGGGCACGCGAGCGTGAGCGTAAGGAGTGCCCCGCGCCCGGTAAGACAGCCAGGATTTGGGCGGCGGCTTCGAGCTCAGTCGCGAACAGATCCCGGTAGTCTCGGTTCTCCAGCCACCCACTGCGCTCGCGGTCGACACAGCGTTACGCGGTTGCCGCAAAGCGAACGCGACTTCCGTTCAATGCGAGCGGATCTCCTTGAGCAGGTCGGCCGCGTCCATGAGACGACCCGCGGCGACGTCTCCCTCTGAGTCCGGGAGCGAAACACCCGACCTGCCGCGTCACAAGCGTGGCACCTGCGGGCGCCGCAGCAACCTCTGCCGCCGCCTTCGTCTCTCGCCAGTCTTGGCAACAGGACTGCGAGACTGATTGGCTACTTTCTCCTGCGTTCGGCGTCGAGCGCAGCATCCACCCAGTCACGCAAGCGATCGAAAGACTGGGCGCCCAGCCGCCGGTCCACCAGCACGCTATTGCGGAAGAGCAGCGTGGTCGGCATCTGATTGCGCGCCTCCGTGAGCGCCAGTCCCGCCGGCGAGAGTGGGATGCGCGGCAGCGTAACGTGAAACTCTAGTAACTGACGTGCGATGTCACTCTCCGGAACGCCTGGATCCGCGGCCGCCGCGATCGACAGGTCGGGCGCGCGCGCGGCAAAGTACGCCCGCGCGCGCTCGAGGTCGGCGAACGCGATCTGGCTGTGCGCACTCCACGGGGCCCAAATCATGACGAGGTGCAGGCCGCTCCCGGGTTCGGGCGCATCGGGAAAGATGTCGCGCCATGTTCGCGCCGCGGGGAGCGAGGCCGGAACGGCTGGAAGCGGCTCGGCCGGCACGTCGAGCACGCCGCTCGCCAGCATGAAGCCGCGAAAGTCTGGGCCGTCATAGCGGAAACACAGGCGTCCGTCCTGGGTCCAGCTCGGGAACAGGGCCGACCCGCCGAGCCCGGGCAGCGTGCGGACGGTGCGCTGGTCGATGTCCACGATCAGGATTTCGTAGCCCGTCCCGTCCTTCTTGAGCGCATGAAACGCGATGTACCGGCCATCCCAGGAAAAGTCCGCCTTCGCTCCCTGGATGCCTGTGTCGAAAATCTTGTCGCAATTGTCCAGACCCCGCACCACGACATTGCCCTTGACGAACGTCGTGATGCGCTTGCCGTCCTTGGAAATCAGTGGGCGTTCGCCCGTCCCAATCCCGTCGCAGGCCGCGACGGTCCCGTAGGGCAGCACGGCCTTGTCGCCGTCGAGATAGTAGTAGTGGCTCTCGATGGTGAGGATGAGATCCCGCCCGTCACGCTGTGCCCAGCTGTAGTAGTCGCCCAGTCCGCCCGGCGCGACATTGTGCGCAAGCGTGCCCGTGTCGCTGTGACGGATCGTGACGCCGTCGTCGGCCGAGTAGATCATCCGCTGGCCGTCGATCGACCAGTAGGCATCGATGCCCGACACGGAGAACGCCACGCTCTTGGTCGCGAGGTCCACCACCGATTCCGTGTATCCGGGCGGCCCGTTCGGGTCCCGGGCATTCACGTGCGATGCGTAAACCAACCGCTTCCCATCTGGGGAGATCCGCGCGTACGCAAACACGCCCTCCCGGGGCGTCAGCGTGTAGATGGCCGCGTAGTGGGGTGCTCGAGTCGTCTGCGAGCCAGAGAACGCAACAGCGGACAGAATTACGAGAGCGGTCGTGAGACGCATGGCCCCCCCCTAAGTTGAAGCTACCGACCGCCCGGCTGCCGAAAGACAGACAGGTTCATCGTCGAGAACGACGGCGTCAGGGCCTCCCACATAGCGAACAGGACGGTTCGCCCATCCGGACTCACCGCGACCTCTGGTCCTCCCAACCGCGCAGGCCGCGCCGGGTATGTGAAGACCTTCCTCACGGCCCTGGTCGCCACCGTGACGAGATACACGCTAGGATCGGCGTCCTGCCGAAGAGCCTCGACGACGAGTAGCTGTTTGGCGCCTGGCAGAATCACGACACCCGACGGTCCGGGCGTCGCGAAGAATGGCAGATCGATCGTCACGCGCTCCGAGCCGTCCACCCGACACAGGTCGACCACGTTCATCCCGACGGTCCCGGCACCGCTGCCACTTCGCCTCACCGCAAGCCACTGGCGGTCGGGTGAGACGCTGAGCGCGGAATCGCTGCTATTCACGCCAGGAAGGATGACCCGATCTGGACTGTCCCCGACCAGCGAGGCCAAATGGTAGTCGTGAGACGAACTGCTGGCGACCAGCGCCGTCGAGGCATCGATCGCGACCGCCCCGTTCGGCGCATCGCCCAGGGCGAGCTCGCGAAGAGGCGTGCTTCCTCCGCTGACATCAACGATCCGAAACGATATGCGGCGATTCGTCCCGTTGACTGCCGATGCGGACACGAGCAGTCCTCGAGAGTCAGGAAGCCAAAAGACGGCCCCTGGAATACCCTGGCGCATGTCGACAAGCGGCACGACCCGATCGGTGGCGAGCTCGATCGCGACCAGGCGCTGAAGCTGGTTCGGCGGGGAACCCGTGTAGCTGAGCCAGCGTTGATCGGGCGACCACGCAATGCCAGCGGCATTCGTCTCAGCCAAACCCAGCGTGTGCCGCAGCGACCCGTTGGGGTTCAGCAGGCGCAGCTCACACGGGGCACCGCCGGCGCACTGGATAGCGGCGATCGTCTGACCGTCGGGTGACCACACCGGAGCCGCGAGCCGGTCGGCGCTCTCGAACAGCACACGCGGTGGTCCGCCAGAGAGCGACATCAGTTGCAGGCGGCGGACATTTCCGGCCGATCGCACCAGGAGTGTCGCCCCACCGATCCAACCCGACACCGTTTGAGTGGCTCCGAGGACGAACCGGCCAAGCGGCCGGCCCTCAGCGTCTGTCACCGCCAGACGCCGAGGCGCGCTCATGTCGCCGTAGGCCACGACCGTGCCGTCCGGGGACAGCCCGGGCAAGGTTTGTCGGGCGGCGGCAATGACGACGCTGACCGGCCCTCCCGAGACCGCTGCACGCCGAATGGTCGCCGGGCCTTTGCTTTCGTCGTGCGCCAACGGCAGACAACTCCAGTCGGGCACGCAAGCGACAGGCGGGTTGACGCCGAAATACAGCGACCCCCCGTCAGGGGTCCACCGGATGTGATCGATACTCGACGGCACCGACGGCACCACCACGCGCTCCACGCCGCCGCTAACAGGGACAACGACGATGCTTTGTCCGACGCCGCTGGCGTCGTCGCGCGCGAACGCCACCCACTGGCCATCGGGCGACATCGACGGGACGTCGGCTCGATTCGAGCTCAGGCGCCGTTCTGGCCCCACTGCCAGTCCCGTGTTCGGATCCAGAGGAGTCAGCCACACGTACTGCTCGGTGCGCGTGTTCCCCCCTCTCGTATAGGCGATGGCGTCGCGCGTCGGCGACACCACGAGGTCCCACGCGCGGCTGCCCGTGACTCGCACGCCGGTCTTCCGCGTGCGATCGAAGAGCCACACCTCGCCGGCTTGATTCAGGTAGTACGTGCGTTGCCCGTCAGCCGTGAGCGCGAGGAGTTCGGTCCTCGCGTCAGGCGGAAGGAGTCCCGGAAGGTCCGCCATCGGAAGGTTCGACTGGGCTAGGAGGGACACCAAGCCAAACACCCCGACCAAGCTGGTCATGGCTGAGCGGCTCATGCGTGCCTGCGTCACGGCCTATCGCCCAACGACGCGCGTCGCCGGCGGTGGCACCGGCAAGTCCCAGTTACGGCCCAGCCCGACGGAGATCGTCGCCGTCGGCCCTAGCCCTGTTGTGGAAGTCCGGGTAATCGTGGGTCGAGACAAATTGCCGACGATTTGATTCCCCGAGCGCACGAAGTTTGTCAGACCCGGAACCACAGGGCCACAGATATTGCCGCCGCCGTCAATGAACCCGGGGAGCGGCAAGAGAAACGGCCCATTGTCCTGACCGAAGTCATTGTTCTGCAGGAGATTGCCTGTGACAGTCTCGCTACCCATGTTCACGAACATCCGTGCGAGCGGCACTCCGGTCGAGATGCCATTCCGGAATGCGTTGCCGATGAATTGATTCCCGGACAGCAGGATCGGTGGACGCGTCGTTCCGCAAAAGGCACCAGTGGCTGCGCTGAGCGTGACCAGTGTCGGCGCGGCGGATACCTGGTGGGCCCGAATCACGTCACTTGTCCAGCTCGCGCAATAGTAGGAGGCGACTCCCGCCCTCCCTACATTGCTGATCATGTTGTCCGCCACGGTCGCGTTGGCAAGCGTCGCCACCACACCCGCGAGACCGCGTCGAAAACGTTCGCGCCGAGGCCCAGACAGGTCCGCACCTACTTCACGGCAAACTGGACGTCGCGCTGGGCGGTGTCGGTTGCTGTCGTCGCCTGGAATGACAGCAAGTACCGCCCGGCGGGCAGGTGATCGAGCGGCACCGACAGCATCGACTCGGCATGATGACCGAATGCGCCAAATCGGTCGGCCGCGAAGGTCTCGGTCCGGCCAAAGACGTTCTGGTCGTGATCGTTCGTGATTTGGGTACTGAGCGCGACCGGGCCCGGGGGCGCGCTGCCGCCCTGATAGATGGCGAGAGACGCCCAAACGCTCTCCGTGGCCGCAAATGTTCTTCGGTTCGTCGGTGCGCGAGGCACAAGGTCCGCAAGCGTCTCCGTGCCACCGAAGGCCTCGGCTTGATCAGAGTGCAGCACGATACCGGACAGCGCCAGCCGGGCCTTCCCGAAATCGGGAACCTCGACGTTGGTGAACACGCTGCCGGCGCGCTTGAGGGCCGCGCTTCGGACGGCTGCCCGAATGAGATGCCGTCCCGGCTTGAGATCCACCCGCGCGAACACCGTGACTTGCCGGCTCTCACCCGGCGCCGCCTGCGGCACGGCTCGAACGGACTCCTGCCCGGCCATCTCCTGGACGTCATCCGCCGTGTAGCTGCGGAGATCGACCTGGAGAACATCGGTTCGGACGCTCGGTTCGCCGACCGTAAGCGCCACAAGGACGGGCGTGCTGTCCTTGGCCTGGGCCGCTACTGGCAGCGCGCTGATCTGAAGTGGGAGGTCGCCAACCGGCAACGGGCCGTCCAAGGTCGGTTCGGCAACCACCTCGGACGGGGACGGCGTCGTGTATTGGCTCTTCGTCCGAACCTCGACTCCGGGCCGATCGACCTTCACCTCCAGGCGTCTCGAGCGGCCAGCCGGTATGGCGGGATCCGGCTCGAACCCCAGCAGATAGTACGATTGGTTCTCGCGAAAGATCGCAGGGACCGCCTCCCACGGCGTGTTGGTATCCTTGACCGCCTCGCCGCCGGTGTTGTGGGCTAATTCGAGGAGCACGTCCGCTGCCGGTCCCCGGGGACTGAGATTGGCACCGCCAGCCACCTGTAGACCAGCGGCGTTCAGGCAATAGAAGTCGACATCTGCGCGCTGAGCGGCCCCGTAGAGGGCGTCTCGTTCCTGAAGCCCCGCATTGACGCCCAGGCCGGTGCCAATGAAGAAGACGATCTTTCGACGGTGAGGGACGTCGGCCAGCGTGCCCGTGAGCTTCGCGAGCGCGCCGATCACGTCCACATAGGATCCGCTCGTCGTGAGAGGCATGGGCGAGGTGGAGTCGGGAATCGGGAAGACGGGCTGAAGGCGATCGACGGCTTGGTCGAGCTTCGCCGGGTCGGCAGTGAACTCCTGGCCCAGGTTGTTGTAATAAAGATAAGTAACCGACGCGAGGTCGGCGGGTCCAAGCTGATCGATAATCGTCCGTGCGAGCCGTTGCATCACGTCAGGGACCCCGGATTCCTCCGGCAAGATCAACTCGTCAATGATGATGGTGACCAGGCGGCGGCCGGCGAGCTGATTGCTGGTGACATCCGGCACGGTCGTGCGAATCCACGAGAGGGTCGCAGTGCCTGTCTCCGCCTGTGAATCAGGCAGATTGACCGACGAAAAGGCCGCGACTCTTCGCGTCTGGCCGTTATCAAGCACTGTGAAGTCGGTTGCCGTGAGTCCTGTGACTGGGCGCCCGTCCCTGTCGAAGACCGAGACGTCGAGCTCGATGAGGTTGACCCCGGCGCGAAACGTCGGAGGAGTCTGGCTTGCTGGAGGGTCCTGCGTGGCCGCCGAAGTCGCGCTCCCGGATTGACCCTGGACCGCGGGCAGAAGGAACACTCCCGCGGCGAGAACCATGATCAGGCGTGGTGTCAAAGGCGGCCTCGTTATAGACGAAAACCTAGCGCGCCTTGCGTCGGAAGGCCCCCGTCTGCGAAACGACTCCGAACCGAGTGAGAGCGGGAGACAAGAACCACAGAATACCACCCCACGCGTTGCCTCACAACACGGACGCCCGGCTACCGCATGCTCTCAATTGCGTCGCGAAACACTCCGAAGGGCTGAACACCATTAAGTGTACGCGCAACTTGCAAGCGGCCGTCTGGTAGTGCCCGCCCAATAAAGAACGAGGGTGTACCACTAACACCGAGAGACTTCATCAAAGCGATGTCCTCGTCGACACGCACAGCTCCCTCCGCACCCCGGCACTTATCCAACCACTCTCTACTCAAGCCCAAAGATTCCGTTGTTCCCAGAACGCGCTCAAGGCCAGGGTGGACTTGGCCTGCAAAGAAGAGATCGCTCACGTCCCAGAATCTTCCTATCTGCTGTGCGCACGCGGCGACCTCGGCAGCCGCCCGAGCGAACGGGTGGATCGGCAACGGCGCCTCGCGCACCGCAAGAAAGGCTATTCCCTTCTGGAAATAGGCCTTATCTAGCGCCGGCAGAATGTCACGAGCGAAGCGCGCGCAAAAAGGACACTGAAAGTCAGAAAACTCAAGAATGCCCACAGGCGCCCGCGCCTGACCTTTCAGCGCCGCTCCTTCCAGGGATAGCGGTGATCGTGGCACTGGCAAGCGCGGCTCACCCTGCCTCCTCGCCGACAGATGCCACACCGCCAGAGTTGCTGCGGCCAGCACGACAATGGAAGCAATGACATCGGTGATCTTTGCATGCCTCATCGGTTTGCACACGTGCGTAACACATTCTCCGCGCGTTGTACGCGGGCGCACACTCTTCCACTCAATATAATGGCGGAAAGCCTGGGCTCACCCGCCCAAGCTCTCCGCGTTCCTCGCACTGCCTTCAGTATCTGGGGGTCGGGCTGGGGATGGGCTTGCACAATCCCGTGCAAGTACCACCACCTGGGCACGGATCTTCCGACGGCGTGCACTGGGCGACCCCGTCGCAATATTGAGTCCCGCTGTCGGAGCAATCAATATCAACGTTACAGTTACACCACTGACCCTGGGCAGCGCTAACTCTAGTTGCGATGGCATCGTAAGATACAAGACCACTGCCAATCACAACAGACACTAGCGCAACACGCATCGCTCCTCGTCTTAATGTCATCTTCGCTCCTTTGCGCGGCGATCCAGCCATTGTCACAGTTCATCGCTGTCCAACTGTCTTGCGCTTCTCCAGATTCCCTGCGGCCGCAAGTACCTCTGCTACTGACGCGTTAATCTCTAGAGACCCTGACCACACGAACCGAACTATTCCGTTGCGGTCCAGCACCGCGACTCTTGGGACGCCAGAAAACAGAACAGAACCTTGCTCCATCGTAACGACTGCGTCCGCCTGAATACCCTCGGTACGCACAAACGACTTCAGGATCTCAAGCTGCTCGTAGCCAACGACGATGAACTGGAAGTCGCGTTGACCCACACTCATTCGCCTCAAGCTTTCCCCGCTCTCGATACAGTGTGCGCAGTTGGTGCGGACAAACGCCACCACGGTAGAGGAGGAGCGAGACGGATCGAGGCCTCGGACAATCGCGAAGCGGTCGCCAGCTTGATAATCCGTTTTCTTGTGCGCCAAGCTGGCCACGCTGACCGTCGCGGTCGCAGCGACCACGGCGACGGCGGCACACGCGGTCAACACTCTATCAAGTCGTGATGCCGGATTATGTGCCATAAGGGATATGTGCCATAAGGGAGCGGTACCGTTCGACAAGATCGGCGTGTGCTCTATCAGCCTGCGGTGCAAGTCGCCCTTCATCTACCGCAGCCTGCGTTCTCCGGTGGAGGATGCCGCCTTGCGGCGGCGCTGACCTCCTTCTCAAGTCGCAGGCGTATTCACAGTCCTCGCCGTTGATGGCGAGTTGCGTCACCCAAAGGGTCGCGCGATGGTTGCCTTGCGCCACGGGGTGTTCGGCGTACGCGGTTTTCAACAGTAGAGGCCGAGGTACTCCGCCTCGCTGATTGCTCGCCTTCGCCGATTCCAGTGCCTCCTGATCTCTATACACTTCTCGATCGCCATTTTGGACAGAGACTCCGATTCGGCCCCCGCCTCTCAGCGGTGACGAAGACGCGACCGCCGCGTCGACCGTTCGGTGTAAAGCCCGCGTTGGCGGGCGTGCCGTTTCAGGCGCTTAACGGTCCTGGCATTTGCTCGGCGAACGGCCGCTCTCTGGACATCGGGCGCGGCGTCCTGCAGGCCGAGCTTGGCCGCGAGCTCGGACAGTGGTCTCCCGTCGAGAGCGGCCAAGAGCAGCTCCTGTTCCAGAGGGGTGCACACGTCCCTCATGAGGTTCAGCAGGTCTGGCCAACGATCTGGCGGTTGGTCGGGAGCGCCCAAAGGGTCCACGAGCCCGCTCGTCGTGTGGGCTGCGGCAGTCTCGGCGCGGTGCTGCGTACTCTCATGGCGCTGCCAGTTCTTCAGCCGGTTGGTCGCCGCCTGCGCGACGTAGTGCGGCAGATCCGCAAGACGTGGGTTAAATCGCTCGGGATGCCTGAGATAGTTCAGGACGCCATCATCTATCGCCTGGCCGATGGCGTCAGAGTCCCAACCGTGGGTCCGGGCGCGGACAATTGGTGGAACGTCCTGCAGAAGCATTGCCGCGAGCTGCCAGGGCGCGTCGGCACCTTGGTCGAGCAGCCGTGCGTGCCACGAGCCGTACCCTCGGTCAACGTGCGGGGCCGAACGACGTGAGACCATGGCACTCTCGCAGTCCGCCGCAGCAATGGGAAAGAACGGATGCGCAAGCGTATGCATTCTTCGAACCACAGGAACGTCAGCCGGATATGCGGGTCCAGTACCGGCGGTCTACGCGGCCACCGCCAAGGCTGTCGGCGCACGCACGTTTCTGGCGGTGTTCAACGAGGTGCGCGCCAAACTGTCATGTCGCCAAGTAGCGCCACGCGGCGTGGCATGGACCTGTAGACGCAATATTAGTCTTCACCGATAGGTTCTAGGGTGCGTCGCATGTGCGCCTTCTTCTGGACCCTATGGGCTCCGCGGCATCCCATCGGCATAGGTCGTAGGCCTATCCGGTCATCGCCAAATGCCAAGAAGCAGCACGGCGCGCAGGCGGCGTCAAGGGCGGCGGAGCCGCCGAGCGGAGCGAGGGCACCCTTGGACGCCGCCTGCGCGCCGTGCTCTCATCGAAGGGCGATGGCCGGCGCGGGGCACCGGTTCGTTGTCTCAGCGGGTGTATCCGATGCCGTGTTCGATGCGCTGTGTCGGTTTCGGGGTCGACGGTGTGCCCGATTGGTGGAGCCCCGGTCCCATGGAGCGTTCGAGGGCGGACGCGTGCGTATGCTCACGGCCCAGTGCGTCGGGCAGCTGAATCCGGTCGTTCGTATAGATCTGCACATCGGACCGACTACGCGAGAGGGCGACGTAGGCGAATTGACGATTGACGAGCGCCTGGGAGGCTCGCTCGGCGTCCACGTGGACGAGGACGCGCTCCGCCGTCTGGCCCTGGCTGCTGTGGCTCGTGACGGCATAGCCCAGGTCCAGATGCAGCGGTCTGTCCAGGGCGAACGCGACGCTCCGGCCGGAATCGAGGCGCACGTGGAGGGCGCCCTGCTCGTCGCCGCGGTCCAGGCGCTGAATGGTGCCGAGTTCCCGATTCGCCAGATGCTGCGCGCGATCCGGCGCCGTGATCTGCACTCGGTCGCCCACCGCGAGGGCGCGCTCGGCTTCGCGGTAGACCGTCACGCCCTGGAGCCGTCGGGGGTCGTACGTCACGGTCTGGCCGGTGTCGTGCGCCACGGTGAGCTGATTGCGCGCGACGTCCACCTGCGCCACGCGCGCATACTCGCCGGCCGCGAGACCCACGGTGCGGCTGCCGACGGTGTACCGCAGCACGTCGCCTTGCTCGTAGCGCGCCGCCCATTGCCGGTCCGCCCCGGTGAGGTCCTGGCGCGGCGTGAGGACGCGGACGTGTTCATCGATGTGCGCCACCTGCCCGGCCGCCTGGCGCTCGCGATGAATGAGAACGTTGAGGTCCTGACGCGCTTGATGGTCTGGCGAGACGACGAGCGTGGACTCCTGATGGCGCACGTAGTCCTGGGCCATAGCCGACAAGCGCTCGTGGCGGTCGGCCAGTTGATGGACGCGCCCCTGGTCGTCGAGCGTCTGCATGGCTTCTCGGATGTGCCCCTGGGAGAGCTGCTCGACCACGACCCGCAGTGCCGGGTCGTGCTGGCGGACGATCTCGGTGAGATGAGCGGTGTCCATGCCGGCGGCCTGCAGCTGCTCGTAGGGTCGGCCTGCCTCGACGGCGTAATGCTGGCGCACATCGCCCACCAGCAGCACCCGGTCGTCGGGCGACAGCCCGCTGAGCAGCGCGTGCATCTGCCGCGTGCTGGCGAGGCTTGATTCGTCGAGTACATAGAGACGCTGCTGTCCGTCAGAGACCTCGTTCGCGTGCGCCACATAGCGCTGGAGCGTGACCGACGGGATGTCGGCATCGGCCAGGACCTGTGCCGCCCGCGACGTCGGGGCCAAGCCAGACACCTCATATCCCTGAGCCTCGGCCAGGTCACGGACGGCGGCCAGCGTGGTGGTCTTCCCGGCGCCGGCCACGCCGTCCAGGCCCATCGTCTGATCACGGCTGGCGAGGATCTGATGGACCGCGGCCCGCTGGCTTTCGCTCAAGTGGCTATGGTCGCGAGCGAGGCGCTCCGCGGTGTCCATGAGGCCGAGGGCCTCGTATCGGCCCTGACCGACCTGCATCCGGGCGATCGTATTGCGTTCGAGCTCGAGCATTTCCGAGGAGGTGAACGCGCGACCGGGCTGGTCACGCGTCTGTGCCACGCGCACAAGGTCCCCGGCCTCAAGTCGGGCCTCGAGGGTCGTGCGGGCTTCGTGGAGGGTGACGTTCCCCATGCCCCGCACGAGCGCATCACGAAGAAGAGCGCGCTCGTCGACGACCGCTTCCCGTTCGAGATTCCTTTCCATCGCAAAGGAGACGGCGCCGGCGGGACTGATCTGACGAGCGTGCTCGTGCTCGATGACGTGGGCCAGGCGTTCCTGCGCCGCCGCGATGACCTGCTCGGGCTGGTGGCCGTACTGTCGCGCCATCTCTTGGTGGCGCGCCTGCATCTCTTCGTGCGAGATCTCGAGCTTGGGTTCCCGGGTGTGGTGGGCGGCAATCTGCGCCGCCGCGGCGCCGTCCAACCCCCGCTCGGCCAGGTGCTCCTGAATCTGGTGACTCCGCGGACTGGAGGCGGCGAGATACTCCTGTGTGTAGCCTCGAATTTCTGGCTGCCCGCTGCTTCCACGGTCGATCTCGTACCCCAACTCCTGGAGGCGCGTGGCGAGTTCGGTGCGGTAGATGGCGGTCCCCAGCGCTTGCGTTCGGTAAATCTCGCGCGGTTGCAGCGGGCGAATGTCGCCGTCGTCGGTCTGGGTGAGATTGAAGAAAACGACGTGCGTGTGCAGTTGCGGGGCGGCGTACTCATTCACGGGGCGGGCGCTGTCGTGCTCGAAGGCCGCCGCCACCCAGCGACCGGTGGTTTCGGCGGGATGATTGCCGCCGAGTCGGGCCTGCACGTACTGCTCGACTTCTTCAAGGGCGACGTTCACGCTTGCTCGGTGCGCCTGGCGGACGCGCTCGTCCCCGCCGACGAGCGCCGTCAGCGACACACTCTTCGGTGCGGAGAACGTCGCGTCCCAGCCAGCGCGGTGGCCCATCGTCGTGATCTCCTCGCCGCGCGCGTTCGTCGAGCGGTGCGAGACCTGGTGGCGGACGAGCGCTTCGTCGGTGAATGGGTGATGGCCTTCGGCCAGGCGGGCAAACGCCTGTTCCTCGACCTCGCCGGTGAGGCCCCAGGTGCGAGCGAGCTGGCCGTGCCATTCGCCGCGAATCTCCTCGCCCTGGGAGTAGTAGTTCTCCTTCGCGTTCTTGAATTCTTCCTGGTGATACAGGCGCGCCTGCGCGGCGCTCAGCGGCCGAGACATCGTGATCATGACGAGCGACTCCTATCGATAGACGCGGCGAGGGGCGGACGCGGGTTCGCGCGGTGGTTCGGGCAACGGCGGCGGCGCCGTGGGCGCAGACGCGGGCTCGGGCGGCTGGGGCAGCGGCCCTGGTTTGTGAGGGCGAGGCAGAAACTTCGGACACGTGACGACGGACGGGCGGGACGCGACGTCGAGTCGCACGACGAGGCCGTGGACGCAGAGCCAGCCGTGCCGGTCCGGGAGGCGCATGATCTCGCTGTCCACGACGAGCGATTCGACCTGGCGCTCGAGGGCGCCGTAGTGGGGGCGCACCCCGTGAGTCGAGCGCTCGTCCGGCAGGCGCTCGATCTCGACGCGGCCGATGGTGTCCGCGATCCAGGTGGCCGCCCGCGGCTCGCTCGTGCGCAGGAAGATCTTGGTCGCCGGCCGCGCGAGCAGCGCCTCGGCCTCCGGGCCGTACCGGGCGTCCACACGGCTGCGGCCGCGGACGCCCAGCACGAGGGGCGTTCGGGCATCGGGGTCGTGTACGACCAGGGGCAGGTGCGACAACCGGTCGAGGGTCGCGAGGTCATTCACGACGACCCACGTGCGAGGCGAGCTGTCGCCGGTCTCGTCCATGAGCCGTCGCAGGAGGAGGTCGAGCCAGAGACTCGTCACCGGCCGGAGCCGCTCGCGCATCGGCGGCGGACTCGTGACGAAGACCCAGCCACGGCCGTGCCACACCCACTCGGCGGCACTCCAGCGCCCGGTCGTGTCCCCTTCGTCCGGCAGGAGCCTCAACGCATCGGCAATAACGTGGAAAGCGGCGAGCACGCTCGTCCGCTGCTCGGGCGTCACGCGGGCCAGAATCCTGCCTTCGGCGGTACCCGCGAGCCTGGCGTTGAGCTCGGCGGGATGCGCGAGCCAGGTGGCCAAGTCGGACGGGCTGGGGCGAGCGGAGAGCAGATGCGCCACGAGGCGTCGCGAGACCTCGGCGACCGCGTCCCGGCCCGCCTGCGGGTGGTCGGACACGAGTGAGGTCGCGACCGTCAGCGCGTCAGACGGCTCGAGGAGTTCGTCGGCCGGCGTCCAATAGGGACACCGCTGGTCGAGTGGATTAAGGATGACGTCGCCACGAGATTCGTCGTAGCACTCGGGCAGGCACTCGAGGGCGGGGTCGTACACGATCGCGCGCTCACCCCGGGCGGCGATCTGACTGAGGATCTGCCGGATAATCGCCGACGTCCCGGTGCCGATGTCGCCCATGACGAGGGTGTGATGCGCTTCGAGCCGACGTGGCAGACGCACACGGGGCGGCCAGCCGAACCGACGGGCCACGCGGCCCGGGTGTTGGAGGATCGTGAGTCCGTCCGCGCGCAGGCGACGATTGAACACACGCCGTGTGACGAGTTCCGAGCCTCTGAGGCGCCGTCGCCGGTGGCGTACGTGGTCATGCGCGGAGAGGATCAGGAGCAGGGCCGCGAAGGTGAGCCCCGTCGCCCGCAGGCAGGGTTCGAAGAGCACGAGGGGCCGCTGGCCCGCGTACACCGCGTCCTTCAAGAACTCGGCGAGTGCCGCATGGTTCTGAGTCGTGGTGGTCCATTCGAGGCGCTGGGCGCCGGCCGCTCGTGCGGCGTCCGACACGACCCAGGACGAGCCCTCTGCCGACGTCAGTTGTCGGACCGTGTCCTCGGACACGAGATGGCGCCCGTGCCGGTCGACGACGCACAGCAGGTCGTACGGTCCTGAGCTGGTGAAGCCGACCCGACTCGTGACGCTCGCGTGCAGATACGCCCCGAGGTCCAGGCGCTGGAGCGGTGTCCAGACCTCGTCATAGCGAGTGACGCCCACGAGGCTGCCGACTAGGATCGCGCTGATGCACGCGCCCAGCGTCCAGACGATCATCGCCCGTGCCGAGGATGTCGCGGTCAGCATGCGGGTTTCGGGCTCGGGCCAGGCGTGTTCGGGGTCGCCGCGCGCGTCAACCGCTCGCGCGCGCGTTGGTCCTTGTCCTGGTCGGCGTCCGCGATCAGACGCGCCATGACGTCGTCGGTCAGGCGGTCGCCGTGAAGTTCGATCGAGAGATTGAGCAGCAACATACGTAGGGCCAAGACTTCGCCCATCTGGGCGCACTCGGCCGGCCGAGGCCCGCCCGCAGCCAGCAGCGTCTCGCGGGCCCACTCGCTGACCGTGCGAGTTCCGGCCCGGGTTTTCAGCGTGGCGTATTCTTCGGCCGTGAGTTTGGTCGTGAGCCCGACGGGGCGACGACGACGGTTCGACATCGGTTCCTCCGTATTCAGTGATGGGTGCTACCTGGCACCCGCGCGGGTGCTAGGAAGCACCCGGAACGGGGTGACGTATCCAGACCAAAGCCGGTGCCGAAGGCACCGCCAAGACAGGCGCCAGCGACGCTGACGCCACACACGGACGCGGGCGACTTCATGGACACGGGCAGGCGACCTCGGACTCAGACACGTTCATGGACGGCGACGCCGTGGCGGACTCAGACGACCGCAGGGACGTCGCCGGAGGCTTGGACTCCGGCGACGGTCGCGGCCGCAGCGCCTCAGGGCAACTCGCCGTACTCGAGC
>Ga0182024_10004446_pt1 | contig 32242 bp, 24 predicted proteins | sample P32metaG_FD_120480 | JGI IMG/M metagenome (GOLD analysis project Ga0182024, IMG submission 120480) | Permafrost microbial communities from Stordalen Mire, Sweden - P3-2 metaG (Illumina Assembly) | ecosystem: Environmental > Terrestrial > Soil > Wetlands > Permafrost | place: Sweden: Stordalen...
GGTCCGTACTCAACGTGTTCGATCCTTCTTCAGGTATCTCTTTGTGTTGCAACATTGCAATCCTCCTGACGTCGCTGGCCATTTGCGCGCGTTGAACGCTTGTGTCGCTAACCGAAGAGAGTTTCAGCCTGTGATTCCACAAAAAGTCGACATCTTGTCGACCAGATCGGACAAAAACAGTTGTCCTGGCCTGAGACGTCTCATTCGGACGCCATGCTACCCACACGGTGAAACGACTGTCAAGGCCATTTTCCTTGCCGTGCCAGGACGATCAAACAGCCAACAGGTGCTCCTCCGGGACCCTGCTCCGAGGGCAAAATCTAACATGATCTTTGCGTCCTCCACCAGAATTCCCCTGATGTTTTTACGTCGCTTTCATTTAGGATCTGGAACATGGCGGCGAACCAGAAGCAGCTAGCCAAATTGGCCGGGGTTTCAGCCGGAACCGTATCGAATGTCATCAGCGGTTCCGCTCGAGTCAGCGAAAGCTCTCGACAAAAAGTTCTTGAAGCTATCCGCATTCTTAACTACCAGCCAAATCTCATCGCCCGTAGTTTGAAGACAAATAGAACCCACACCCTGGGGATCGTCGTCCCGGATATTACAATCGCCTTCTTTCCCAAGATCATTCGGGGGGCCGAATGCGCCGCCCGTGAACGCGGATACTTCCTGATCGTTCTCGATTCCGAGGGAAGCCCGCAGCGCGAGGCTGACATGATCGCCTTGCTCCGGGCTCAGCGCGTGGAGGGCATCCTGCTGGTTACGGCGTGTGGCAAGGAATTATCTGCTGAACGATTCGCCATGTTGACTTCGCATTCGCCCGTGGTGTGTCTTGACCGCCTGCCCATGAATCTGGAGGTAGATTCCGTTTGCGTCGATGATTGCGGAGCCGCGGAGATGGCAATTGCCCACCTGATCGGCATGGGCCACACGCGGATTGCGGTCATTACCGGCCCTCTTACCCTGCAGAATGAACAGGAGCGGCTCCATGGGTATCGTCAGGCACTGCAGAAGGCTGGGATTCCCAGCCAGCGCTCATTGATCTGGAATAGCAGTTTTGACCAACAGCATGTTGCCAGCATGTGCCAGAACGGTTTCCTGCAACTTGGGGAGAGACCAACGGCGCTGTTTGCAACCAACGGTGTTACCGGGCTCGCTGCGCTTCGGAGTTTATACGCTGTTGGATTGAGCACGCCGAAAGATTTCTCGTTCGTTACGTTCGATGAACTAACGGCAGAAGATTTTTTTCGACCCGGCGTAACTTCCGTTGTGCAGCCCACATTTGATATGGGGTATCAAGCGGTAGAGGTCCTGCTGCGGAGGATCGAAAAGGGAGAAGGCAAGAAGCCGCGCGAGAAGGTCCGCTTGCCGGCCACGCTCACGGTTCGAGAATCTTCCAGTACGCCCTGCTCGGTTGAGGACCGAAGTGCTGGGGCGAGGAGCCGAAAGAGTTCTCGTGCATAAATGCGTTGCCCGTTGGTCCCTGGTCTACCCCTTCCGATCGACCTGATCCCGAATTGCGTTCGACACCTCTTCTGCCCCGTTGAGCACAGTCAACTGGAGCTGGAATTCACGCCGCTCCCCCGGAGACAGCATTTCCAACGTGCCGCGATCACGTTCTGCCCTGCGGCCGAGGGTCCAGCAGTTTGCCGGTTCGAGCCCGAGGACAAAATGATTGGTGCCGGTCATCTTCCATTGAACAAATCGGGGCAGAGTCTTGCTTCCGTAGCTTAATGCTATGCCGAACTCTTGCCGATCGCGGTCACCCACCAGAACCACGGTCACTTTCCCAGTGGCATCGGGTCTCATCTGATGGAAATAAACCCGTTCGGCCGCGCCCTTTACGGGAGGTTCGAAATGATTCCATGCGTCCTTACTACGTGCGGCGCAATCGTCCGCGGGTTCGACGGCCTGCGAGGGAGCATAAATCAGGCTACGTTCTGTCAGCAGCGGATAGCCAAAATTGAAGTGATACAGAACCATCAAGGGCGAATCGCGAACACCCTGGTTCTCGACCACATCGTGTACAGAAAGAGATTGGCTCTTGAGCGATGTCGCGATGGTTCGTTCCAGAAGCAGGTTGGGGCCATGCACCGATGCCTCCCGCACTTTGCCGGATATGGTCAGCAAACAGTCATCGCCCTCCCAATGCTCGGACGAATTTACGGATTCAGCAGGAGTATTCGATATCGAGCCATGCAGTCCGAGACTCTCTCCATTGTCTTCGGAAGGAACACCCACGGTGGTGAGACCGCAAGTGCTCAGTAGTCCTCCTGGAAAGGACCTGAGCCATTCGAGACCGCGCGTGGAGTAATACGCAGGATGGACCATTCCAGCAGGGGTGTGCCAGCATAGGGACCTTCCCTGAAAGCTGGCCTCAAAGATATCCATTCCCCGGTCGGGTACGACCCAGAATTCAAGCCCCTCGGCAGTACGGACTCGCAGCGTGGAAACTCCTTTGGCTTTGCCGTCTGCATGCGTGAAGTGGGAGATACCGCCGGCCTGCGAAAGCCGTCCGGTACGTTCAAGCAAAAAATCACGAGTGTAGGGTTCGTCTTGCAAAGCCATGTTTTCTTTTCTTAAGGGAGCTGTTTTAGCCAGACATTCCGGTGCGAGATTTTTAGGTTACCAGGGCCCTCAATTTCAAAGGCGAGCAGCCCCTTCTCCTGGTAGTACTTCGGATCGGTATCGACCAGTATCGCCATGACATGGCCGTTCACTATGTGAATGAGCGTATGGCCATCGGCGATGATCTCGACCTCATTCCACCCTCCGGGCTTGATGAAGGACTTGAGATCGTCGGGGTTGCCCAGTGTGGCGAGCAGACGAGGCTTCTTACCAGGTTCGGTTGCCACCATCTGGCCGCGCCAGGCGATGATGCCACGATCACTGTCTTGTTCGTAGAGCTGACCTGTGTACCGATTGTTGTAATCGAAGTCGGCTTGATAGCCTTTCAGGTTCCACTTGGCATGCTTCTGCAACAGTAGCTCATTCTGTTGCATTCGTTGTTTTTGCTCATCCGTCATCTGGGCGAGGCGATCCGCAGGGATCTCGCGGTGCCTGGGTGGCACATTGAGGCTGCGATACTGGATGCCGCCATTGGCCCCGGAACCCTCAAGCTTCATCTCCACCTTGAGCATGAAGTTACCCACTTCGCCGCCACGCCAGATGATGTTGGTTGTACCTGAGGGATGCTCCGGGCTGGACTCGCCGACGATCGCACCATCTTCAACACGCCATACGTCAGGCGGTCCGTCCCAGCCGTTCAACGTCTTGCCATCGAAGATCTGGGTCCATCCGTCGTGGTCGTTGAAGTCGATGGGGTCGGGCTGAACGAAACGGCTGGGCATTGCGGGCGCCTGCTGCGCGGAGATATGGGGCGCTGCGAAGACAGCGATCAGAGCGGTGGAGAAGACGGCCGATGCCAGGGAGGCTGCGGCCTTCTGGCGCCACGGATTCATCGATGGAACTGGCATAGGCTCTCCTAGGCAAAAGGTACGCTTTCCCACTGCCTGGTGGTTGCTGATTTCAATACCGTATCGGTTACATAATCGGCCGCCAGGCCGTCCCGGAAGTCTGGAGAAAACCTGCTGCCTTCGCTAACGGCCTGGAGAAAATCAGCGACCTGGTGAATGAACGTGTGCTCGTAGCCGATCTGCAGACCGGGCACCCACCAATTTTTCATGTAGGGATGATCGCCGTCAGTGATATGAATGCTCTTCCATCCGCGCAGACGGCTCTCATCGCGATGGTCGAAGAACTCCAAGCGATGCAGGTCATGCAGATCCCACCTGGCGGAAGCGCGTTCTCCATTAATCTCCAGCGTGAAGAGCGCTTTGTGCCCGCGCGCGTAGCGCGTGGCTTCGAACAAGGCCATCGATCCATTCTTGAACCGGCCCAGGAAGGCGCTTGCATCGTCGATGGTAACTGGCTGCACCTTTCCCGTGAGGCTGTGCTTGCGCTCCTTGATAAATGTCTCCGTCATCGCCGCTACTTCGGTGATGGGTCCGTTCAGCCAAAGCGCCATGTCGATGTTATGCGCCAGCAGGTCTCCGGTGACGCCGCTGCCGGATACCGACGCATCCAGACGCCATAGGCCTTCGCCGCCCTGTGGCAGGTCCTGAGAGATCGTCCAATCCTGCAGAAACTGCGAGCGGTAGTGAAAGATACGACCGAAGCGGCCTTCGTCCAGCAGCTCCTTCAGCAGCACGAGGGCCGGAACACGGCGGTAGTTATACCAGACCATGTTGGGCACCCTGGCAGACTCGACGGCGTCGAACATGGTCTTGCCTTCCGCGGCAGTGCGTCCCAGCGGTTTCTCGCAGAGGACCATCTTTCCCGCCTTTGCCGCGGCTATCGCAATCTCTGCGTGAGTATCGTTGGGGCTGGCAATGTCAACCAGATCGATATCGCTGCGCTGCACCAGCGCACGCCAGTCGGTTTCGATGGATTGGTAACCCCAGTTCTCGGCGAAGCCTTTCACTCGATCGGCATTTCGCGCGCAGACTGCTTTCAAAACCGGACGATAGGGCAAGTCGAAAAAACGAGGCGCCTGGAGGAACGCATTCGAGTGCGTACGCCCCATAAAGCCATATCCAACTAGTCCGACGTTAAGCTCCTTCTTGGCCATGCTTAGTCCTCAATTTCTTACTAGGGGTTGGGCATCGGGATTTCCCGGACCAAAGTGCTTCAGCATAACCAGCGGATCAGACGTGCTCAGGTTCTCGATGACCACTCCTTCTTCAGCAGCGGCAGCGGTCACGAAGAATTCGTCCTCGGTCATCTCGCCGAAGCGGATCATCGATGGAGTGCCTATCGATCGCTTTGCGATCAGTCCATGCCCCTGGGTCAGAATCACTCCGTAGGCTGCTTTGTCCCTGATGGTGACACTCCGCCCTGGTAGCACTGTGAGCTCCCTGGCGGAGTAATAGGGCGTTCCATAGGTGATCCACAGCTCGCGATAACCCTGCTCTTCCATGTGCTCGATGGGTTTCACCGGGCGCGGCTTCGTCTTATTCGACTTTGCGAATTCCGGGTTCACGTTGGCATCCCAATCTAACATGCTGACCAGGTAGTCAAGGTCATGTCTGAACTCGGGCCTGACATCCTTGACCAGCAAACTCCAGTCGACGATGCGGCCTTCTACCTCTGATTGGAACATCGCGAAAACATCGCTGTTCACCTGGGGCTCATAGGTGACAAGCGATCCAGGGGCATGGAGAATGCCTGGATTTATCTGCCAGCCTTCGCCCACGACCAGGCGGTATGCGCGAGCATGCGCCAGGATGCCGTTGTCTCCCTGGTTCCACTTCTCCAGGCATCGTCTCATATCCGCCTTCGTCGTTCCCGGTTCAAGGCCCATGTAGGTGTGGGGAAAGTTGTTTTCGACCTGGTTGTACTGCGGTGGAAAGTAGTAGGCCTCCGGTTTACCCTTCTGCCCTACGAGGTTCGCGAACTCGTTGCTCTGGTGCAGGTGGTGAGGGATAGGACCCAGGTTGTCGAAGAACTTGCAGAGCAGGTTCCATCCGCCTTCGCGCTCCATCACGCCGGCACCGAGCAGGAGATCGCCGGCGGCCTCAACGGCATCCTTCAATAGAAAGTTTTCGCCCTTGTCTGGTTGAACGTAGCTGAGGCCCTCGTCAGCAAGAGTGTCTGGTCCGTTCGAAGCCTTGGTTGTCGACGAGAACCAGCGTTCGTTGATGCCGCCTCGATGGCCGCCGAACGCGTACAAATCGTTGGGGTGAAGCTTCAGCCGGCGTCCCGGGATCATGAATGAGCGCGGCACCCAGCAGGGGCGCAGCCGCAAGATGCCTGAACCTGCATCGACTGCGTTTTTCACTTCCGATCGATTAAGCATTCTGACTCAGTCCTTTATTTCTTGATTGGCCGTTAATGCAACGTGGCTAAAAAATTAGTGCTCCATCCCGATCCCGAAGCAGTAGAGCGTGCCGTCGTGGGTAGTGAAGAAAGCATGAGAATCGCCGACGGATACCCCGGACATCTGCGCATACGTGGCAATTTCCGATCCGCTGGCGTACAGCTGCTTACCGGTGTTAGCGTCCAGGACGTAAATCCTGGCGTGAGTCTTCCGGTCTCCCTCTGAGAGAGCGATCACCAAACCGTTTGCGACCACCGGGGGCGCAGGGTTGACTAGATCCTGCGAGGACCAGGCCGGGATCAGCACTGTTTTTCCATCCTGCTCCGCCACCTTGAAGGCCACGATGCTGCCGTGAGTGGCCGCGCCGTTGTTGGTTTCGAACTTCGCTTCGGCCGCAAGAGGACCAGATACAGATGCCAAGAGCCAGGCAGTACCGTTTGCATCCTGCCAGTGCGTCATTCCTCCCCAACCTGCGGTCTTCGCACTGGAGATGCTGGGCGTTTGGAACAGGGGAGTGTGGTGGTCCGATCCACCCAACGATTTGCTATCTAACAAAACGAAACTTCCGTCCTTGCCGGGCGCGGCGAGAAGTTCCTGCTGCATGAAAGTGAACGCAACCGGAGTGAGGTTGTGAAGTTCATTGGCATCTCCGGCCGGTGTGTACCGGTCCTTCACCTTCAGTTCTTTTCCGCTGAGAGCCACAATGCTATTGGGGTACACCTGATCGGCTTCACTGGCTGGCCCGCTCCCTGTAACGAGATACGCCACTCCACCACTCAGCGTGGGACCCATCGAAGCCTGAAGGCTCACGCTTTTGGTCGAGTAATTGGCGACCGGGTAATCGGGGGCAGCCAAATCTATGACCCACATCGCGTTCGGTGCCTCTCCACAACCATGACTGGTTGCGGCGTACAGTACGTTCCCTTCGATGTTCAGGCCGTTCGAGATGCCGGGGCGGACCGGGAGAAATTTGACTGCGGGAGCGAAATCGGCACCGGTTGAGAGGATCTGTTCATGGAGATAGCCATCTCCAGTCAGAATATAGATTCCTCGAAAGCCGAAGCCGCCGCCGCCGGCAGAGCCACCCAGGCGTCGCGCTCCAGCCTGAACCGCGGGCGGTGGTGGGGGTGGTGGAGTACCCGGCGTACGGCGGGCGTTGAAGTTAATCAGGTGAGGCGGTTCCACCAGGATCGGCAGAGGACTCGCGCCGCATGTGCCTTGCTTCGCTGGAACATCGAAGTGTTTCTGCCACACCACCGTTCCGAGTTCGGAGTCCACCGCATAGACGGTATCCTTGCTGCCCCAAATCACGAGGTCTTTGAATCCCTCAGCGTTGATCAGTCGGGGAGCAAGGAGAGCTTCGCTGAACGACGCGGGACCCTTAGCCTTTTTCTCCAATTTGATCTTCCACAGAAACTTGAACTGTCCGGCAACGGTGTCTTTGGAGAGCTTGGTTTCGGCTTTTTGCCAACCGCTGTGTTCCGCATCGTTATGAGGGAGGGGCCAATTGCCGGGCGCCTGACCGTGAGCCTGCGCCAGATAAAGAACCGTACAGGTCAGCGATAGAGCGATAGATCGACCGAGCTTATGTTTGATCACTGAACTTCCCCGAATTGTCTGCCATACACCGACTGGACTATCTGATCCCGAAGCAATAGATGGTTCCATCGAACGTGCCGAAGATTACCCGGCCACCAGCAACGGCAAGGCCTGACTGGTGCAGGAACGATGTAATCTGGTCTCCGCTGGAATACACTTCCTTGCCTGTAAGGGCGTCGAGCGCATAGAGCTTTGCTGGAATGGAGCGCTGTATTCTTTGCTCCGCGGTGAACAAGCCGCCTTCGGCATCGTTCGCCTGCCCGGTGAATTCGCCACCCGCTAACGCGAACACCACACCATTTGCGACCACGGGCGGCTCGGCGGTCACCATGTCGCGCGACTGCCAGGCAGGAACCAGAATCGGCCGGCCGTTCTTTGTTTCCACCTTGAACGCGAGGATGCCTCCGTTTGGAGTGGGCCCGTAGCTGGTCGGAAATTTGACGATGGTCGGTCCGCCGTTCGGCGCCAGCACCCATTGCGTACCGGACTGATCCTTCCAGGCGGCCAGGCTACCCCAGGTTCCCTGGGTTTGAAAATTCATGTTGGCGTTGGAGATGAGATCCGAGCGGAACAACGGCGTCTCGTGGTCAGCACCTCCCATCGATTTGCTATCCAGAAGGAAGAACCGTCCCTCTTTTCCTCCGCCCACGAGAACATCGCGCCCATCGTAGGGGAAGACGACCGGAGTGGTGTCCATGTCCAGGTCGCGCTTGGTCAGCCACTCGTGGTTCAAAGGTGTGTAGTAGTCCTTGAGCGTTAACACATCGTCGGAAAAGGTATAGGCTTGAAAGCTGGTCGACAGCAGTCCCGCCTTCGCGTCATACGGGTGATCTCCAGATTCGAAATAGATCGTTCCGTCGTTGCCTATGGCCGGCCCGGCGACACCCCATAGTCCTCCCTGAGGGGGAGACGAGGACGACACCTTCCCGTTGACCGTATCGTAGGCGTATACGGCGTTGGGCACGCCTCCGCAGCCCTGGCCGGTGATGGTATAGACGATCCCGTTCACCAGGTTCAGGCCATAGGGCTTGCCGTAGGCTTTGGGGAGCATCTCGACCGGAGCCTTCTGTTCTTCTCCGTCGTGCAGATTCAGGATGTGCAGATACCCATCGCTGGCGAGGACATAGAGGGAGCGCTCGCCCTCTCCGGATGGGGTTACGACCGGCGTCGCACTCAGCGCATTGGTACAGATAAACCCGCGGCCCTCACCTGCTTCCTGGGGTGTTGCCGCCGACCATTTCAACTTCTTCTGCCACACCATGGTGCCGATATCGGCATCGATTGCGTAGACATCGTTCGCGCTGCCCGCGACGATCGCCAGAGTCTTGTTGCCGGCGGCGGTGTGAACGTCTGCAATGATGAGGGGCTCACGGAAGGACTGCATCCCCATGGGTTTGTTGTCGGTCTTTATCTTCCACAGCAGACGGATGTTGGCGGCGTTCGCTGCTGAGATCGCGGACTCGTGTTTCTGCCACCCATCGCGTTGCGAATCGAAGCTGTCAGTGGTCCATTCCGGCGATCCACCGGACTGAGCGCGCGCAGTTGCCATCATCCACAGGGAAGCGGAGGCGGAAAGAATACAGAACAGGCCAAGCGCTAATGGTGCAACTCTCCATCGCAGTAACCTGCGCATATCCATAAGTTTGGCCCTCAGGGACGCGCTACGCGCTACGCTCCCATATATGAGACGTCTCATTTCGCGAAAATACTATCGACGTGAGAAGACCACTGTCAAGAGCTGAGAGGGCCGGGCGGGTCACGCAGTGGGGATGGTGCGCGATTGCAGAAGCATGGTCAATACTTATAGTGGTCCGGAGGGCTTGCCGGTATCACGCAATCGAAGCGATGCGTGAAGTGGAACCGGCAGAGCCAACAAGGGCTCTCAAGCCATATGCCGCCTTGGCGTTGCGGCATCGTACGCCATCAATTCCCTGCAGGCTATCCCGGCTGTGAGCTAACGGAAACCCGGATTCGCGGTGAATTGTTGCCGAAGCGGAAGCTTCCAATTCCTGGGGCTGAAAGAAAATTGAAATTGTGTGGTCACATCGGTTTGGGGCGCTGCCGCAAGAGCCGGAGCAGCCCAGCGCTCCGCCTGTAGCAGAAACTGTAAAGCCAAACCATCCCGCCAGCGATACCGCAATTCACCATAGGCAGCTTGCTGGCTCTCCCCTTGGGGGACAAAGAACCGCGACACTCTGAGCGTCCGATAGCCAACCTGAAGCGTGCTCTGCGCATTGAACCAGTAAGTCGACCAGGCTTGTCCACCAGTCCCTTCGCGGCCGAGCCAGGAGCCCATCAGATCCCGCTTGTTGAGGTAGCAATCACGGTAGACGCCTTCGTAGTAATAGTATTTCCCGCCTTCTGCCCTTGCCGTGATGTCGCTGCTGCCGCCCTCTACATGCAGGTCAAGTTTGGAGATCCGTGGGAACCTGGATAGATAAATGCCCGAAGTGATGGCGGCGTGTCGCGGTGCATCCACGGGAGACACGTCATCGTGGACCAGGGAATCGGTATACACGGTCAACCAGCTTCTGACGCCAGGCAGGCGATAACGAAAGTCGAAACTGGCGTGGCGGGCGCCATCCACGTTGCGGAGTGGGTTGTTGTAGGTGCCACTGGACGTGCTGGTGAAGCTTTTCCAGAAGTTACCAAACGTCAGTGGCGTGCTTCCATCGCCGGCAATGACCGCGTCGCGGGAAAATCCCAGTTCCAGGTTCTTTGTGGGAGAGAAGTTGATCTTCTGGCCATAGAAATAGGGCTGCCTGGGATACATGTGCCCGGACAGCTTGCCAAAGAAATTGTCATAACGCATAGGCCCGAGAAGCCGCGATACGAGAGGAATGTATAGAGGGAATGTGCGGTTGATGCGAAAGGAATAAAAGGGTTCTGCATCGTCGCTGAGCATCATGGCGCTTGCCGATCCGGGTCCCCACCAGTAACTCTGCTTGCCGAAGGAGAACTGTTGACCCAGGAACTCGACCGATGCGTAGGTGTCAAGCAGACGAAAGACGTTATTCGCCGGCTGGTCGCTATAGGTCCGTACCGGATTGGCGTCCTGCGTTGCGATGATTTCTGCGATGGCTGCGCTGTATCCCGGTACGCTTGGACTGCGTTGGGATTCGCCGCGGACAAAGAGGGAAAATCTGCCATGCTCCGCCCGCGTTTCAAAGCCGGTGATCTGCTGCAAGCCGTGGCCGTACGGTCGTCCAAAATCGTCGGCAAGGGTCTGCCCGAAGTGGTAACTGTCGTTGAGCGGGATGCCGGAAATGAATTGAGTCCGGCTGTAGACACTTTCGATGAAGATGTCCTTGTCCAGCGGGTCCGATCCCAGAGCAACGTCGCGGAATAGCGCCTTCTTGATTGCCTGCACCAGTTCCTCAGAAGACTCAGTGCCTTGGACAGGATGCTCAAGCATCTGGTAGATAGCTCTACGAGTCCACGGCCGTAAGCCCAGAAACTGGTATGGAATCACACCTTGGGCTGCCAGTCTTTCGATCGCCGGATAAATCCAGCTATCCAGTTCTACATAGGTAGAACTGACATCCGCGGCCGCATGCTCGTCGGGATTCGTCTGGGAAGCGGCCGGAGCAATACGGTCGGAGCTTCCAACGCTCTGCGCTAGCGAAGCAAGAGCAAGAAACAGAACAACAAGGACGGACGCAATTGCCACCACTCTGCTCGACGCTTTCATCAGATTCCTACAACAGACGTTGACTGAAATAAATTGAATCACCGGGGAGAGCCTGCGTTCCTGGTTCTGTTTTGCCGAACGCTCAACCTTAAAAAGCGTATTCGGTGGCGTCTTTCGGGCCCCCAAGCGGCGCGGATCAGGTCGCTCAGTCAACGTAGAAACCACAGATCCCAGGCATCGCTCTTGTGAGCGCCGCTGGGTTCGATTCCCAACACGAACTATGCCGTTCGCGAGAAGGCTGACGCCCTTATGGCCAAGGCATCAGGGTTGCGTGAGCAGATTGTCAAGATCGAAACCACATGACCCGGCTCAGTATGAAACGACCTGGCATGGTTACCGCCGGCTAGCGCGACCGGCTATTGGGGGTCGGGCCCTCTGTCGTCCGAGCGGCGGCCGCCACTCATTACGCTTGTAAATCATAGGAGAGCGTCTAACCAGGTTTGCGCTATTACTACTCTGAGTTACCGCAAATCATCTTTCTGTTACTCAAGAACCGTAGCTTATTGCGCAGGACCAGCTAGGCTCTTTTCAAGCGGTCCAACTCCCCCCAATATCACGAAGCGCACAGATCGCCTGAAGTGCGCTCAGGATGACCATGCATATTTCCAAGCGTCTGCTCCTGTTGTGGGCAGTCGCGTGTATTGCGATCCACGCCTTCGGCCAAAATGCCATTGATGGCCAAACCACCAACGACCGCGAAGCTGCCAGCAGCCATCAAACGCTTGCGACTTACATCGCCGGCTCGATTACCAAACCTTCTCCCGGCCAATCCATCTACGGTGTAAAATCCTGGCAGACGAACGGCACGGGGTGGGGAAACTCTGCCGAGTATCGGAGGAAGATCCGGGGCCGAAATTACGGTGGGATTCTCTTTTCCGATACTCCGACAAACTCGACTCTCTACGTACCAGGACAAGAGCCGTTCTCCTGGCCCATACACCGCTATGAATTCGACGTTCTCTGGACGCATGAGTTCGCCCCTGTGCGCCATCGACTGGTTCCGTATGTCACGTCGGGCGCAGGCGCCATTGTGCTCAATGGCGGTTCAACCGGAATACACTCCGGATGGGATCGGCAGGCGGCACTCGCGGGGGGCGCCGGAAGCGATGTGCGCCTGTCGCGACGCGTCACCTTGAGGGCTGGCTTCACGATGGATTCGTTCAAGGCATCGACCTACAGTGATCGAAACTATCGCAGCACAGGCACAATCATGGTCGAGCCGCGCATCGGTTTGGTGTGGGGTTTCGGATTGCCTCATCCCCGTTGAGTTTGAACCATCTTGGCCGGGAAGCAATACGAACGCGCATCAGTTCCTTCAAGTCCCGTCTTAGGCAAGAGGCTAATCGTGCGCGTTCGCTAAAGCGATATCGAATACATTGAGTGGCAAAATCGCGGGTAGTTCCGATGGAAACCCCTGGGTATCGCTTGTCTGCTGCCATTGATATTGGGGAACGATTTCTTTTACTCCGGCGCGGATGCGATCCGGCACACCTGCGATGCCTTCCGTGCGTAATACTTCCAGATGGGCCAGCAATCTTGGCCAGGAGACGAGCTGCCCCTGGGTGCGAAGTACTTTCGGCGCAGGGGTGCTCAACCGCCGCTCGAAGTCATAAAACAGCTCTTCGAACAGCTTTTCGCCCGGACGCAAGCCGGTGAACACGATTTCCACTTCTCCTGGAGGAATGCCGGATAGTCGGACCAGCGTCTTCGCCATGTCCAGGATGCGAATCGGTTCGCCCATATCCAGAACCAGGATGTCCCCATTGTTGCCGATGGCAAAAGCCTGCAAGACCAGCGATACCGCCTCCGGTATGGTCATGAAGTAACGAGTGATGTCGGGATGAGTCACCGTGATCTGGCGTTTCGATCGGATTTGCTCCTGGAAGAGCGGAATCACGCTTCCCTGCGAGCCAAGCACGTTGCCGAATCTGACACAAAGGCAACGCATCCGGCCGGAAGGCCGAGCGGCCACAATCAGTTCCCCGATCCGCTTAGTACATCCCATGAAGCTGGACGGAGTTACGGCCTTGTCGGAGGAAATAAGCAGGAAATCCTCGCACTCGCATTGGCACGCGACTTCCATCAGGGAAAGCAATCCGAACACGTTGTTCTTCACCGCCTCCTGCAAATTGTGTTCCATGAGCGGAACGTGCTTATATGCCGCTGCGTGAAAGATGGCCTGGACGTGATGTTGCTCGAGGATCTCCCGCATACGCACAGGATCGGTGATATCGGCAACGCAATAAGCCTTTTCGACCTTGGAATCGGAAGTGGCATGCTGCAGGTAGAAGAGCGGGGTCTCGGCCTGGTCGACGCAAACCAGCTTCGCCGGACCATAACTCAGCAGTTGGCGACATAGTTCGGAACCGATCGAACCAGCGGCGCCTGTCACCATAATGACGCGCCCTGCAATTTGGCACTTTACGGTGTCAAGATTCAATTGGACAGGATTTCGTCCTAATAAGTCCTGCAGGTTGACCTCACGCATCTGATCTATAGTTACTGTGCCGCGGATCAGGTCCGCCAGGCCGGGAACGGTGCGAAAGCGGACCCCGGTTCGCTGGCACACTTCTGTGATGCGACGCATTTGCGCGCTGGTCGCGGAAGGAATGGCAATCATGATCTCGTCTGGATGGTGACGATGTACGACGCCGGGCAACCCGGCGATCGAACCCGCAACCCGAATTCCATTGAGGGCCACACTGGCTTTGGCAGGATCGTCATCGACCAGCGCGACTGCCGTGTATCCACTGCGCGGTAATTCGCGCAACAACATGGCAGCGCCACAGCCGGCCCCGACGACCACCACGGATTTTGCCGTCTGCCACGTGGCCCGCCTCTCCGAATGTTGTATCCACACCCGGGACAGGATCCTTACGCCTCCCAGCGCCAGACCGCTCAGCATGGCTTCAAGAAAATAGAAGGAGATAGGCAGAGAAGTCTGGCGCAGTACCCATCGCTCGATGAGCACAAATGCGAGTGAGCCCAGCAAGACCGCTTTGATAACATCCAGCGCGTCACTGATTCCGCTGTAGCGCCAGTAACCGTGGAACAGGTGGAACCGTGCCATCGCCGCCAACCGCAGCAATAGCAGCAGCGGCAGAGCGCGCAGGAAGAGCGCCGGCTGGGGAAAGGTGAAATCGAACCGCAGCAGCCAAGCAACTGTGCCAGATAAGACGATAAGGATGAGCTCGAGCAGGAAAATCGCCCAAGGACGCTGTTTCTCTAGCATTTTCTATTGCCTCTGCGGCTTTAGAACAGTTGAGTGAGTTCGATAAATGACCATCGGACGCTGTCGCTGGGCGCAATACATCCGGTCCAGATTTCGGGGAATGCGAGCGACGCGACGGCGCCAAATGCAAAGTCAGGGGAGGATCAGGACGCCCCCTGGCAATACGTAGATCGTGCCAGCGATACCGGCGGACCACAAGCTTTTCCTGCTGCCCTTTTTGAATCAAGCCGCAGGGTCGACTACTCACCAACGTGGCGTAACGCTGCACCCTCGCTCGCCTCTTGATCAAGAAAATCGCCGTGCCGGAGATCATGAGGCGAGAGACAGGCGACTAACGTCCTCATCAGAACGCCAAGGTCTGTCCGCAGATTTGCTTTGATCAAATACTCACCACTCATGCGGATCTTGTCCGGAAGAATGACATGACGATAGTAAGTTCCCGGATCCTTCGTCGTGCCCAGCAGTTCGGCCTCCGAACGATAGGCAATGGAGGCGGGGTCCGTTATGCCAGGACGGACACTGAGCAAGAGCCTGTAGTCCTCAACATATAAGGCCACATGCTCGCGCAATTCGGGACGTGGACCGACCAGACTCATATCGCCGCGAAAGACGTTCCAAAGCTGCGGCACCTCGTCCAGCTTGAATCGTCTTATGACCCGGCCCACCCGGGTAATTCTGGGATCGGCTCCACAGGTGATCGCTGCCCCGCTGACGCGGTCCCTCATCGTGCGCAACTTCAGCACCCGGAACGGCCCGAATCCAACTCCTATCCGCTCCTGGCTGAAGAACACGGGACCCTCGGAATCGAGTCTCACGGCTAACGCAATCAATAGCAGGAAAGGAGCACACAAAACCAGCCCTATTGCCGACACAGTCAGGTCGAAAATCCGCTTCCCAGGACGCGTCATGCGCCCGTCTTTGTGGACAAAGCTGCCGACCGGATATAGCGATTCATGACCCGGCCGCTTTTGCGCCGCAAACTCGCGTCGAGCGAGAATCCGCATTTGCGGTAGAAGCGGTTCACCCGGTAGTTATCGCCCTCATCCGTCGTCAGGTATACATAATTTGATCCCCTGGCCACTGCTTCGGCACAAAACTTCTCGACCAGTGCCAAGCCGATTCCCTTGCCCTTCGCGGGGGGATAAACCGCAAGGCTGCTCAGCAGGGTCGCGTCGGTGATCACGGCAGGCAAGTCGCCGCGAAAGAAAAGAGCAGCCCCGAACCGCTGCGAAACTGTGACCGGATGCCTCATCAGAGGGGACAGCCCGGCATAGAGAAACGCGAGCCACCGCCGCGCCAGAAGGCGTTTAAAAAAGCACGCTGGTTCGGTTGTTCCTACCACGAAGCCGAGACACTCCCCACGGTCATCGGCGACATAGCAGATGGAACTTCCCGCGGTCAGGAACCCGGCATACAACTCGCCCAGGAACCGGGGACCCAACATGGTGAGGAAGAAGCCTGGAAACGCCGCCTGGTGCGCAGCTACGATCCGGGGCAGGTCTCGGAGGCTGGCTGGACGAAAGGCGATTTCCTGCTCCACCGCATATCCGACGGGAATTTCGGCGCTTGTCATCTGACTTAGCTATCTCCCGCTTACCGCTGGTGATCGGTTGCGATCTCACTCACGCTGGCAATCACGTGTTCGATCTGCCCCTCGGTCATTCCCGAAAACAGGGGTAGTGAAAGGTAGCGCTCGAACTCGCGGGTAGCGACCGGATAATCGCAGCTTTTGAACCCGCAGACATCGCGGTAGAACGGATGCAGATGCAGGGGGATGAAATGGACACTGGCCGAGATCTCGCGCTGCTTGAGGGCAGTGATGAATTGATCGCGGCCAATCGTCAACTGGCCGCATTCTAGCCGAAGAACATACAAGTGATGTGCAGACTCCCGGTCGACCCGTTGTACCGGGATCTCAAGGGTCGGAATTCGAGCGAACTCGGCATCGTAACGGCGCACGATCGCCGCCCGCCGGGAACGCATATCCGTACACTTGGCCAGTTGCACCAGTCCAATCGCTGCCTGGATATCGGTCATGTTGTACTTGAAACCGGGCGCCCACACCTGGTAATACCATGAACCATCCGCCGCATAGCGGTTCCAGGCATCGCGGCCTATCCCGTGCAGACGCATGATGCGCGCCCGGCCGGCGATCTCGTCTGAGTCGGTGGTCAGCATGCCGCCTTCTCCCGTGGTCAGAGTCTTGGTGGCATAAAAGCTGAAACAGGTGGTCTCGCTCAGGGCGCCGACCGGTCGTCCCTTATAGGCGGCGGGCAGTGCATGGGCGGCATCTTCGATTACGCGAATACCGTGCTCGACCGCAAGCGCGTGAACCTCGTCCATATTGCAGGCCTGCCCGGCAAAGTGCACCGGGAGGATGGCTTTGGTGCGCGGGGTGATTCTCCGGGCCGCGTCGGCCGGGTTGATACTCAGCGTCTGCCGATCAATATCTACCAGCACCGGCCGAGCACCTAGATAAGTAACCACCTCGGCAGTGGCGGTAAAGGTGTTGGTAGGAACCAATACCTCGTCACCAGCTTGGATTCCAATCGCCTCCAACGCCAGGTGTAGCGATGCCGTGCATGAACTCACCGCTACCGCGTGCTTGGCGCCCACGTACGCGGAGAATCTCTGTTCAAACTCGACTGTCTTCGGACCCATCGTCAGCCAGCCGGAACGAACAGCCTCCGCAGCAGCTTCGGCCTCCTCCTCACCCAAGTCAGCTTGATGGAACGGAACCGCAACTACATGAGCGTTAACTTTCACATGTGCCTTTCTGTGGGTAGCAGCAAGAGACCTTCCTACTGGCGCATGTCCCCTTTTTTACAGATAGCAACGTGGGTACGTGTGTCCCGCTTACCGCAAACCCGTGACCTCACTGCTCAGGATGACTCAGCGACTGCGCCCGCGAGGTCGTCATCGGCAAAACATCTACCATCAACAACTCATCCACCATGCGTTCGTAGACGATCGCAGCATCGAACTCGGCATCGAAGGTTTCGCGCGCACGTAGACCCTTAGTGATGACCGTCTCGATATCACCAGCCAATTGCAATAGCCGGACATACAGATGCTCGGCGTCCTGCGCGCGGTACGAGCCCCCGATTTGATAGCGGTCCAGGAGTTCCTGCGCTTCCCCGGGCAACGAATTGAGAATATAGAGACCTAGCTGCATATAATCGAACATCTTGGTGGGCACCGATTGCGTTGCAATGGATGTATAGCAGTTTAAGGCTACATGACAACGGGTGGCGATATCTGCCAACCCCGCCGGTTGGAGCCAGCCCGGAAACGTCACCGTGCCTACATCCCGGGCCGCTCGCACCAACTCTTCTCTCTTATAGCCATCCCCCGCAAGGACGAACTCGATGTCGGTTCGACCTTGGCTCCACAGGCGCCGCGCCACCTCGATCACGGTTTCCAGATCGTAACTGAAGCCGAACTGGCCGGCGAAGAGGCACCGTAACTTCTCCCGCGACTTAGGTGCTAAGGGGAGGCAGGTGTCCTTTCGGCAGCAGAGATAATAATGGGAAGAATTCTCCCAATCGTTCCGCTTTCCGCGTCGCATCGCCCAAATGGTATAAGCCGTGGAAACGGAAGTGACGTGCGAGGCATACACGTAGGTGCGCTGGGACATGTAAAACCATGGGGCAAAGAGGAGTCGGCCGAACCGCCGCATCGGTACGGGGAACGCCAACACAAACAGGTCTGGCCATTGGTCAATCACGTCGACGATCACGCGAATGCCTTGACGACGACCCCACCGGGCTACCAGGTACATCAACTCCACGCAGCCACTACACAGCACGATATCGGGCCTAGGGCTTAGACGTTTCAATTCACGCCACATCCGGAAACTTAGTAACGAATGGCTAACCAGCCGCCGAAGGCTCACGCTACCGGTATACGAAAGTGTAGGTACCAACCGGACATCCTTTCGGTCTTGCGCAGGAACAGATTCATACGACCTGCGTTGATGCGACCAGTGGTGGAAATCAGACGTGATCCATTTGAGGTGGCAGGCGCGCCTCTTCAGCGTGTCGTAGAGGAAGGTATATCGCTGATCGCGAAACTCCTCACCGGGTAACTTGTCGAATGGATTGATGAGGACGATTGTTCTCATGAGGGTTGCCAGGCTTTCTGGCTTATGCGCAGGGCGCCTGCTTTTCCGTGCCAGGAAGCTTGCCATAGCGTATCCGTCGCAGGACATGTTGCAAGGTGCGCCCCATGCCGGCGGGCATCCGTACCAGCATCCTGTTAACCAGGATGGAGAACATGAGCAGCAGCTCCTGGTGCAGGGTCATCCGCGCTCTCCCACTGGGGAGGCGCCCTTGAATGGCGCGCTCAAAACGCCATAGAGAGATCCTTCGTAATTTGCCCTTGATCATCATGTTTTCGATGGCAAAATGTTCGCGCCATGCGGCGAAAAAACCGGGGATAAGATCTGCCCGCAGCGATCCGCTGGTCTCGAACTGCCAGGCAGATTCGCCGGAACGCAAAAGACCTTCGAGCACGCTCTTCCTCCAAAGCGATGCGATCACGGAAGTTCGATAGACACGTCCGGGAAGGATGACGCCGAAGTGTTGGTTGAAATGCCGATCTGCTTTGGGCAGTGTTTGCAGGCGGAGATAATTGGCGCCTGGGGTTTCGATAAATGCCCGGACGGTGGAGTCCACACGGCTGCAGTCGACGGCCCGAGTTAGATAATGATCATCGATCCAGAGAAGCACAAATTCCTCAGGCACCTTCTTGAGCCCCAATAGGACCGTATCGGACCACGACAGGTCATCGCCCACAGGGATCGTCGTCACCATGGGCCCATTTGCTTGCAGAGAATTGGTGATGGCATAGGAGGGGAACGTGCGGCCGGCCCAGAATCGGGCAAAAGACATCATTAAACCTGGCCAGAGATCCGCAGAGCGGTCGCAGGACGCTATGACGAGGGCAACATTAGGAGCTACGGTGGGCATCATCTAGAGCTCCCGGCACACGATTCCTACGATTTAAGTACAAGATCGGATCTATCGCTTTAACGCAGTTGATCACTATGTTGGCACGCGGACGCAGGCGCATCGCGCTCATCGCGGATCAGGTGTCAACTCAGGAGGATATCCCAACCCTAAGCATAGCATTTGCAATGGCATGCTTAGTCCTCGAGTGGTGATGACGCTCAAACGAAACATACGAGTATCTGCGGAAGATCTTTTCCAATTCGCTATTTGTCGGCAGGTTGATATGACCGCAAATATCCGTACCGTAACGAAACCAGCGTTTCCTGACAAACTGCGTGCGATCGGGATACTCCGACGCCATGTAGTTCGCGAGCGTCTCGTATTCGCTGAATTCGCTGTCACCTTGAAGGGGTAACACGGAGAGAACGGCATCAATCCAGGGTTTGCAGTGTATCCGCTCAATCTTCTCCAGCATTTTCCTGGTGCAAGAAGCATCGACAGGCATATATTGAGAGATCGCCGAGAAGCGAAGCACTCGCCTTTGGTTGATCAGCTTCTCAAGAGCGGCGAAATACGGTCGATGGTACTCTTTGGACATCGTTATCTGCAGTTTGTCGCCCTCGAAGAAGACGATCGGTCTAAGCGCTACGGTATCGGCGTCCCATATCACATATTGGTTGTCCGCCGCGATACGGGAAAAGCCGATTTTAGCAAATTGCTGGAGATACCAGCCTGCACGTGCTCGTCTATCCCCTAGCCGGTCGGCGAAGTAATCAAGAGAATACCCCGGAATAATCTCATTCTCCGGTATCACCTCGGTAGTCGGACTTTTCAGATATGCAAAGTCCTTCAGCTGGCGAGCAGGAACCGCTAATACGACCCTCTGAACATTGGTCCATTTGAGTAGCCCTCTGATCGCACTACTCAGAATTGGACGGACCGAGTTCTCTGCGACGAGCAGTGCGACCATAATAAGCCACCACGCTCCCGGACAGCAGTATAGTCTTGGGTAAGATTGGCAATCGCCAGCGACGCACGCACCAGGAGTCGCTTGATGTGAACGCTCGATCGGCTAACCGCGCGCTGTGGCATCGAGGCCCCCGGGAATCGGGGTGAGACGTACATTTGCGAACATATCGATTTTGAAAGACAATGCCGCCAGGATGAGGAGATTGACGAACAGGTTCAGGCAAATCGCGTTCAATCCAACCTGGGTTGCCTCAATCACCATGAACATGGAGCCGGCAAAGGTCTTGTACACCGTGATGTAGAGCGGCCCTCTTTCCGCTCGCTCCCCCTCCATCATGCGCAGTACATACCCCAGAAGGCTACTGACAATGACCACTCCAAGCCAGCCGAGATTCCAATAGGCTTCAGCCACCAGACCGTAGGAAACGCCTCCATAAATGTCCTGAATGTTGCCGGCATCGGAAAGGGAGCCCCCATACACGATAGTGGCTATCTTCTGGCAAAGAGGATAATTCTTGACCGCAGCCAACGATGAAATACTTCCAACCGCAAAGGACGGAACGGGTGCCAGCATTGTCTCCATGATATTTTCGACGAAATAGTGATAATCACTCCCCCCGCCGCGATCTACAAAGTCAGTCATGATTACCAACGCTTCCACACCGCGCGTCCGCGTGACCAAGGATCCCACGATCAGGGGTCCAATCGAGGCCAAGTCCACGTTGGCAATCAAATCCAGATCACCCCCTACGACGCTGGACGCTTCACGCACGACTCCAAGCGCGGTCGCGAATACAGCCGCCGCCAGAGCCGCATAGAACACGTTTTTTCTGTTTGGCCTGCCGCACATAAGATAACCGACACAACCGGTCTGGATCAGTAGAATCGCGACCGGTCCACGAAAGCCGAGCAGGCCACCGAATAGGGCCGAAGCGATCGTGGCAGCCAGCACTAGACGACGATGCCTCGATCGGTTCTTCAAGGAACTGATCAGCCAAAACTGCATGATGGTAGGCACCAGGTAAGTCAGCGCATAAACCGGCAAACCCATGCCTTGCAGTTCTCCACCCCGTATGCTTCCTAGATTTGAAATGATGCTTCGTATCCCACCGAAGGTCTGTATGAAGTATCCGGCTGCCAGGACGGCCGCAAGCAACGATAGAATGACCGCGATCCTCAACCTGGAATCGATGATCGTAACTTCATTCCATTTCAGCTGGGGTATTGGAGCAAAGAACGCGAGTTGGAGAGCGGGAACCAAGAACCTGAATAGGCAGAAGCTCCCAAGGCTGAGGCACGCCAAGAAGAACGCATGATCGAGCTTGTCGCTCGATATCTGCCGCGGCGAACTAAAAAGTAGGGAAGGAAGCTGCAGCCAATATGAGATGAGATAAGAAATAGGATAGGCAAGAGCGAAATAGCCATAAAAGAGCGCAGTGGGAGATAACCAGAACCTTTGCCTGGCGAAGAGGTACAACGTAACCAAAGTAAGACCAGCCCAGCAGTACATCATGCGAGTCACCCCCGATATGGGTTGCTGAGATGCCGACGGACGATCACACCCTAGCGGCGATCAGATAGCCATAGACCTTCGACGTCGGCTGCAAGACCAGCACCTTGAGCCCGAACTGCTCCACCCTGTCGCGCAGTTGCTCGGGACTCATGGGGTACTTCCGGTCATACCCAAGATGATATTCGAGGGCGACTCTCTTGATATTCTTCCAGTCCTCTGGCTCAGTCTCGTAGAGGAGCGAAAATTCTCCCCCCTCACAATCCACTTTGACGAGCTCGAACGATTCTGCCAGCCGCAGCACGTCTCTTGTATGGATTGTTGGAACGTCGATCGCCAGGAGGCCTTTGACGGGAGTACCAGGATTGCCAGGAAACAGCGTCGAGTCGCCGCGAAGCGAGGAAACATGGAGCGTGACGGTGTCGCCCTCATTCGTGACCGCGGCCCCCACGGTCTGCACGTTGCTGAGACTGTTCATACTGAGATGCTCGCGGATGACTGCGAGACACTGCGGATTAGGTTCGATCGAGATCACTTTTCCCTGCGGAACCAGATCCCTCGCGGCCCTGACGGTAAACGTACCAATGTTGCCCCCGATATCCAGAATGTTTCCGTTAGCGACAATGCCGCTGAAGTAGCGATCGTAGAAACGGTCGCCGAATACCTCATACATGCACTGCAGATCTCCAGCGTTGACATCCATTTTCAAGCGCAGCCCGTTGCGAAAGCGTATCTGGTCTACGGGACGGCGCCAGAGACGCCCGGCGATCGCGGAAAGCCAGTTTTTGATATGCACGATCGACCACGCTACAAGGCGCAGCCGCCTTCTTGAAAAAAGCATCCTATGTCCCCTTGGGATGGGTGAAACCACTGGTCTGGAGGTAACGCCAAAACTGCTCAAACAGTTTCCCGATGAAAATGCGGTAGGAGAATCGCGAACGAATTGAATAGAATCTAGCGCTGGGTAACAAAGCTGGCCAGCGTTCTGAACTGGGGCACCCGGAATACGAAATGCGCGAGCACGATAAAGATCGACACACCAACGCCGGCAGCGCAGCCGGGCCCAAGATATTGTCCAAGAGTCGCGTGCAGTGGGTCGATCAGCAAATTAACTGCACAGCCCGCCGCCAGCGAGCTTAGCGTGACTTTTCCCAGGAAGGCAAAGAAGTCCGCGCCCAGCAAACGGCCTACTTTTTTTCCCAGGGAGTGGCTTTCTACGGCCAGGGTGAGGCACCAGAACATGGCATAGGCCATGCCAATGCCGATGTAGGAATAGTGACGAACCAGCAGGCCCGACGTTACGGTGTAGGCAAGCAGAGAAAGGAAGCCCACCTTTGCCGGGGTGGCATAGTCCCCCAAGGCGTAGAACCCGCGAATGACGATGGTCATGGGCGCCATGAAGATCATGCCCAGCAGATAAAAGGGAAGGACGCGAATGACTCCGACGGTGGCGCTGGGCAGAAAATGACCCCGTTGCAGAAGGATAGAAACTAACGTCGATCTCAGTACCAGCGCCAGCATGGCCATGGGCACGATGAAGAGCAGTATTCCATGAGTTGCTGCTACCAGCTTGCGGTGAAAACTATCGATATCGTCGTTTGCTATGTCTGCGGAGAGATCGGTAAAGAGCACGACGCAGAGTCCCTGCACAACCATGCCCGCCAAAGCGATGATGACGCGATTGGAATAGCCCAGATAAGAGATGCTGCCGGTGGGCAAGCGCGACGCCCAGAAGGTATCGATGACCGGCAGCACGGTGAAGGGCAGCAGCGAAATGCCAAGCATGGAGGTTGATTTGATGAGCCGGGCAACCGCGGGATGGAATGGAGACCAATGGAACCGAACCCGCGGCGGGACCAGCAAGCAGTAAAGAGCAATGAGCCGGAGGAAGGTCGCGACCGCCCAGCCCGTCACCACGGAAAGGATTCCGAAGCGGCTCGCTCCCAGCACTCCGCCGGCAGTCATACCGAGATAGGGGAGCGCCAACGTCATGGCCGGATAGGAAAAACTACGGCGAAAGTGGTGAAGCCCGGTCAGGAAGCTGGCGAGCACGGTAAGCCCGACAACCACCCAAACCATGGGAGCAATCGATGCGGCCAGTTCGAAGGTTTGGGGCGGCATGCTCCCAGCAGTCGTGAGCCGCAGGATGAGGCGATGCCCGAGTGCTCCCACCACAGCCACCGCCAGCGCCAACAGGCTTAAGGCAGTGAAGGCGGAGTCGCTCACCTCACGCTCCTCCCCTTTCTTCTCATAGCCCATCAGCAACGGAACCAGGGTGTAACTCAAATCTCCAATGGCAAGGTTCAAGACTGCGAACGGGAGCGCTCCGGATATGAGGAAAGCGTCCATGCTCCGGCTGGCGCCAAAGAAATAGGCCAGCACCGCTTGGTTGAGAAAGCTGGCGCAAAGGTTCAAGCCCGTAAAGAAGGTGACTATGGAAACTCGCTTCAATATCAAGCGCGGCCGCTTTGGCGCCATCGGACCCAGGAACCTGATCTCGCAATCATCAGTACCTCTAGCATCTCGCCCTTAGCGGCGCAACCACTCCTCTTCCCGTAACGGCGTCCTTTAACTTCTTAATACCGTTAACGAATTCCGGATCGGATTGCGCGTATTCCTTCCAGCACAGCAGCGGCACCGAGAGGCATCCGCCGAGGAGGCCTGCTGCGGTGAAAAACATTACGATCAAAACCCGCTGGGGCGACGAGCGGCGGTCCGGCTCGATCGCCGGCTCAAATGCTTGGATAACGGCCGCGTTTTTGGCTTCATCCAACCTCGCTGCGTCATATTGTTTTATCAGCAGGTCGAACATAGCTTGTCGGTATTTCAATTCATGCTCGGCACGCAGATACTCAAGCCCGGCGCCGGGAACGTCAGCCAGCCCCATATCTCGAAAGCCCGAGGAGTGGTTGCGCTGCTCCAGGCGTGCCGTTTCGCCTTGGAGCGAGGAGAGTTCGCGCTCAGCCAGCTCGACCTCCGGGTTATGATCGGTCGAATAAGAGCGCAGCGCCTCCAACTCCACTTCCTTTGCTGCAACATGGGCACGCAGTGTAGCGAGGCCTTCGATCATCGCTTTGGCCTGTGCATCCGGCTGAACCAAACCTCTATTTTGCTCGACTTGCTGCAGCCCCAGTTCCGCCGCAATCAGGGCGTCTTTAGCTTGCTTCAACCGCTCCTCGTAGAACAGTCGCCGCTGCGACGCCTCCGCGACCGCCAAGCTCTGGGTAAGTATGCGGAGCTGATCCGTGTAAGCATTGGCCATGCTAGCGACGCGTTTCTTATCCTTATCCGTCACCGTCACAACGATAAAACCGCCCTTTTCTGAATCGACCTGAGTATTGCGCGCGAGCGTCTTGCGGGCATCCGTCATATCCTTGCTATGGTAGGTCGCTTCCAGTCCGAACCTTTGAATGATTGCGTCCGCGATGGGCCGCGAAATCAGCAGACCCACGTAAATATCGTTCGGATTCCTTAACGTCAATCCCCCGCCGGCCATGGCGGCCAGAGAACTTGCCCCGCTGCTGCTGGTCAGCTGATTCATCAGCAGAGAAGCCGATGATGGGGCCTGCTGAGGCGGCATTAGCTTGGTGACGGCCTTATACCGGACGGGTAACACTATGCTGGTAACCACGCCGATGACCACGGCAATGGCCGTCACTTTTGCGATCAGCCACTTGCGGCGAGCAAGCTGCGTAAGAACCTCAAGCAGGGTGACTTCATAACCGGGATTGCGCTCTTCTGAGGTTTGCCCCTGGTCCCGTGTTAGCCTCGCTTCGGTTATCTGAAACTCTTGCTTGATCATCGGCGCCCTCACTTAACAACGCTGAGCGCGGCAGCGGTCAGAGCTGTTTGCGACGCGAACTGGGTTGCTTGCAAAAGGTCAGTCATCTTGGACGAGACTTTGAGCTTTTCGGGGACAACCACGGCATCTCCGGGCAGCAGTGTCAAGTTTTCAAAGCTGCCGTGGGTGTGACCGTGGTGCGCTTGGCGGCTGACCACGGTTCCGTCGGCGCGGATCACAAAAATGCGCTTTGCATCCGCCTCCCGTGTGGCGCCCCCAGCGTCATTCAGATAAGCGACCAGCCGCTTTTCCGGTTGGTGGCGGAAGGCGTTCGCGTTGTAGACCGACCCCGCGACCTGCACAGTGCTGAGTCGCGGCGGGACGTAGAAAGTGTCTCCATCTTCAAGCGAGAAGTCCGGGATGTCCGCGGCGGCTGCCGCATCGGACTTCATTTCCAGAACCACCCGGCCAGTCGGCTTGATCGAGGAGAGCTGCGCCAGGGCGGTTTGCTGAAAAGTAAGCTGCGCCTGTTGGTCCGCCCCGGTTTGACCGGCGGTCGGAGTGGCATTCGCAAAGCGGGCGAAGAGTTCTCTTTGCATCTGCTGGGTGGCCTGTTGCAGTTCCTTTTCTTGCGCATGACGGGTGGAAACGCGAGTGAGGATGGAGGCATAGAGATAGGAGTGCGAGGTGAGCCCCCCAGCGGCTTCTACGACGTCTCTTAAGGTCTCACCCGGATTCACGCGGTACACCCCCGGCGCATTGACCTCTCCCCCCACGCGCACAAAGGAGGCGTGCTTTTCCATCGGCAAATCAAGATCGGCCCGGGAGAAAATGGTAACCACGTCGCCGGCTCTCAGCAGCTGATTATCTGGTGAGGCCCGGTTGTCGATTGCGTTCACCAGGCGAAAGGGAATCAGCCGGGTACTCAGATCGTGCTCGTCGAGCCGTTCGATGACCGCGTATTCCCAGTTGATCTCCGCATTATTCCGGCCCACGCTGGCAATCATCGTCGTGCTCGAGTTTCCCGATCGGTCGCCGGCTTCGGACAAGTCGTTGCGCTCATTGTCCAGGTGGTCGCTGGGCTGATCTTCGAACTGGTCCATCCTCCGGTTGCCGAATTGGCCAGCGCGCGGATTGCCGTACTCATCAGTGGGCTGGTTGCCATACTGGTTGGTGCGTTGGTTCCCAGACTGATCATTACGCCGGTTTCCGAGCTCATCGGTCCGCTGATATCCCGGCTGGCCGGCACGCTGGGTTCCGAACGGATGATCCGTATTGCGTGGGGTCGGTTGATTTTGCCGATTCCAGAAATCGCGCGTAACCAGAAAATCGCGGGAGGGAATCAGGTCCGAAACCCGCATGCCTTCTTTCCACACATAGCGGCCGGGCTGGGCCACATTCCCGCGCAGGGTTACCGCGTTTTCGAATTTGGGTGAAAGGGGATAAATCCGCAGCAGATCCCCATCCTCGAGCAACCTTGCCAATCCCGCCGCGTCCAGCGGAAACTCTTCCACTCGGCGGCTGCTGTGGTTATCTATCCGTTCCAGCAAAACTCGCTCGGCTCCCGCCAGGTTGGTCAGCCCGCCTGCACCCTCGAGGGCCGCAGCCACCGTTGTCTCCCCCTTCAATTCATAGATTCCGGGTTCGTTGACATTCCCGCTGATAGCCACCTGCGCTCCGATGTGCGGAATATAGATAACATCCCCCGGGAGCAAGGGAACATCGTGCGACTTATCGCCTTTCTGCACCAGGTCGTACATGTCGAATTCGGCTAGCAGCCGGTCCCCGCGCCGCAGCTGAATATGCCGCATGGAGCCGGTTGCCGAGGGCCCCCCGGAGGCAAAGAGCGCGTTGACCAGGGTGCTCAAGGAACCGACGGTGTAAGCACCAGGCTGCCGGGCACTGCCCAGAACAAAAATCTGGATGGATCGAAGTTGTCCCAGCGCTACATTCAGTTCAAAATCTTTGAATAGGGCACTGATGGCTGCGTGCAAATATCCCTCCAGCTGCTCATAGCGCAACCCGGCTACGTTTAACGTCCCTACCCGCGGCAGATACACCTGCCCGTTCCTGTCCACCGTCACCCGGGAATCAAGGTCGATCTTTCCCCAGGCCCGTATCAGCAACTCATCGCCCGGACCAAGCACGTAGTCAGCCGGCACCGGAACGCGCTCCACCGGGGCGAAGGTGGTGGGAACCTCGTCGAATAATCGTCTGCCGTATACGGGAAGCCGCTGTCCGGTGCCATCCTCAGCGAATCGCTCAAAATCGGATTTCGCGGTGATCGGCCCAACAAACCTGTACGGCGTCGGGACCGGTGCTGGGTTTGGCGAAAAGGGATTGCCGGCGCCATCGATGTCGGTTCTCTCACCTGTCTGTTGCGATGACCGCATGGGAACCGAACCAGCGCCGGTCGGGAGCGCGGTTGAACCCTGCACGGACCGGGTCGATTCAGTTGGAGTGGTGAGGACGGATTGGCCTTCGCAGAACGTGCAGGACAGGAGTACAAAAAGAAACAGTTTTTGCGTCATAAGGGGAAGAGGACGGCTCAGGTCCAACCAGATTCAACAAAAGGGCGGCCCTTCGAGATCGACGGTGTCTTCTGAATGGGATTGCTGAGCCGCCGTCCGGTCATTCGGCGGCGCGCGTCTGCTCGCACCTGACAACACCCGTCTCGGGGCTCGATTCGATGGCGGCGCCAGCGACTTCTTTGCCCGGCAGCAGACCATTTAGCCAGAGCAGGGCGTAGGCGGACATTGCCTGGTGGGCATTCGGATACGCTGGTTCTTTCTCGGTAAATAGCTTGCACAAGCCCTGATGTGCGGTGATTGCCCCCATCAGCCCAAGCGAGGCCAGTGACGGTTCTACGTTGCGCATCGTCCCTTTCTCCGCGCAACGTTTGAAGTATCCGCACACCATATCGAAGATCGGTCCCAGGTGTTCGCGAAACATCTTGTCTGACTCGGGCAATTCAAAGGCCGCAACATGCAGTAACCGCCGCAATTGCGGCTGACGGTTCAAGATATCAAGGAGAAACGCTACCAGTAGCGGCACTACGATCGCCGGCGCATCATCGGAAGCTAAACTGGTTTGTGTGTCTCTCGCCAGCTTCACCCGCGCCACGTGCGACTCCACCGCAGCCCAGAATAGCTCCGGCTTGTGCGGGAAATAGCGAAACAGTGTCGCCTCGTTCAAGTTGGCAAGTTGTGCTATGTCCCGCGTGGTTGTGCCCTTGAACCCGTTGTGGGCGAAGAGTTGGGCGGCGGCCTCCACGATGCGCACTTCTGTAACGCTGGGTCTGGCAGATTTGTATGCCAATGGGGTTCGTCTCTTCAGGCGATCATGGTAGGGCAGTCAGATATCGAGTTAGTTCACTCATCACCCTGCGGGCGGGGCTTGGGAAACGCAGTGGACACCCATGGCCTGCACGGGTCAGTCGATAATGGTTCTGCCGGCGGGTTCAACTGATAAAGTCAAGGTCGGTGGCATCCACCTCAACGGTAAAGCTACTCATGATAAGAGAAAGAGTCAGTACCACCCGCCACCTGTTTTTATTGCGCAAAACTATGCCCACCTTGCCGGCGAGGGCCCCCTTGTTGATGCGGACTCTGGCCCCGACAACCAGGTACGGATGAGGTTCACAGTTGAGTAGTTTGAGGCTTTCCCGTAATGACTCGATTTCGACGTCGGGCAATGGAGCGGGAACGCTGCTCTGGCCAACCAAAGACAGAGCGCCTGGAACCTGGATTGCAGGCGTTCTTTCCTGGCGCGAGATATGTACGAAGATATAGTTTGGAAACAATGGCAGCTCAACCGTCACTTTTCGATAGTGACTCCATTGACGCTGGATCCGGGACAAAGGTAGAAGGTGCTCTATATTTCGCTCTCTATAGTATTGGGCCACTCGCTTCTCGTGGTGAGATCGAGTGAAGACTGCGAACCAGCGGCGCTGCCCATCCGGGGAACCGCGAACTACGTCCAACTCCGGGTCCGGTACAAAGTTGACTGACTGCGTACCCATTCTCACCCCGCATCGTCGTGCTGGTTATTGAGGGCAGGGCAGAGCTTCGCCATGCCACTGTACCTTATTGTTTCTAATAGCTTGATGATATGCCAGGTTTGCCGCGTTCGAAGACTGCAAGAACTCTACTCTGGCTCGCTCAAGAATAATTGAAACAGTATCCATCGATGACTAAGCAAGTAAATACTATCTTCTGCACTTATCTAAACTGCTCAGCCAAAGCTATGATCTGGGCCAACGGTAAGTCAAGAGCCGATTGCTATTGTGTCTCCCGAAACGGGAAGGTCGTCCCGTTGCGACTGTTCTGGTTAATGCAAGGGCGTGCTTGCATAGACGACGGTTGAAGTTAACACGTCATGTCCGAGTTGTGCTGGCACACTCAATAAGGAGCATGCCGAATGCAATATTAGGAAAATGCCATACAACCAGTATCGACTGCCGAGAGCTCTTGCACCATCCGCCCGCGTTTTTGGAATCCTGATACATGCTATGAAGGATGCACTGCCGGCATGAGGGTGACATATCCTACTGGTAGAGAGAGTGATGCGAGAACCTGACTCGAACTTGAACTGGACATTGCTTTCTCTTATTTATTGCGGTGCTGCTAAGGCAGGGACCCGGCTTGATTAACAATACGTCACCTGCGAGCAAGACCTCATGCTTCCTAGGGAGCCGCAGAACCATGACGGAGTGCGCACTCAAGATGGCTTAATGTGCTCCTCGTTCTGAGAGGTAAATCGGCGGCTTACATCATGTCCTTTAAGTTACAATAGTAACGTTGCCCGAGATTGTTTCCAGCGTCGCTGTAACTCACCTGCGAAGACTCCAGAGTACACAAATAGTGACCGCAGGTCTGTAGGTTTACGCCCCACCTGATGAGCAAAATAACGCGGTTAGGCAGGCTGGCTATCGTCGAGCGGGAACAAATGGCAGATCAATACTTATCCTTGGGGTCCGGCGTGTAGCTCTCACCGAATTTGTTTTGATGGTGAGTCATGATGTCTCCGCTGGCCTGTAATTCAAAGTCGCCGAGCTGGGTGTTTGACGGAGAGATTTCGACCACCCGGCTCAGAGCATTGAGCCGGTCCGCGGGTACGTTTTCAGCCCATATGTTGAGTCGATAGCTGCCCGGCGGCACACCGCGGATCGCGAGATTGCCGTCTGGCGTAGAAACGCCGAAATACGGCGTGCTTAACGAAATGACCACCGCGCCCATCTCAGGGTGAATATTGCAGAAGATGTAGGAAACGCCATCGCGGTCGAACCGGACCGCGCGATTCGTATGGGCTTCGTAGAGGCCGAGGTCAAAGCGTTTTCCATTAAAGAGAGAAAAGACATTGTGGTAGAAGGGATCAAGGTTGGGAAAGTCTACGCTGCTGCCGGTCGGCACGACCAGAATATGCGGAATGAACTGCTTATCTTTTTGCGCGAGCGTGTAGCGTTGCGGTGCGCGAGGTGCTGAGATATTTTCGGCTTCGCGGATGGGCGTAAGCCAGACGACGACGTCTCCCGACGAGCGCTGCGAGGAATGGTTTCCGCCTCGACCCGTGGCTAGCTTGACGTGCGCCGAGAGATCCACGGTTTCCGCCCTGACGGTTAACGTGAGCGCAACGGAGCATAGCAGCATTGCGAGACGGCAGATGGGTAGGGCTGGCTTCATTTTCCGCTGGTATCCACTTTCGCTCGACAACCTGCTCGCTGCCTGTCGCAAGTTAGAATTCGTATCCTGCCGTTATGGTGAAAATGTTAGCGAGGTTGGCAGAGCCCGTGTAGGGCCAGGTCTTTATCCGCCGATATTCAGGAGACAGGATGAGATAGCTCTTAGGGCGGTAGATCAAATTAGCCACGACTGAATTGTTTTTCGTGTTGGCAAGCATAGTGGTCGCGGCAGTGAAGTTGAACCCATCAAAGTTGCTGCCGAAGGCATCATCGAGCCCATAGGCGGCGTTGAGCTGGAAGGTTGAGCTGGGAATAAACTTCAACTGGCTCCAGCCTCCTGCGGTGGCCACACCAGTGGTTCGGGTAAGGCCGGTGACCGAATCAATGCCGGTCAGTATGTCCTTGTAGGTTCCTCCGCCCAGTCCCCCGAGCGCCCGGCCACGATAGGCCTCGCCGGTAAGCGCAAACCATCTGAAAATCGGAATTTGCCAATCCCCGGTCACCGCCCAGGAATGGATCTGAGTGGAACTTGAGTAAAACTGATGTGCAGAATATCCGCCTATGCCCAGCGCAAACGGCCGTGGTACGCCCTTGCGCGTTCCATCGGCGCTATAAGAGATTCTGCCTTCGTAGCCCGGATGGCGCGATGCCTCAACCGGGCTGTCGAGCTGATCGGCCGTATAGCCAGAGGCCGGCGGATCGATAAGACCACCCTCAAGGCCAATCCTACGTTGTTCGGTGAAGGGAATACGCTGCTCGACTTGAATTTGGGGTGACCAGGTCCAAAGATTGCCGGAGCCTGCCATACCGGGTTGGGCGACCGTGGCGTACGAGGTGGGCGACAGGGGAGAGATGAGGGGCACGGTGTAGCCGGCCTGCGCCGTGGTTTTGTACCAATCGAGACTAACCCAGCTTTGCCGCATTCGCACCAGGCCGGCGGAAGAACTGTA
>Ga0182024_10004447_pt1 | contig 32228 bp, 24 predicted proteins | sample P32metaG_FD_120480 | JGI IMG/M metagenome (GOLD analysis project Ga0182024, IMG submission 120480) | Permafrost microbial communities from Stordalen Mire, Sweden - P3-2 metaG (Illumina Assembly) | ecosystem: Environmental > Terrestrial > Soil > Wetlands > Permafrost | place: Sweden: Stordalen...
CGCTTCACCCCGCATCACCTCGCGCTTCTCCTCTTCGCCGGAGTCTTCCTCGGCTTCGCCGTCAAAGTCCCACTCATCCCCTTCCACACCTGGCTCCCCGACACCTACGCCGAAGCCCCCACCGGAACCACCATCCTCCTCACCGGTGCCATGTCCAAGATGGGCATCTACGGCTTCCTCCGCATCCTCGTCCCCATCTTCGGCGCCGAGATGCAGTCGCTCCTCAAGCCTCTCCTCTTCCTCGCCGTCGCCACCATCGTCCTCTCCGCTTACGCCGCACTCGCCCAGCGCGACCTCAAACGCATCTTCGCCTATTCCTCCATCAACCACCTCGGCCTCTGCCTGCTCGCCATCTTTACTCTGCTCGTCGCCAATCCCGACCCCGCGCAAAAATACGCCGCCCTCTCCGGCGCGCTCCTCCAGACGCTCAATCACGCCCTCACCGCCGCCGTCGTCTTCTGGTTCATCGCGCTGCTCGAAAAACGCTCCGGCGGACTGCGCGACATCTCCGACTTTGGCGGCCTGCGCACGGTCGCCCCCGTCTTCGCCGGCCTCATGGGCATCGCCCTCTTCTCTTCCCTCGGACTCCCCGGCCTCAACGGCTTCCCCGGCGAGTTCCTCATCTTCAAAGGCGCCTTCCCGCTCGCGCCAGCCGCGTCTTCCGTCGCGACCCTCGGCCTCCTGCTCACCGCGATTTTCATCCTCACCGTCATCCAGCGCGTCTTCACCGGGCCGCTCAACCCGCGCTGGGCCACCTTCCCCGACCTCACCCGCGCCGAACGCTTCGCCCTCGCGCCCGCCATCGCTCTCATGTTCCTCTTCGGCCTCTTCCCGCAGCTCATCCTCGCGGCCGTCAACTCAACCGTCGTCTCTTACGTGCTCCACCTCGGCTTCTGATTCGCAATCACTGAAATGCTCGCCTGGACCATCTACATCTCGTACCTCACCGCCGCCGCGCTCTTTCTCCTCCCGCGCAGCGCCAAGCCCGCGCTCGCTCGCGTGATCGCCCTCCTCTCCGCGCTCGCCGGCTTCGCCATCGCTCTCGCCGCCTTCTGCACGCACCGCACCGGCCAATCCTTCACCATCGTCGACGCGGTCTGGGTCCCCTCCCTCGGCATCCACTACTCTCTCTCCGCCGACGGCATCTCTCTCTCGCTCGTCCTCCTCACCGGCATCATCGCCATCGCCGGCGTCCTCTTCTCCTGGGACATCGCCGAGCGCACCCCGGAATTCTTCGCCTTCTACCTCCTCCTCATCGGCTCCGTCTACGGCGTCTTCCTCGCCTCCGACGTCTTCCTTCTCTTCGTCTTCTACGAGATCGTCATCATCCCCAAATACTTCCTCATCGCCATCTGGGGCTCCACCCGCCGCGAGTATGGCGCCATGAAGCTTGCCCTCTACTCCTTCGTCGGCTCCGCCATGGTCCTCATCGGACTCATCGCCGCCTACGCTGTCTCAGGCGTGCACTCCACCTCGCTCGCGGCTCTCGCATCCGTGCACTTCTCGCCGCACTTCCAGATGCTCGCCTTCCCCCTCGTCTTCGTCGGGTTCGCCATTCTCGCCGGCCTCTGGCCCTTCCACACCTGGGCGCCCACCGGCCACGTCGCCGCGCCCATCGCCGCCTCCATGCTCCTCGCCGGAGTCGTGATGAAGCTCGGCGCCTACGGCTGCCTGCGCGTCGCCATGACGCTCTTCCCCCTTGGCCTCGCACCCTGGGCCAATCCCCACCTCGGCCTCCATTCCTGGCGAGATCTCTTCGCGTTACTTGCGGCGATAGGGATCGTGTATGGCGCTCTTGTTGCTTTAGTTCAGCGCGACTTCAAATTCGTCATCGGCTACTCCTCCGTCTCTCACATGGGCTTCATCCTCCTCGGCCTCATGACCCTCAACCTCACCGGCCTCTCTGGCGCCGTCCTCCAGATGGTCTCCCACGGCCTGCTCGCCGGCCTGCTCTTCGCCGTCGTCGGCCGCATGGTCTACGCCCGCACCCATACTCGCGAACTCGCCGCACTCGGCCCGATGAACCTCAACCGCGCCCTGCCCTTCGCCGCCGTCACCTTCGTCATCGCCGCCGTCGCCTCCATGGGCCTGCCCGGCTTCTCCGGCTTCGTCGCCGAGCTTATGATCGTCATCGGCGTCTGGCGCTCCTACCCGCTGCTCGCCCTCTTCGTCGGCCTGGGAATCCTCATCGGCGTCATCTACATCTGGCGCGCCATGCAGATGGCCTTCTTCTCCGGCACCCGCACCGAAGACTCCGACACCACGCACGAACCCTCCACCCACGCCGCAACCCACGCGCAGTCAGAACATCACGATCTTCCCCCCATCACCCTTCCCGAGAAACTCGGCGCCATCCTCCTCATCGCCTCCAGCGTCGTCGTCGGTCTCTTCCCTCACATCCTGCTCAACATCGTCCAGCCCGCGCTCTCTTCGCCCATGTTTGACGGCCTGCGCAGAGGGAGCTGGCAATGACCCCCACTCCCAACTACGCGCAGCTCCTCCAACTCCTCCTGCCCGAGATCGTCCTCATTCTCACCGCGCTCATCGTCATGGCCGCGGACCTCCTCATCCTGCGCAAACTCGCACCCCGCGCCCGCTTCACCGCCACGTCTCTCCTGGCTTCGCTCGGCTGCGTCGTTGCCATCCTGAAGATCGCAACCGCACCTACCGCCGTCCTCTTTGACGGCGCACTCATCTCCAACCCCCTCGTTCACCTCGTTCAGATCTTCATCGTCCTCATCACCATCGCCGTCCTGCTCCTCTTCGCCTCCTCAGAATTCACAGCCCACGCCGGCGAATTCATCCTCCTCGTCCTCGCCGCCACCATCGGCGGCATGCTCCTCGCCGCCACGCAGGACCTGCTCGTCATCTTCCTCTCGCTCGAGCTCCTCTCACTCTCCCTCTACATCCTCACCGCCTTCGACAAGACCGGACGCCGCGCCTGGGAGGCTGCGCTCAAATACTTCCTCTTCGGCGGCATGTCCGCCGGCTTCCTCCTCTTCGGCTTCAGCCTGCTCTACGGCGTTGCCAACTCCACCTCCCTGCCCGACATCGCCGCCGCCATCGCCGCCGCGCCATCCCCCGCCCTCAACCCGCTCCTCGCCGTCGCCATCGTCACCACCGCCATCGGCCTCGGCTTCAAGATCGCCGCCGCGCCCCTCCACTTCTGGGCGCCGGACGTCTACCAGGGCGCGCCCGCACCCTCCGCCGCCCTCATCGCCTCCGGCTCCAAGGTCGCCAGCTTCTTCCTCTTCTTCCAGATCGCTGCCCTCGGCCTGCTTCCCGCCGCCGGCTCCGCCGCCCTCCGCCATCCCGCCCGCGGATGGGTCCCCGTCCTCGCCATCCTCGCCGTCGTCTCCATGCTGCTCGGCAATCTGGCTGCGCTGCGCCAGTCCAGCCTCCGCCGCCTGCTCGCATACTCCGCCGTCGCCCACGCCGGGTACATGCTCATCGCCGTCGCCGCCCACACCGCCGACTCGCTCTCCGCCCTGCTCTACTACGTCTTCACCTACGCGCTCGCCACCATCGGCGTCTTCGCCATCATCTCTGTAGTCGAGGAAGACTCGGGTTCCGATTCGCTTGCCTCGCTCGCCGGTCTCAGCCGCCGCTCGCCTCTGCTCGCTGGCTCGCTCGCCATCTTCATCCTCTCGCTCGCCGGAATCCCACCCCTCGCCGGCTTCTTCGGCAAGTTCTACCTCTTCGTCGCCGCGCTCCAATCCGCGCCCGGATCGACCCCGCTGCTCTGGCTCGTCGTCCTCGCCATCGCGATGAGCGCCGTCTCGCTCTACTACTATCTGCAAGTCCTCAAGCGCGCCTTCGTCGCCCCAACGGAGTCCACCACCCCGCTCCGCGCGCCCAACCTCACCCAGCTGCTCGTTCTCGCGCTCGCCGCCGCCGTCATCCTCCTCGGCTGCCTCCCCCATCTCCTTCTCGGCTGGATCGACGCCGCCATCGCCGCCTCCGGCCTGTAAGCAGCTCTGGTTGTCACGCACGAAGTGCGTCGAGAACCACGAAGCGCCTGTCAAGCCCCAGATAGCCCAACTCCCTCATTCCGTTAGGAATAGACCTGGCATAGTTACCCCCTCCAACCCGCTATAATGGAGGTAGAGCTAGAAAACAAATGCCCGGCCTCTGCGCCGGGCTTTTATTTGGATCGCTAAACAATGTATTTTCAAGATGATGGAGGAAAAATCGCCGCGTCTTACTGCATAAACCTTGCATTTTCAGCCAGATACACCCGTTCTAATGTTTTCAAGATCATAGCCGCAAGCCATCTGTTTGCAAGATCATAGCCTTTTGGGGATACCCCCTGGGGGTCAGGCCTCGTACGCCCGCCACAGCTCCACGTACGCCACCAGCCGCACCACATGGAAGAAGTCCGACGCCACCAGATACCACACCCCCACCGCGACGTACCAGTGCATCATGAAACCCGGAGTCGCCACGCTCTCAAACGGCAGCGGGCACGCCGAGAAGACCATCGCCAGCACCACCAGCGCAATCTTCACGATCCCCATCACCAGGTTGATCTCCACCAGCTTTCCCTTCAGCGCGCCCAGCCGCAGCGCCGCCTTCAACGACGCGCCCGCGCCCAACCCGCGCAGCATCGCCAGCAGCGGTGCCACCGAGAAGACCCAGCTCACAGCCGCCCACAGCACAAACATCCCCAGAGTCGCCGCAATCGCAATCGCGCAGTACAGCACCAGATTCGGCTCGTGTCCCGCCGCAATCGGCCCATCCACGGCAAACCTCACGTCCGCCCACAGGCACCAGATCCACGCCGCAAAGCTCGCGCCGAGCGCCGCCACGCGCAGCGTCTGCAGCGCCATCAGCGTCCCCGGCCGCGCCTGCATCCGCGCGTCTGTTCGCAGGGAGCTGATACGCCGCAACACCACCGTCCGTCCCAGCGACGACATCACCACCCACGCAATCAACAGCGCCGGCCCAAGCCACTCCGCCACGCCAATCGCCATAGGCAGAATCAGACTCGCCATCTGCGCCAGCGTCTTCGCCGCACCCAGCGGATCGAGGAACGTCATTCGCCCGAGCGCCGCCGTATCCACCGTTGCCGCGCTCCAGATACGCGCCGCCTCCCACCACACCACCGCGCCTGCGGGAATCCCATACGCCCAGCGCCACGCAATTTCGAGTGCCGTCAGCGACGGCCGCTTCCAGCACCACGAGAGCGTGTGCACAAATGACTGCGTCCCGCGTACTTCGCCACCCGCGCTGCGCACCGCAACTGCTTCGCCGTTGCTCACTACTTTACCACGAGGTTCACCAGCTTGCCCGGCACCACGATCACCTTCACCACCGTCTTGCCCTCGACGCGAGCGTGCACCTTCGCGTCCGTCAGCGCCGCCGCCTTCACCGTCTCCTCATCGCTGCCCGCAGGCACGGTAACGACCGTCACCAGCTTGCCGTTCACCTGCACAGGTATCTCGATGGAAGACTCTGCAGCGAGCAAAGGATCAAACATTGGCCAGTTCGTGCGAAAGACGGGAGACTTTCCGCCGATCGTCGCCCAAAGCTCTTCGGCCAGGAAAGGAGCGAAAGGCGCCAACAACAGAATTAAATTACTAAGGAGGTGATCGTAAGTAGCTTGAGGCTCGCCTCTGGCCGCACCCAATGCATCATCAGCCGCAACCAGCTCGTTCATCAGTTCCATGATCGCTGCGATCGATGTGTTGAAGTGCCATCTCCCATCGAAGTCATTGGTCACCTTGCGAATCGTCTGATGAAGCTTCCTCAAAAGCTTCGCGCGAGTTGCAGCATCAAGTGTCGCTCCTCCCGCCTCGCCTCCTGCACCTTGCACTCGATTGGAATGGGCAACGACAAATCGATAGACACGGCTCAGGAAGCGGCTCACGCCCGCAACTCCGTCCTCCTGCCAGTCGAGGTCCCTATCCGGCGGCGCGGCAAACAGAGCGTACATGCGCGTCGCGTCGGCCCCGTAGCGCGCGATCATGTCGTCTGGGCTCACCACGTTGCCCTTGGACTTCGACATCTTCGCGCCGTCCTTGATCACCATGCCCTGCGTAAACAGCCGCGCCGCAGGTTCATCATTCTTCACCAGGCCCAGATCGCGCATCACCTTGGTCCAGAAGCGCGAGTAGATCAGGTGCAGGATCGCGTGCTCCACGCCGCCGATGTACTGGTCGATCGGGAACCAGTAGTTCACCTTCTCCGTCGCAAACGGCGCCGCCGAATTCTTCGCGTCCGTGTAGCGATAGAAGTACCAACTGGAGTCGACGAAAGTGTCCATCGTGTCCGTCTCGCGCCGCGCCGGCCCGCCGCACACCGGGCACGTGGTATTCACGAAGTCCGGGACCTTGCCCAGCGGCGATCCGCCCTCCTGTGTGATCTCGATCCTCTCCGGCAACACTACTGGCAGCGCGCTCTCCGGCAGCGCGACGACTCCTCCTGGTTCCACCGCCGGCGCACCCGCAACGCCCGCATGGCCTCGCCCGCAGTACACCATCGGGATCGGCGTGCCCCAGTACCTCTGCCGGCTCACGCCCCAGTCCTTCAAACGATATGTGACCGTCGCAGTGCCAAATCCATTGGCCTTGGCAAACGCCGCCATCTCGCGCTGCGCGTCCTCACACGTCTTCCCCGTCCACTGGCCCGAATCCACCAGCACCGAATTCTCTTCCGCCGCGTACGGCAACTCCGGAAACGTCTCCGCAGCCTTCGCCGGCACAATCACCCGCTCTACTGGCAGCCCGTATTTCTGCGCGAACTCAAAGTCCCGCTCGTCGTGCGCCGGAACGCTCATAATCGCGCCCGTCCCATAATCCGCGAGAATGTAGTTCGCAATCCAGATCGGCACCTGCTCGCCGTTGTACGGATTCACCGCCATCCGCCCCGTGGCCACGCCATGCTTTTCGATCGCGCCCAGGTCGCCCGCCTCGCGCGCCGCCTTCTGTTGGGCGAGCATCGTATCGATCTCGCCCGCCAGCTTCGCATCGCACGCTGCAAAGCTTCGCGCCACCGCATGCTCCGGCGCCAATTGCACACTGGTCGCGCCAAAGATCGTATCTACCCGCGTCGTGAACACGCTGATCTTCTGCTCCGCGGCGGCGTCCTCTTCGCGCACCACAGCAAAATCCACCAGCGTCCCCTCGCTGCGTCCGATCCAGTTGCGCTGCATGGTGCGCACCTTCTCCGGCCAGCCGTCGAGCTTGTCCAGCCCGTCCAGCAGCTCATCCGCATACTGCGTGATGCGCAGGAACCACTGCGTCAGGTCGCGCTGCTCCACGATCGTGTCCTCGTGCCGCCAGCACCGCCCGTCGAGGACCTGCTCGTTGGCCAGCACCGTCTGGCACTCCGGACACCAGTTCACCTTGCTCTTCTTGCGGAACGCCAGGCCGCGCTCGTACATCTTCAGGAAGAACCACTGGTTCCACCGGTAATATTCCGGCAGGCAGGTCGTGACCTCTGTAGCCCAGTCGTAGCTGAAGCCCATGCGCTGCATCTGCCGGCGCATCGCCGCAATGTTCTGGCGCGTCCACTCGCGCGGCGGCGTATTGTTCTTCAGCGCCGCATTCTCGGCGGGCAGTCCAAACGCGTCCCACCCCATCGGGTGCAGCACGTTGTGCCCGCGCATCCACATAAACCGCGCCAGCGCGTCACCAATCGAGTAGTTCCGCACATGCCCCATGTGCAGCTGCCCGCTGGGATACGGCAGCATCTCCAGGCAATAAAACTTCGCCTTCGCCGAGTCGTGCCCCTCGGCCGCATACAGCACCGGGTCCGCGTCCCACCGTGCCTGCCACTTCGGCTCAATCTCCGCCGGGTTGTACCGCTGCCGCTCGTTGCCGCCCGCGCCCCTCGCCTGCTCTTGCATATCTCTTCATTGTAAAGAATCGCGCAACGATCGCGGCCCACACTGGCCTGGACACACGAAGGCCCCACCCTTTTCAAGTGGGGCCTTGCGTTTCACCTCTTGCGTTTCACCTTATGATCGGCGCTCGCGCTCTACTTCGTAAACACCGTGCTACCCGGAATTCTCTCCTCGTTGCCGACGATCCGGTTCTCCGCGCGCTTGGCCGCCTTCATAGCGGTCTGGTCCATGCGCTGCTCATTGCTCTTATCTGTCAGTTGGCTGTTGCGCAGCTTGCTATCGATCGCCTCATGCGACGGGCGCGATGGGGTCTTGTTCGAGTTCAGGTTTTGTTCCATATGCCACCTCACTCCATTAGAGCCCCTCCATCTGCCCGGAGTTGCCCTCGCAACACAGGCCATGGAAACAAAGCAGCTACACTCGACAGTGTCATGTCGCGACTCGCTCCCGATCCCGTGCAAATCCACGCATCTGCCCTCGTTATCGACTGCCACGCCGACACGCCCCAGCGGTTCGTCGACGAATCCTGGGACTTCACCGGCCCGCTCACCACGCCGGAAAATCCCGCCGGCATGCTTTCGCTCGCCGCCGCCCGCGCCGGCAACCTCGCCGCAGAATTCTTCGCTGCATGGGTTGATCCGGGACAATTTCAGCCAAGCCGATACGCGCATCGCGCCCTCACCCTTATCGATGCCGTGCATGAGCAGGTCCGACGCCATCCCCACGAACTCGCTCTATGCACTTCTGCGCAAGCCATCCTCGACGCGCGCGCCGCCGGCAAGTTCGCCGTGCTTCTGGGGCTCGAAGGCGGGCACGCCATTGAGAACTCGCTCGCTCTGCTGCGCACTTATCACGCCCTCGGCGTTCGCTACATGACCCTCACCTGGGCCAACTCCAACGATTGGGCCGAGTCCTCCACCGACCTGCGCGACGAATCCGATCCCAACGTCCCTCGCCGCACCGCCGGTCTCACGCCCTTCGGCATCCAGGTCATCGCCGAGATGAACCGCCTTGGCATGATGATCGACGTCTCGCATGCCTCCGACCGCACCTTCGCGGACGTGCTCACTGCCACCCGCGCGCCCATCCTCGCCTCGCACTCCTCCGCGCGCGCGCTCACTCAGTCCCCGCGCAATCTCGCCGACGATCAGCTCCGCGCACTCGCCGCCAATAACGGCGTCTGCATGGTCAACTTCTACTCGGCCTTCATCGATGAAAACTACCGCCTCGCCTGGCTCGCGCAGCGCGGAGCCCGCTCCATCGCACACGCCGCCCTCGCACAGGAGTTCGCCGCCCGTAACGAACGCATCCCGTTTCACTTGTCCAACAAGATTGACCACGACTTCGCCGCGCGGCTGGATCGGCCCCCACTCTCAGCTCTAATCGCTCATTTCGACCATGTCATCCAGGTCGCGGGCATCGACCACGTCGGCATCGGCACCGACTTCGACGGCATCTCAGCTCTCCCGCAGGAGATCGACTCCGCCGCCGATCTGCCCAAAGTCACCGCCGCCCTGCTCGCCCGCGGACATTCCTCCACGAACCTGCACAAGCTCCTCGGCGGCAACCTGATGCGCCTCTTCGCTGAAATTCAGTCTCTCGCCGAATAGAAGAGCGCGGGCAGTTGCAGCCCGCGCTCTTCTTCCGGTTCATTCCCTTTATTTGTTCGTATCGCTGCCGTTCGCAGGTGTATTCGACTTGCTGTTCCCGCTGTTGGGGTTGGACGATGATTTGTCACTGCTCGGTGACACCGGCGTTGCATCCGACGGCTGCTGCGCCGGCGTCGCGTCTGGAGTGGACTGCGGCGACGCGCTGCTCGGGCTTTGCGGCGTCGAGTTGGGCGCGCTGCTTTCCGGTTGGCTTCCCGGAGTCGGGGCTTGGATCGTCGACCCGCCCGGGGCGGGAGGAGTGTTTGACGACGGCGGCTGTGCAGCCAGAGACATAACCAGCGCCGCCTGAGCGACGCTCGCCAGAAGAATCTTGGAAGTGAGTTTCATGGTAGGGCTCCTCATCGTCCGCGTTCACGCGCGGCCGGATCGTTGAAATCGATCGTTGAAGTTGCCCAAGGCTGGAACACCGTGCGAGTCGTAAAAAAGCCGCTCAGGCTATGAATTGAAGTACATATTGGGGCGACTGCGTGGTCGCACACTCTATTTTCAGATCGACCTCGTACTGGTCGAACTCGTGCTATAGATGCGCTCTCAACTGCAGCTAGTTGCCTTTAGCCAGGCGCTCTTCTGCGCTGACATCCCAAAGCAACCGCAACCTCATGCGCATCTTCACCGTGAGCCACTTCCAGGAGTAAACAGAAAGCGCGGACCACAACGGCCCGCGCCCTCCGCGTTCACTTCCAGTGTTCCCTGCGCTACCGCGGGGAACTCCCCGCGCCGCCTGCACCGCTGTTTCCCGCACCACCGTTGGGAGAAGCCGCCCCGCCCGAAGTCCCCGGCGAAGTTCCGCCCGGAGTCGTCGTGCTCCCAGGTGTCGTTGTGGCCCCAGGTGTCGTTGTGGCCCCAGGAGTAGTCATGCTCCCAGGTGTGGTGGAGCTGCCCGGAGCAGGCGTCGCCTCTGGCGGCGCTGGCGCCACAGGAGCTGGCATCGCATTCGGCGCCGCGCTGTCATTCGGAGTGCCCGGCGGCACGCTCGCCCCCGGAGGGTTGGAGCTGGCTCCCGGCGCCTGCGTGCCTCCCGGCGGCGTGCTCGTCCCACCCGGAGCTGCTGTACCCGGAGCCGTACTACCGCCCGGAGACGCTGGCGCTGCCGCTCCCGGAGCGCCTGACGCTCCGCCTGCACCTGCTCCCGCACCGCCGGCCTGCGCGGCACACGTCATAACGAGTGCCGCCTGGCATGCACCAACTAAAATCATGCTCTGAATCAGTTTCAGTTTCATACTGGGCTCCTTAAAACAAATCGCCGCGTTCCTGCGCGGCTCAATCGTTATCGTGAAGGTTGCCCGAGGTCAGGAAAATTTGCGTCGTAACTCGCGACTGAGCCTACGCTCGCTCAATCCAGGAGTTCGAGTTGTTTGGGACGGTGTCTCACCGCCGCTCCGCTCCGGCCTACTTGTGCAATAGACGCCGCCGTACCACATGCCAGTTGCCCAGCCTGTGCCCGGAACTCGCGCCCGCAACACAACTCACCCAAGTTGCCGGTTGTCCGGGGATGTCGGGAGTGCTTGTCCTATTTGTCCGCCAGGATATCCATCTTTTCAATCCGCAGTTCGCTTGCGTTCGCAAACAGCTCGGCAGCATTGGCCATGAGCGCCTTTGCAATCTCGCCGCTCAGGTGCGCCTCGCGTCCGGCCTCATCGTTGAACGTGTCGAACACGCCATAGACGCCCGGCGCCACCTTCACTCCATACCAATTCACCGTCAGCGGCTCGCTCTTGCTCATCTCGCCGCCTGCCTTCAGGAAGGCCTCAACCTCAGCTTCCTTGCCCGGCTTCGCCTTCAGCAACACCCAGATCGCCTTCGTCGCCATCTCGCTTAGTCCTCCTGCATCTCACTAGAACATACCTATATGAATAGACGGCCCGATGCTTCGCGCCGCTTAGTACTTCGCCATCTCCAGCATCGCCCGGTACAGGTCCTCCGGCTGCGGCAGGATCGCGTCCTCCAGCAGCGGCTGGTACGCCACAAACGTATCCATCGCCGCCACGCGCCGCACCGGAGCGTCCAGCCAGTCGAACAGCTCCTCGCCAATGCGCGCCGCAATCTCCGCGCCGTATCCCCAGCTCAGCATGTCCTCATGCGCCACAATCGCTTTGCTGGTCTTCTTCACCGACTCGGCAATCGCCTCCCAGTCGTACGGGTTCAGAGTCCGCAGGTCGATCAGCTCCACGTCCACGCCCGTCTCGCGGTGCAGCTTCTCCGCCGCCTGCAAAGCCCGCGGAACCAGCGCGCCGTACGTGATCACCGTCAGGTCCTTGCCCGCGCGCACCACCTTCGCCTTGCCGAACGGCACCGCATACTCCGGCCCCGGATACGCACCCCGCCCAAACGTCTCGCGGTAGAGCCGCTTGTGCTCCAGGAACAGCACCGGGTCGTCGCAGCGGATCGCCGTGCGCAGCAGCCCCAACGCATCCAGCGCGTTCGACGGGTACACCACGCGGAAGCCCGGTGTGTGCGTAAACATGCTCTCGCCCGACTGCGAGTGATAGATCGACCCGCCCGTCAGGTAGCCACCAATCGGCGCGCGGATCACCATCGGGCAGCTCCACGTCCCGTTCGATCGCCAGCGCAGCACCGAGATCTCATTGCGCATCTGGTGCATCGCCGGCCATATGTAGTCGAAGAACTGGATCTCCACCACTGGCTTCAGTCCGCGCACCGCCATGCCCAGCGCGCGGCCCACAATGTTCGCCTCCGCCAGCGGCGAGTTGAAGCAGCGGTCATTGCCGAACTCCGCCTGCAGGCCCGCCGTCAGCTTGAACACCCCACCCTTGCCCTTGATCTTCCCTGCCCTCAGCGCCTCGTCGCGTGTCGCGTCAGCCACGTCCTCGCCGAACACTACAATGCGCTCGTCGCGCCGCATCTCGTCCTTCAGGCAGTGGTTCAGCAGCTCCGCCATCGTGCGCTCGCTCGCGTCCGCGGTCGCCTCCGGCTCCGTCGCAAACCGCGCATCCGTCGGTCTCAGGTCCTCGGAGTACTGGTGCTTCAGGATCGCCTCCGGCTTCGCGCTGGGCAGCACCGCCTCCAGCGCGCCATCCGCCGCCCGCTGCACCTCCTCGTCCACCTTCTGCTCCAGCCGGTTGATCCCCTCCGTGTCCAGTATCCCCTCGCGCAGCATCCACATCTGCATCTTCGCAATCGGGTCGCGCGCCGTCTCCGCCTGCACCTCTTCCTCGCTGCGGTACTGCCGCTCGTCGTCGCTCAACGAGTGGCTGTACGGCCTCGTCACATGCCCATGCACCATCGCCGGCCCATGCCCCGCGCGTGCATAGGCAACCGCCTCCACCATCGCCTTGTAGCTGGCAATCGGATCAGTCCCATCGATCTCCGCGAAGTGAAAATTGGGAAAATTCGCCACCAGCCGCGAGATGTTCCCCCCGGGCGTATTCGCCTCCACCGGCGTCGAGATCGCGTACTCGTTGTCCTCGATCACGTACACAACTGGCAGCTTCCCGTTGCTCGCCGTATTCAGCGACTCCCAAAACTCGCCCTGGCTCGTCGACCCCTCGCCGATAGACACATACACCACCTCGTCGCCCTGGAAGCTCACGTCCTTGTAATCGCGATAGTCGCCAAACTCCGCGCCGTCCTTCTTCGCAGCAGCGTTCCCATGCCGCGCAAAGTATCGCCCCGCCTCCGCGCACCCGATCGCATGCAGGCACTGCGTCGCCGTCGCCGAGCTCGACGACACGATATGCAACTTGGTGCTCGACCAGTGCGACGGCATCTGCCTTCCGCCGCTCGCCGGATCGTCCGCCGCACCCACCGCCTGCAGCATTTGGTCGTCCACCGTGTTGCCCAGCGCCAGGCAGATCGCGCGGTCGCGATAGTACGGGAAGAACCAGTCGTACCCCGGCCGCATCGCCAGTCCCGCCGCCACCAGCAGCGCCTCATGTCCCGCGCACGATATTTGGAAAAAGATCTTCTGCTGCCGCTTCAGCACAATCTCGCGGTCGTCCGTCCGCCGCGAGAGGTACATCAGCCGGTAGAACTCCACCAGCTGCTCGCGCGTCATCCCACCCCACGCGTCCTTGCTCTCAACAGCACCACCCACTGCAACCATCGCCCCGCTTGCATTCAAATCGACTGAAGCCGAATGCCCCGCATCTCGAACCTGAGATGTGGGCCCAGGCAGTCCGGCCACGCCGCCCACGCCGTTCCCCGCATGAGGCCTGCGTCCGTCGCCGTTCGATCCCCCGCCGTTCGATGCCCCGCGTCGCGCCATGCCAACCTCTCGGCAGCCAACTCACGCCGCCGTCAAGATTTTATCCCTCTTCGTGGCCCCCGGTCCGCAGTATTTCCTCTGCTTCGCTCGCTATCAATATCGCGCATACTCCTGCCGCGCTCCGACCTCGGCTCATTCCTCTTCCAGAATCGACTCGACATCTCGTCTGCCATGCAGCACACGGACCACTCGCACCGTCGAACCCGCAATAAGGTAGTACACGCGAATCTCCGCGAACCCCTTCACAGGCCATGATCGCAATCCATTGAGTCGCGTATTTTCGAGGACTCTGAGAGCGCCGATCCTAGGCCGCTTGCAACACCTGCACAATCGCAGCCTCGACCGCACCCAGAAACCTCATCGCAGTCGGCTCGGCGTTCTGCTCGATGCGGTAATGCTCGAATTGCCGCAATATGTCTCTGCGTGCGGCGGAACGTAGAACGAACTTCACTTGCCGGCTCGCTTCCTTGTCGACTTCTTCTTTGCGGCAAGTATCCTGGCCGCATCCGCCTTCAGCTCTCGCCAGAACGCCGGGGTCAGAGCAATGTCCTCACCCGAGACCAGCCCCTCCAGCAACAACTCCTCCAGCCGCGCATCGGCGCGCTTTGTCTGCTCCGCCCGCAGCAGTCCACGCACATATTCGCTGACGTTGCCGTAGCCCCTGGTCTGCACCTCGTCGTCGATAAAGTCCTTCAACGACTCTGGCAGCGAAATCGTAATCGTCGCCATGGGAAAATCCTCCAGGGCAAGTATAGCAATTGATCTTATCTAATAAGAATGCACCCTACTTCTTCACTATCTTCACGATCAGGTAAGTGATCTGCGTCCCCGGCGCGAGAAAGAACTGGTGCGGCACGCCCACTGGAATCTCAATGATGTCCCCCGGCCCCACCTCGTGCTTCACTCCGCCCTTGATCCCCGATCCCTGAATCTCGTTTGGCCCTGTCGGCGCTGGGTCGATCACCTCGCCGCCTGTCACCAGCGTCGCCTTACCTGTCTGGATCACGATCACGTCCGCCTTCACCTGGTGCAGCTCCGCCCGCCCATTCACCTCGCGGTGAGAGATCATCATCACGTGGTCGCCAAAGTCCGCCTGCTCATTGATCCCGCCCGGCGGCACGCCGTTCTTCCACACCGTAATCCCGCCCGCATCTGCCCTACTGCCCTGCACCGCTCCCTGCGCCAGCGTCGCTGTCGCCGCGCACAATAGCACCGTCGCCACTCCAACTCCCGTAAAGCTCTTCCAACTGTTCATCGATCTCTCCTAGTTTCCGTGCCCAGCAAGTCTACTCGAATCGCCGGCAGGCTTGCTCCGATTTATGAGCGTCCTCTCATCATCGCGGACACGCCCTTCAATCTCTGCCATGTCACCTTCGTAACGTCTCCTCGCTCCCGCCAACGCACGCATCCGTGGATTCCGCCGATAGACACAACAGCATGGCCCCGCGCCATCGCACTGTCTTCTCGATTCAGAGGTGCGTCATCCGCTCTGCCAAACAACACGGCCTCTTGCAAAGCAGCCGCCAGCTTCTTGGTGCCCGCGTCAGGCTCCTCCTCAAGACTGTAGTCCTCACCGCGCTTCTCTTCGCCCTGCATCTACCGGCGCAGCAGCTCCCCAGCCCCATCGGAGCCATCGTCCCTCATCGCTACCTCGTCGCCTTCAGCAACGGCTCCATTCCCGGCCAGACCTTCAACCATGTCGCAGGCGTACGTCTCCTCCACACACACAACGCCTTCGCCATCGCCGTCGTCCAGACCGATCCCTCCACCGACGATGCCGCCGATATGGCCGCCCTCCGTGCCCAGCCCGGCGTCACCCTCGTCGTCCATGACCGCATCGTCTCCGCCCACACGCTCACCCTTCGCCCTGAGCTGACCGTCACCGTCGGCACTCCCCCTACGCCCCCTCCAACTCCCACACCTGTCGCTTCCTCCGCGCCCTACGACACCTACTACACCGCTACGCCGCAAGACTGGGCTGTCGTGCAGTCCGGCGGCTACGGCGCCAACATTCCAGGAGGCCCCGCGTTCGGTCCATGGAACTCCACCCTCGGCGCCGGCGTGCGCATCGCCATCCTTGACTCAGGCGTCGACCAGTACCATCCCGACATCGCACCCAACCTCGCCTTCAATCTCTCCGAGATCGACCAGTCCGCCAACACCGGCCTGCCCAGCCCCTGCGACGATGGCAGCCCGCAGGACCAGCAGGGCCATGGCACCTGGACCGCCTCGCTCGCTCTCGCTGCCATGGGCCCGGACACCGGCCTCACCATCGGCGTCGCACCCGCCGCCACGCTCCTCAACATCAAGGTCATCGAACGTCTCCCCGACCCATCGTCGACTGCGCCCGACGTCGCCACCCAATGCGCCACCGGCCAGGCCAGCGGCCTGCTCAGCTGGGTCCTCCAGGGCATCGACGACGCCATCACCCAGCACGCGGACATCATCAATCTCTCGCTCGGCACGCTCGTCGACCTCGACACCGGCGAAGGCGCCGGCCTGCAGTCTCTCTTCAACCAGGCCACATGGGCGGCTACCCAGGCCGGTGCCGTCGTCATCGCCTCCGCCGGAAACGATGGCCTCGACCTCTCCAATCCCCGCTATATCGAATTGCCTGCGCAGTCCCGCGGCGTGCTCGCCGTCGTCGCCTCGACCAACCCTGCCTGCGCGGAGAATCTCACCGCCGGCGCCACCTGCGCCCCCGGCCCCATCACTCTGCCCTATTATTCCAACTTCGGCGCGCCGCTCAACGCCATCGCCGCACCCGGCGGCAGCGCTCCCGCCGGCCCCGACAACGGCGTCTCCGGCTGGGTCCGCGGCGCCTGCAGCTCCAGTGAGCCCAACACCGCCGACGGTCCGCCCTCCGATTCAGCCCACAGCTTCGGCTGCTTCAACCTCGGCCACATCGCTTACGTGCAGGCCATGGGCACCAGCGCCTCGGCCGCGCTCGTCTCCGGCGCCGCCGCGCTGGTCCGGGCCGCCAACCCCTCGTGGACGCCTGCCCAGGTCATCGCCGCGCTGCGCACCGCAGCAACACCCACCGCATCGCTCCCCGCCGCGCCGCTGCTCAACATCTCCGCTCTCATCCCCTAAGCGCGGCGCGCACACTCTTCCTCAATTGAAGTCGCGAATTCAATTCGCGTTCTTCATCCTGTCCTTCACGTTGTGCGCCAGTTTCTCAATCTCATCCGCCTTGCGCACTACGTCCAGCGACAGCGTGTCCTTGCTGGACTTGTCCACATCCGTCTTCAGCTCATTGGCCAGCGCCACCAGCTTCTGCGTGTCATCCACCAGTTGCTTCTGCCGCTCCACATTCCGCGTCTTCACCTGCCGCTCTTCCATCTGCTGCTGGGTCTGGGGAGTATCGCTGCCCCCAATGTTGTCCCCCGAGTGCCCCATGCTTGAACTGCCACCCTGACTGGCGCTGTATCCGCCATCTGATTCCGCTCCGTATCCTCCGCTTGATCCGCTCTGTGCCCACGCCGCACCGCCCGTGGCCAGCATCAACCCGCCGGACAGAGCGCATACTCCAACCCACTGAAGCAGTCTCATCTTCTCCTCCTTCGCCGCCACGCGGCAGGACCCTCAATTCTCCGCCTCGTTTGAACTCCATCCGAATCCCGCATCCAACTCACGGGAGATACTTGTTCCAGGGACCCGACCGGTCCCATCCAACTGCGGAGACATCCACCATCATGTTCCTTCCTGAGGTCGCTGCGCAAGAAGATCAGACCTTCACCGACGTCGTCCACCACTGGCACCGCGACCTGCTCGCCTTCGTCCACCGCGACCTCCCGCGCCTGGTCTTCATCTACGCCTTCTGGTTCATCATCCTGCGTATCATCCTCTTCTTTGTCGGCCGCATGCGCCGCCTGGCCCGTCACCACGCCGCCACCAACCCGCAGCGCGCCAATGAGCTCCTCACCGTCGCCGCCATCCTGCGCGCCACGTCCTATAGCATCATCGGCTTCATTCTCCTGCTCCACACCCTTTCCGTCCTCGGCATCAACCTCACCCCGCTGCTCGCCTCCGCCGGCGTGGTCGGAGTCGGCATCGGCCTCGGCGCCCAGTCCCTCTTCAAGGACATGCTCAACGGCATCTTCATCCTCATCGAAAACCAGTACAACGTCGGCGATACCGTCCGCATCGCCTCTCTCACCGGCACCGTCGAGGACCTCACCCTGCGCCTCACCAAGCTGCGCGACGCCGACGGCACCCTCTACTTCGTCCCCAACTCACAGATCGCCACCGTCTCCAACCTCTCCCGTGACTTCGCTGTCGCGACCCTCACCCTCACCGTCGACGCCTCCGCCGACCCCGACACCGTCCTGCGCGTGCTCCGCGCCACCGCCCTCGCAGTACGCAACGACCCGCAGTTCAAGGACGCCGCCGTCTCCGACCCCGAAGTCCCCGGCGTCGACGCAATCTCCGGCCGCGTCGTCACCTACCCCGTCACCCTGCGCGTACGCATAAGCCGCAAGGACGCCGTCCTCCGCGAGCTGCGCCGTCGCATTCTCCAGTCCTTCGAGCAGCACGCCATCCCCCTCGGCACCGACCCCGCCAACATGCTCCTGATGAAACATTCCGACCCGACTGCCCCACCCTCCCAGCAGCCCCTCACCGGCTCCTGACACAACAAAACGGGCGCCTCATCCGAGACGCCCGCTCAAATCGCAATCCTGAAATTCCGCTACACGCTTCGCCCTACCACCATCTCCAGCTCCTCCGCACTCTTCACCGGAGGCTGGCACGTGTGCCCGCTGCACACCACCGCAAAGCTGCTCTGCATCTTCGGCAGCCGCGGCAACGTCGTCTCCAGCACCGGAGGCAGCTGCCCAGCCTCCACCCGCTGCAGCCGCACCACGCTCTTGTTCACCGCATAGCCCTTCAGCGCCGCCTGCTCCAGCGCCCGCGCCTGCGCATCCCCGCCGATCACGCATACCTGCACCGGCTCGTGCACCAGCCGCTGCAGCGCCAGCGCGTATGTCGCCGCGTACAGCCCGAAGTGCTCCACCACGCCGGCGAAGGTCTCCAGCGTCTCCTGCGCCTTCTCCATATAGTCCAGCCGCCCGTTCAGCTCGCCCAGTCGCATGAGCAGTGCCGCGGCCATCGGGTTGCCCGCCGGAGTCGGCGAATCCTGCAGCGGCTTGCGCCGTGTCGCCAGCGCGCCCAGCCGCAATTCGCCCTCCAACGGCCGCTCCGTGTCGAAGAACGCGTCCCCGGCCTCATCGTAGAACCGGTCCAGCGCACTCTCCATCAACCGCGACGCAGCCTCGTAGTAGCGCATCTCGCCCGTCGCCTGCCACGCATCCAGCGCCGCATGGCCCAGAAACACATAGTCGTCCAGCACGCCGGCCACGCGCTCCGCCCGTCCGGCCGCCTCGCCGTAAGCGACCACGTGCGCCAACCCCACCTGCTCGTCCCAAGCCTCGCGCAGCACCCGGTCCAGCGACTTCAGCGCAAACTCCCGCGCCTCTTCGATCCCCAGCGCTCGCCCCGCCTCCAGGTACGCCGAGATACACATCGCATTCCACGCCACGTACATCGTCTTGTCCACATACGGCGTCGGCCGCAGCTTGCGCGCCGCGTACAGCTTCTTCTTCGCGGATTCCAGCAGCGTCTGCGCCTGCGCAATCTCAACGCCTGCCTTCTTCGCCACCGCATCCAGCCCGCGCTTAACGTGCAGAACATTCTTCGCCACGTTGTGCTGCATGTCGCCGATCTCACCGATGTCCCAGTACGCTGCCGCAATCGCCAGCTCCTCCGCCGTCAGCGCCTCGGCCGCCTCATCGCGTGTCCAGGTAAAGTAGTCGCCGTCGTCGTCGAGAGAGAAATCCGCATCCTGCGACGCATAAAACCCGCCGCGCTCGCGGTCGCTCAGCCACTCGTCCATCCAGCGCACAATCTCCCGCGCCACACGCGCAAACTCTTCGTCGCCGAACGCCTGCCACGCGTGCACATAGTTCCTCAGCAGCTCGCTGTTGTCGTACGCCATCTTCTCGAAGTGCGGCACAATCCAGTGCTCATCCACCGAGTAGCGATGGAACCCGCCCGCCAGATGGTCGTATATCCCACCCATCGCCATCTTTTCCAGCGTCGACTCCGCTATTTTGCGCGCGGCTTCGGGCAACTTCACCGTCCCCGAGCCATTCAACTTCACCGTCGCGCTCGAACTCCGCCCCGCCACATCGATCAGCAGGCCCACCGCGCTCGAATGCGGAAACTTCGGCTGCGCGCCAAATCCGCCGTGCCGCAGGTCCGCGCTCTTCAGCGCCGCCAGCGCCATCTTCTCCACCAGCTCTGGCGCAGGATTCGCCGCGCGTCCCGAGAATGCCTCATTGTGCTCGATCGCGCTCATCACGCTCGCCGCCGACTCGTCCACCTCCGTGCGCCGGTTGGCAAACGCCTCCGCCATGGTCAGCAGCACGCGTTGGAAGCTCGGCCGCCCGTGCCGGTCCTCCGGCGGAAAATATGTTCCGCCAAAGTACGGCTTGCCCTCCGGAGTCAGGAACGCCGTCAGCGGCCAGCCGCCCTGCCCGCTGATCGCCGACACCGCCGCCTGGTAGCGCGTGTCCACGTCCGGGCGCTCGTCCCGGTCTACCTTAACCGCCACAAAATGTTCGTTGATGATCTGCGCTGTCGCCGCGTCCTCATACGACTCGCGGTCCATAACATGGCACCAGTGGCACCACACCGCCCCAATGTCCAGCAGGATCGGCTTGTCTTCGCTCGCCGCGCGTTCAAACGCCGCCGCGCCCCACTCCATCCATCCCACCGGCTGGTGCATCGCCGACCGCAGATACGCCGAAGCCGCACTCGCTAGCGCGTTCGTCCGGCCCTTCTCTCTGTCTTTCGTATCGCCTTCATGCTCCACGCTCGCCGTCCGGCCACTGCTCAACGCATCATCCATAACAGCCTGCGATTTCCCCGGGGTCCCCTGCAAGTTCTGGTGCCTGATTGGTGCCTTAAGGCGTCTCAGACGCCTCTGCCTACACTTCTTCCTGCACCTCTCAGTCTAGTTCCCTGCGCCCGCCCGCCAATCCCACGCAAGTTCCACCCCACTCCCCCGCGAGTAACCGAGGTCTGCCCGTAACCTCACTCATCTCCTTGCGTCGCAGATGCTTACTGACTCCTGCCTATTGCGGCCCAGGCCCCACCTGGATCGGCTTCGGTGCGGTCGGCGCAGTCGGGGCCGTCAGCCCCGGAATCACCGGCGCTGTCGTCACCGTCCCCGTCGCCGCGTCCTGAATGTTAATCCCGTACCGGTCCAGCGTATTTGACAGCAGTTGCAGCAGGGCCGCACGGTCCTTGGCATACGCCGCCGTCGCCGAGATCAGCGTCGCTTCCGAGTTCGCCATGTTCCTCTGCTGCTGCAGCACATTCGCCGAGGTGGACGCCCCGAGCTTGTACTTCTTCTGCTCGGCGTCCAGCGACTGCGCCGCATAATCCCTTCCCGCCTGCGCCGCCGTCACCTGCGCCCGGTCGTTGGCCAGCGCAAACTGCCCATTCACCACCTGGATGCGGATCTGCGTGTAAAGCTGCTGCAGCCGCATCTGCGCCTGCCGATACTCCATCTGCGAGCGTGCCTGGTCCGCCTGCGCCACGCGATTGCGCAGCGGCACCGTGATGTTCACCCCCACGCCCTTGTCCGGCGCCGAGCTGTTAAACAGATTGCCCACCGCAGACCCGTAGCTCACAGGCGGAAACTGTCCCGGAGGATAGTTGGTCCCCGTGCTGAAGTTCAGCGCATCCGGACTCTGCGCGCCCGCTAGCTGGCTCGCTCCGTAGAACGCATACGCGTCCACCGTCGGCAGCAGGCCGTTCTTCTCCGCCTTGATCGTGATCAGGTTGTTCTTCATGCTCAGCGACGCCTGCTCAATCTGCGGATTGTTCGCGTACGCCTGCTGCACCAGCGCGTCCTGCGCCATGTCCTCTTCAGGCAACCGGTCCAAGCCCACGCGGTCAGTCGGAACCACCGGCGCATTGGTCAGCGCCGGGTCTTCCAGATTGCGCGCAATCGCCTGCTTCATAATCAGCTGCTGGTACTCCAGGTTCGATTGCGATGCCACCAACGCTTGCTTGTCCGTCGCCACCGCCGCATCCGAGTTCACCACATCCAGTGGCGCCAGCGTGCCGATCTGCAGCTGCCGCCGGTTGTCCTGGGTCAGTTGGTTGGACTGCGCCAGAGCGCGCTCCTTCGCCTGCTCGTCCTCGTACGCGCTCACCAGCCCCCAGTAGATGTTCTCCACCTGGTTCACCGTGTACAGCACCTGCTGGCGGAACGCCGAATCGGTAATCCGCCGGTCGTTCTTCGCCTGCACAATAAAACGCTGGTTCAGCCCCCACCCAAAACCCTGCAGCAGATGCTGCGTCGCCGTCGCGCGAAACGTCGTCGTGATGTCCGGGCTGTAATCCGTAAACGGATTGTTGGTCGTCACTCGTGTGTTGTTAAACGTCACTCCCAGGTTCGTGCCCGTCAAAAATCCCTGCGTGTAGCCGAAGTTGTACGTCGCTGTATCCGTGAACAGGATCGGCTTGCCGCCCGAGAACAGCAGGTTCGACTGCTGCTGATTTAGAGCCTCATACTGCATATTCGCCGTCAGCGCCGGATCCAGGTTCTCCGGAGCCGGTCCGCCGCCGTTGGTGCTCAGCACCAGTCCGCCCGAGCCTGTGCCACCGCCGCCGGCGCCGCCGCTGGTCCCGCCCGGTCCGCCACCACCCGTCACCGTGGTTCCGGACCCGCCCAGCGTCCCCGTCACCAGCCCAGTCGAAACGCCGCGCAGCGTCCCGCCCGCCTTCGCTCGCAGAATGTCCGTGTCCGCAATGTCCAGGTTGATCCGCGCAATGGCAATGTCGAAGTTGTTTTCGAGCGCCAGCAGCACCGCATCCGACAGGCTCAGATAAATCTTCCCATCGCGCAGCAGTTGGTCCAGTCGCGGCGTGTTGCCCAGCCGCGCCGCCGGAACGCTGGTGGGCGCATACATCTTCAGCGGGTTCGGGATCCACCCGTGCGCGTGCGTGTAGTCGATCCCCGTGTCCCGCAGATACAGCGGCTCGGTCAGCTTCGGCTGCGGCACCTGCGGCAGGTTGCTCTGGTCCGAGCTGCTCACTGGCTGCGGAGCCGCCTGCGATGCGCCCGTCTGCTGCTGAACGGTCGTCTGCTGCTGCGCCGCCTGCGCCATCGCCGGCTGCAAATTCCCACTCCACACCAGCAGCGCAATCGCCGCCGTCGCCTGCAAATCCTTCAGTCTCACTCGGTTCCTCTCCAGCAGCTCCAGTATTCCTATCTCCGCACGCGCAACACTCGGCGCACGCACTCTTCTATCAAAAGCTCCACCATCCTCGTGCCCTGTGGCTTTACGGGGCATAGACATCCATTCAGGTGGTCTCATTAAGACGTGCTCCGGCCGGATCGCGATTCTTAAACGCAGCCGAAATCACTCCCTTGGCGAGGCAGAAACGACCCACCGCCGCGTATCCTGAGCTACGAATCCCGGCGCAGTCCGGTTCCATCCGCTTCCATCCACGGCGCTCTATCCAGAATGCCCAAGTATACCAACCGCCGCCCCTCACTCGCCGCCCTTGTACCTTGTATCTAGTATGTAGCAAACATGCCCCACTTCAAGCTCACCCTCGCCTATGACGGCACGCCCTACTACGGCTGGCAGGTCCAGCCCAGCCTGCCGACCGTCCAGGGCCTGCTCTCCGATGCACTCTTTCGCGTCGCGCACGAGCGCGTCCTGCCCCAGGGCTCCGGCCGCACCGACGCTGGCGTCCACGCCCTGGCACAGGTCGCCAGCTTCTCCCTCGCCGCGCCCATCCCCGCCGTCAACCTCCATCGCGCCCTCAACCACTGCCTCCCGAACTCCATCCGCATCCTCTCCTGCGAAGAAGTCCCGCCCTCCTTCCACGCTCGCCATTCCGCTGTCAGCAAAACCTACGAATACCGCATCTTCCCCCTGCGCACTGGCAACCGCCTGGGTGCCCCAAGTCTCGACTCTGAGACCTGGGAGACAAATATCTGCCCACCGTTTCTCGCCCCCTTCGTCTGGTCCTGTCCCTGGCCGCTGGATCTCGACGCCCTCAACCGCGCCGCCGCCTACGTCGTCGGCACGCACGACTACACCGCCTTCGCCGCCACGCCCTCCACTGACGAAGACACCCCCGCCACCTACGTTCGCACTATCACCCACTCCTGCTGGCGCGTAGAGAATGGCCTTCTTCTCTACCGCGTCACCGCCAACGGCTTCCTCCACCACATGGTGCGCAACCTGGTCGGCACCTTTGTCCCGTGCGGCACACATCGCCTCCCGCCCGACCGCATCCCCGCGCTGCTCGCCGCGCGCAACCGGTCTCTCTCCGGCGCCACCGCGCCAGCCTCCGGCCTCTTTCTCGTCTCCGTCGACTATCCTCAGTTCACCTAGCAACTTATCGTGACTGCCTCCTCCCAGTTCCGCATCGCGCGCCTTGCCGCCAATCCTGCCGTGCATCGCGCCTTCCACTGGCTGCATCTGCACCAGCCGCAGCTCCGCCGCTGGCAGCTCGAACTCCTCCGTATCCCCGCGCCTCCCTTCGCCGAACAGGCCCGCGCCGCCTGGTTCCTCGAGCGCTTCCAATCCCTCGGCCTCGCCGACCCCCACCTCGACGCCGCCGGCAACGCCCTCGCTGAGCTTCCCTCATCCACACCCGACACAACGCAGCCCCTCATCCTCCTCTCCGCCCACCTCGACACCGTCTTCCCCGTCGGCACGCCCACCGAACCCACCGAAGACGACACTCGCATCCTCGCCCCCGGCGCATGCGACAATGCCGCCGGCCTCACCGGCCTGCTCGCTATCGCCGCAGCGCTCCGCCACGCCGAGCTCGTCCCGCCCGTCCCCATCCTCTTCGCCGCCAACGTCGGCGAGGAGGGCGAGGGCGACCTGCGCGGAATGCGTCATCTCTTCACCGATAGTCCCTTCGCCTCGCGCATTGCCGCCGCTATCGCCCTCGAAGGCGCAGGCTCTTCCGCCGTCGTCACGCGTGCCCTCGCCAGTCGCCGCTTCCGCGTCACCATCACCGGCCCCGGAGGCCACGCCTGGGCCGACGCCGGAGCGCCCAATCCAATCCTCACCCTCGCCCGCGCTCTCCTCGCCCTGGAAGCCCTCGACCTTCCCCACGCCACCCCCCGCACCACCCTCAACATCGGCCAGATCGCCGGCGGCACCGCCATCAACTCCATCCCTGCCTCCGCCTCCGCCTGGCTCGACCTCCGCTCCACCGAATCCGCCCAGCTCCACGCGGCCGAGGCTGCCCTCCGCCACTCCCTCGATCAGTGGGTCCTCCACCCTCCCTCGCGCCCGGCACCCTCCAGCCCCAACCCAGCGCCCACGCTGGCCATCGAACTTATCGGCGACCGTCCCGGCGGCCAACTCCCCGACGACGCCGCGCTCTTTACCACCCTCCGCGCCGTTGACCGTCACCTCAGCCTGCGCACCGAACCCGGCCTCGGCTCTACCGACGCCAATATTCCACTCTCCCTCGGCGTCCCCGCCATCGCTCTCGGCGCCGGAGGCCTCGGCGGGGGCATCCACACCCTGCAGGAGTGGTACGACCCCACCGGCCGCTCCCTCGCCCTCCGCCGCATCCTCCTCACCCTCCTTGACTCTGCCCACCTCGCCGCCGAGCATAGCGTCTAGTTCCTCTATCGAGAAACCCTGAACCTCTCACCCCCCCAGCCTGCGTCTAACCAACCGGTACGCTCCGCGCTCGCGCCCCTGCACCTCGAACAACCGACTATACTCAGAGGGGAACACCGGCGTTGCGCAGGACGTACTCCAACATTCGTTCCGCAGCCATCTTCAATTTGAGGCTCGATTCGCCCATGAATACACCACAGACCTCCCCGCGCGATCTCTTCGCCCACCTCCGCAACCATCGCCTCAGCGCGACCTTCGCTCTGCTGGTCACGCTCTCTGCCGGCATCCTAGCCGGCTCGCTGCTCACGCGCTCGGTCTCCGGCAAGGAGCAGACCGTCGACTCCTCCGACGCGCGCCCGCTCACCATTCCCAACCCGGTCAATCTCTCCAACGATTTTTCCAAGATCGCCAAGGCCATTAGCCCCGCCGTAGTCAACATCAACACCGTCACCATTCCCAAGCAGTCCGCCAACCGACGCGGCGGCACCCGCCGCAATGGCCCGCTACAGCTCAACCCGCCCGATCAGGGCGGCAGCGGCAGCAACGGCAGCGGATCCGGCGGCTCCGATCAGGGCGACATGCAGGACTTCTTCAATCGCTTCTTCGGCGGCGGCGGCAACGATGATGGTTCCGATCAGGGTGGCGGTGAGCGCGAGGCCCTCGGCTCCGGCTTCATCGTCGACTCGCGCGGCTACATCATCACCAACAACCACGTCGTCGACAAAGCAGACAAGATCTACGTCAAGCTCTCCACCGACCCCGAGAACTCCCTCGACCACGGCCGTCCCGCGCACGTCGTCGGCGTCGACTCCTTGACCGACATCGCCGTCATCAAGATCGACGCTCCCGAGCCCTTGCCCACCGTCAAGCTCGGCAACTCCGACGGCGCGCAGGTCGGCGACTGGGTGCTGGCCATCGGCAGCCCCTTCTCCCTCTCTGAGACCGTCACCGCAGGCATCGTCTCCGCCAAAAACCGCTCCATCGACGATGCCGGTCCCGACGGCACCGTCAGCCAGTTCCAGAAGTTCATCCAGACCGACGCCGCCATCAACCCCGGCAACTCCGGCGGCCCGCTCGTCGATATGGCCGGCCAGGTCATCGGCATGAACACCGCCATCTACACCCAATCCATGGGCTCGGAGGGCGTCGGCTTCGCCATGCCCTCCAATGTCATTGCCAACGTCTACAACGACCTCATCAGCCCTGCGCACGCCGTCGTCCGCGGCTCCATCGGCATCAGCTTCCCCCCCGCCGTCCAGGCCGCCGTCGCCCGCGAATACGGCTTCACCAACGGTGGCGTCATGGTCGAGGACGTCAACCCCCCCAACGGCCCCGCAGCCAAGGCCGGTATCAAGCACAACGACGTCATCGTCTCCCTCGACGGCAAGCCGGTAAAGGACGGCGACCAGCTCGTCGCCGACATCTCCGCCCGCAAGGTCGGTTCCACCGTGCAGATCGGCCTGCTCCGCGACGGCAACAAGATGACCCTCCCCGTCACCATCGCCGACCGCGCCAAGCTCTTCGCCGATAACGGCAGCCAGAACGACGACAACACCGGGCCAGCCGAGTCCGACGCCGGGGAGAGCAAGCTCGGCATCACCGTCACCGCCATTCCCAACGCCATCACCTCCAAGCTCGGCATCAAGGGCGGCGTCATCGTCAACAGAGTGCGCCCCGGCTCTTTCGCCGACGAGATCAACGTCACCCAGGGCACCCTCATCTTGGCGATCAACAAGCACCCCATCACCGATGAGGCCTCCTACCGCGCCATCGTCTCCGGCCTCAAGTCCGGCGACGACGTCGTCTTTGAGGTCCGCCCCACCGGGGAAGGCGCCTCCAACAGCAACTCCCTGGTCGGCGGCACTCTTCCGTAGGCAGTCCGTCCATCTCAAAAGCCGGATGGCCTTAAGAGCCGGGCGGCCCAGCCCTTCGCAGCCTTATCGCGAAAGGGTGGGTTGCCGTCTGCCCTGCATCTCGCAGAGACGGGTAAACGGGACCCAGCCCCTCCCCCAAAAGCCGCATTTCTTTCAAGTTGCAGTCCTGTGAATCCGGGGTGTAGGCTACTCCAACCGGCGGAAGCCCGGGATCGTCTAAACCCTGTATGAGGTACCCGATGCGCCCAGGCCGCACGTTCCTGACGCTTTCCATCATCGCCGCACTCGCTGTTCCGGCCTTCGCCGCCGCGGCCACCAGGACCCACCGCGCCCGTGGCTCCGCGAAATCGCTCTCCAGGCACGTCTCCAAGCCGTTGGACCGCCAGCGCACCATCGACGATGACCGCGCCGCCAAGATTCAGGCCGCCCTCATCCGCGCCGGCTACCTCTCCGGCTCGCCATCCGGCCACTGGGACACCGACTCCATCACCGCCATGACCAAAGTCCAGGCCGACAACGGCTGGCAGACCAAGCTTGTCCCCGACTCCCGCGCCCTCATCAAGCTGGGCCTCGGCCCCGCCGGAACAGCCAGTCCCGCCGCGGACTCCTCCGCCTCCATCGCCGCCACACCCACCACAACCGCATCGAGGTAAAGCCGGCCGCCACATCGCCGGAGATAGGCAAAAAAGAAGCCCTCGGCTTGGCCCGCCAAGGGCTTTTCATTTCACTCCGTTATCTCAGTCGTTGCTATCTCTTTTAATCCTGCACCTGACCCTGATTGAGTCTCAGGCCCGGGCCACAAACCCGCACAACACAAACAGGATGGCCTGCACCCACGATGCCTTCCCGGCCATACGGACGGCGCTCATGCTGCCCTCCGCTTGGCCGTCGCCGGCCCTTTCTTCTTGCTCTGGTCGGTCCGCAGCCCGGCCAGCGCCGTCCTCAATCTCACCACCGCCGCGGAGTGGATCTGCGATACCCGAGACTCCACCACGCCCAGCGTCAGCCCAATCTCCTTCATCGTCAGCTCCTCGTAGTAGTAGAGCGTCAGCACCATCCGCTCCTTCTCCGGCAGCTCCTCGATCGCGTCCGTCAGCCGCTGTTTCATCTCGCCCTGCAGGCAGCGGAACAGCGGGTCCTCGTTCGGCGAACCCGGAATATACGCCAGCTCCTCGTCGCCTGAGTCCTCGTTCCGCTCCATGTGCAGGCTGCCGATCTCGAGGCCCTTCAGCTCGCCCAGCAGTTGCTGGTACTCGCTCAGGTCCAGCTTCATCTCCTGCGCAATCTCCTGTTCGTTCGGCACCCGGCCCAGCTTCTGTGTAACGGATCGCACCGCCTCTTCGATCGCCCTGCCCTTGCGCCGCAGCTCCCGCGGGCTCCAGTCCAGCGTCCGTAAGGAGTCCAGGATCGCCCCGCGGATGCGGAACTGCGCATAGCTCTTGAACTGCACCTTCTTGGTGTGGTCGAACTTTGAAAGCGCGTCGATCAGCCCCACCACGCCCGCCGAGATCAGGTCGTCCAGCTCCACGTGCTGCGGCAGCCGCTCATGGATCCGCCGCGCCAGATAACGCACCGTCGGCAGGTGCTCCACAAGCATCTGCTCACGCTCGGCCGCGGTCCGTCCGTTCTCTGGAATGCCCTCCAGGCTGTTCGTGCCCTCATCTGCGCGTGTCAGGAACGACACATTGGTAACGTCCGCAAATCCCGACTGTCTATCGCTCTGTGCCGCTATCGCCTGAACTCCCATGATTGCCATCTCTCCCTTGCAAACCTTGGACTTACCCGTATCGCGGGCCGTGCTCTCGTCCTTCGAGCATCCTGTCCGTCTGCACCTGGAGAAAGCACGGCAAGGGCCAAGGCGCGGCCCCGTTTGATTAGCCTTCTCTCAAACTGTCTCGGAACCGGCCAGCCGCACGGCAGCGCGGTCACCCTCGCGAACTGCGCCGGTCGCGTATTATCCCGCGCTCTCTGCTTTCTGGTCTTCCGGTCTACGCAGCAATCGCCGCTTCACGCCCCTCCGCGTACGTATCCGGAAGCCGTATCACCGTGGTTCGGCTCACGCCGGCTCCGTCTCCTGCGCCGCGGCGCGCACGATCTCCCGCATCGCCCCCACCGCATGCATCAGCCGCGAACACTCCTCCAGCCCCAACTCCACCGCCTCGCGATATGCCTCTGTCGTGCCCACCACGCTCGCCAGCTCCAGCCGGCACTGCAACGTCGTCAGCGGCTGGCACAGATCGTGCAGCGCCTTGCTCATGTCCTTCACTCCGCCCACGCCCTCCCTTGCCTCGCTCACCTCTTCCGTCTCATGCATCTGGCCCATCTTCCTTCTTCGCGATCCTCGGGACCGGCCTCGCAGCCTTCGCAACGCTCTCTCACCACTCTCTTCCAAGGCAGCAGCACATACAATCACTGCGCGACAGATCACGTCACAGGGCGTCCCAATTCAGGACCGTCGCATTGTCATCTGCGCCGCGGACGAATACCATGAGGCCGGCCTTCAAGTAGCGTTTTCGCCCCCCAGCCGGAGCTTCCTACCCGATGTCCAGCAACACCGCCGCCATCCCCGAGCCAAGCCTGACCATGTCGGCCCCGGACAAGTCCAACATTCGCTGGTTCGTTTGCTTCCTGCTCTTCCTCGCCACCACCATCAATTACATGGACCGCTCGGTCTTCTCTCTCATCGAGCCGCTCTTGCATCTGCCCTTCATGGGCTGGATTCCCGGCCTCGACCACACCCACCAGCCGGTCTACGACATCAACTACGGCCGCGTCCTCATCTGCTTCCAGATCGCCTACGGAGTCGGCTTCCTCTTCGCCGGCCGCATCATCGATCGCCTCGGCACCAAAATCGGCTACGCCATGGCCATCCTCATATGGGGATGCGCCTCCATCAGCCACTCCCTCGTCGGCTCCGTCGTCGGCTTCTGCATCGCACGCGTCTTCCTCGGCCTCGGCGAATCCGGCAACTTCCCCGCCGCCATCAAGGCCACCACCGAGTGGTTCCCCTCAGAGGAGCGCGCCCTCGCCACCGGCCTCTTCAACTCCGGCTCCAACGCCTCCGCCTTCATCGCGCCTGTGCTCATCGCCGCCGTCACCGCCCGCTGGGGATGGCACGCCGCCTTCATCTGCACCGGCTCCATGGGTCTCTGCTGGGCCGTCATCTGGCTGCTCTTTCCCTACAACCGCCTGCGCCGCGGCCTCACCCAGACCCAGATCGAACTCGCTCCCATCACCCAGGGCAAGCCAATCTACTCCGTTCTCCTGCGGCACCGCGGCTTCTGGGCCTTCTCCCTCGGCAAAGGATTCACTGACCCCATCTGGTGGTTCTATCTCTTCTATCTGCCCAAATTCCTCAACGACAACTACGGCCTCAACCTCAGCCACGTCAAATACCCGCTGATCGTCATCTACACCGCCGCCACTATCGGCTCCATCTCCGGCGGCTGGCTCTCCGGCTTCCTCATGAACCGTGGCTATGGCGTCAACGCCGGCCGCAAGATCGCCATGCTCATCGCCGCGCTTTGCGTGCTGCCCATCATGCTCGTCCCCCACATGCACGTGCTCTTCCCCAACAACGCGTGGCCTGCCATCGGCCTCTTCTCCCTCGCCACCGCCGCCCACCAGGGCTGGTCCGCCAACCTCTTCTCCACGCCGACCGACATGTTCCCCTCGACCTCCGTCTCCACCGTGGTCGGCATCGGCGGGGCCTTCGGTGCGGCCGGCGGCGCCGTCTTCACCTGGATCGTGTCGCGCGTCTTCTCCGTGCATCCCATCGTCATCTTTGTCCTCGCCGCCTTCGCCTACGTCGTCTCGCTCGCCATCTTCCAGATTCTCGTTCCCCGCCTCGGCGTCAACCGCGCCGCGCCCAACCACGCCTGAGCACAGAATTCTCTGCCGCTGGCCGTGTTACGCTTTCCCACAAATCGTTGACGCAACTCCTACAGCCTTGAAGGACGGACGACTACTCCCATGCCACGGCGCCAAAAGAAGCACTCCGGCGAAGGGCCCCGCGGCCACAGTCAGCTCACCCTCCAGGTCGTCGACCACGTCCGCGGCCTCATCGCCTCGGGCGCCCTCCGCCCCGGCGACCGCCTTCCCCCCGAGCGCGAACTCGCCCGTGAGCTCAAGATCAGCCGCTCCTCGCTGCGCGCCGGCATCGGCTTCCTCTCCGCCATGGGCGTGCTCAAAAGCCGCCACGGCGCCGGCACCTTCGTCTCTTCCGGCCCGCCCGCGCTCGACTCCAGCTCGCTCACTGTGCTCGGCGTGCTGCATGGCTTCCTGCCCTGGCAGATGTTCGAGGCCCGCCAGGTCATCGAGGCCTCCGTCGCATCCCTCGCCGCCGAGCGCGCCACCGACGAGCACATCGCCGAGCTCGCCGAGGAGGTCGCCGAGATGTACGCGGCCCTCGCCGACCCCCATGAGTACCTCATCCATGATGTGCGCTTCCACCGCACCATCGCCCGCGCCTCCGGCAACCCCATCCTCGCCGCCCTCATGGAGACCATCACCGCCAGCCTCTACGACGGCCGCCGTCTCACCGCGGAAAACACACAGGACCTCAAGGAGTCCGCCGAGATGCACCGCGAGATCTACCGCGCCATCCGCTCCCACAACCCGCCCCAGGCCAAGCAGAGCATGGAGCAGCACCTCAGCGCCGCCCGCACCGCCCAGGCCGCCGAGCCCAACACTTCGCAGACCCACGCCCACACCCCCGCAGACCCCGCCAAGTCCCGCTAGCTGCACCCTGCTAAACTGGCCTCTCCTACGCCGATGACAGAAGCCCCCAAAAAGTTCTACCTCACCACGCCCATCTACTACGTCAACGCGCGCCCGCACATCGGCCACGCCTACTCCACCATCGCCGCCGACGTGCTCGCCCGCCGCCATCGCCTGCTCGGCGAAGAGGTCTTCTTCCTCACCGGCACCGACGAG
>Ga0182024_10004448_pt1 | contig 32213 bp, 30 predicted proteins | sample P32metaG_FD_120480 | JGI IMG/M metagenome (GOLD analysis project Ga0182024, IMG submission 120480) | Permafrost microbial communities from Stordalen Mire, Sweden - P3-2 metaG (Illumina Assembly) | ecosystem: Environmental > Terrestrial > Soil > Wetlands > Permafrost | place: Sweden: Stordalen...
AGCGCTACCTCCAAGGGGGTGGAGGCGACCGTGGCCTGGCAGGCTACCGATCATCTCCGGTTCAGCGGCGAAGGCGCCTATACCGATGCCACCTACGACGACTTTCCCGGCGCCAAGTGCACATTCAGCCAGCCCTCGCCGCCGTGCAACCCGGCGACCAACAACATCAAGGGCCTGGTGCTGCAGTTCGTGCCCAGATGGTCGGGTGACCTCCAGGCGGACTACTCGACGCCCCTCACCCAGGCCCTTACCCTGGGGGCGACCGTGACGGTGAAATACCGCAGCAGCGTCTGGGTTGACGACCAGAACTACAACCCCATTTACGGGCTTCAAGGCCCAACGACCAAGCTGGATGCCCGGATCCAGGTCGGAGCGGCAGACGGCAAGTGGGACGTGGCGCTCGTCGGCCGGAACCTCACCAACACGATCGCGCGCAGCTACGCCTACGCATGGCCGTTGGAAACAGCTCCCGGTGGCGTGCCCGCGGCCGTGGTCATTCTCGACGAAGGGCGATTCGTAGCGATCGAGGCGAGCGTTCACTTCTAGAACGCCCCGCGGCGAAGCGTGGGCGGGCGAAGGGCGTCTCGACCGGGGGCGTGACGATGACCGGTTCTGTGGGACGACGAGGTGGTCAAGATGTCGAATGCGGCGCAAGTGCTCTCCGCCCCCAAGGCGACCGCGCCATTGATCGACTGGGCGGAGGAGATCCGACCCAGGCTGGTGTCGCGCGCGGAAGAGGCCGAGCGCCTGCGGCAGCTCCCCGCCGCCACGATCGCCGAGGCGCGGGAGGCCGGATTCTTCCGCATGTTCGCGCCCCGGCTATGGGGCGGAAGCGGCGCCGACTTGGCGAGCTTCCTCGACGTGGTTCGCGTACTCGCTCGCGGCTGCGCCTCCAGCGCATGGACCTTGTCGTTTCTGGCCAACCACGCCTGGATACTGGCCAGGTTCGGCCGCGAACTGCAGGAGGAGCTGCTGAGCCGGGACGGCTATGCGCTCTGCAGCGCGCCTCTGGCCCCCACGGGGAAGGCGATCCAGGTCGAGGGCGGCTTCCGCGTAACCGGCCGGTGGGAGTGGGCGAGCGGCGTCATGCACGCCGACTGGACCATGGTCACCTGCATGCTGCCGGACGGCGCCGCGCCGGTCTGCTGCGTGCTGCCACTCAGCGACGTGACCATCGCCGATGTCTGGCGCACCTCGGGCATGCTTGGGACCGGTAGCAACACCGTCGTCGCCGACGATGTCTTCGTACCGACGCACCGGTCCCTCGATGCGGATCTGCTGAAGCTCGACCCACCCGGCGCCGCCCTGCACCCCGAGCCGACGCTTTGTTACCCAATGAGCGCCACCTTGGCCATCGTGGCCGCGACCCCGGCCCTCGGCGCGGCCGAACAGGCGTTGGAGGACTTCACGGGGCGGATGCGGCAAAAGCTGATGGCCTTTTCGGGCGGCGCCATGCAGGGCCAGCAGCCCTCGATTCATCTGCGCCTCGGCGCCGCGGCAGCCAAGATCAAGGCCGCGCGCCTTGTGTGGCGCGACTGCATCGACACTTTGGAGAAGCTGGGGCCGCAGGGCGGCGCGATGGCGCTCAGCGAGCGGGCCGAAGTTCGTCTGGGCGCCGCCGCGGTGGTCAAATTCTCAAGCGAGGCCATAGACGAACTCTGCGCCGCCGCCGGCGCCAGCGCCTACTTTCTCTCCTCGCCCCTGCAACGGGCCCTGCGCGACGTTCAGATGATGCGCGGTCACGTGGTCTTCGACTGGGACCGGACTACGCAGATCATTGGCAGGGTGAAGCTGGATCTGCCCACCACCCCCGCCGACATGCTGTAGGGTGGAGTCGGCAACCACCCTTCAGCGGCGCCTTCCGCCGACGTTCGGCGCTGGTCGTCCTCGGTCCGAGGGGCCCGGCCCGTGATCAATGAGAGATGGTCGCCTGATCGAGTGCGGTTGCGTCCCGCAATCGCTGGGCGGTCCGACGCACCGGGCCTAGCGCCAGTGAGAGGATCACGGCCGCGGCGGGCAGGGTGACCGCTGCCAGAGTCGCCAGAGCGTACCCGAGCCCCATCGGGCCGCCGAACAGATACTGCGTCATCATCCCGGTGATCCACGGTCCCAGGCCAGCGCCCACGACGTTCGCGAGGATGACATAGATCGCGAAGATCCGGCCGCGCATCGGTTCCGGGCTGAGAACCTGAAGGGTGGCGCCAAGCAAGCCGCCATTGAGGCAAAGCACGATCACGCCGGCGGAGAACAGGGCGATGGATGAGAGACGGTCGTGTGAAAGGAAGGCCGCAATGAGCAGAGGCGCCTGGACGATCACCGAGAAGAGGATGATCCGCATGGCTGCGTCGAACCTTCCCCGCTTCCACAGAGAGTCGGACCACAGCCCGCCAAGGACGAGGCTCGCCGTTCCGCCGACCCCGATCACCAGGCCATAGATCAGGCCAAAGGCGGCGGGCGAATAGCCCTGGATCCGCATGAAATAGGTCGGTCCCCAGATAAGTTGGGCGAACGACATGACGACAACGAGGGGGTAGCCGGCGTAGACGCCGAAGAACGCGCCCCGGTTCGCCCCGATATAGGCCGCCACCTGCGCCAGGCTGGCCGCGCTTCTCGCGCCGGTTCGCGGACGCCGAGCATCAGCAGGACGGCCGGGACGCCAAGGCAAGCCACGACCATGAATGCGAGGCGCCAGCCGTCAATCTCGCCGACGGCCGCGAGGCGTCCCACGCTGTGCGACCTCGACCATTGGACGATGAGACCGCCCAAGGTCACGGCCGCGCCGTTGCCAAGGGTGACTCCGACGGCGAAGAGACTCATCGCCAGACCGATCCTCGGGCGTGGAAAGTAGCTGGCGATGAGGGAAAAGGCGGCTGCCGCCAGGGCCGCCTCGCCGATCCCCACGGCCGCCCTGGCGGCGAACAGGGAGCCGAAGCCCCGCGCGAAGCCACAGGCGGCCGTCGCCAGGCTCCAGCCCGCCACGCCAAGGACAATGAGATTGCGGCGATTGCCGAGGTCGGCGACGCGCGCCAAAGGGATTCCCATGACGGCATAGAACAGCGCGAAGGCGAAGCCGGCGAGCAGCCCGATCTGGGTCTCGTCGAGCCGGAACGCCGCCTTCAGGGGATCGATGAGCAGGCTGAGGATCGTGCGGTCCATGAACGACAGCGTCGTCATCGACATCAGTATGAAGACGACCGCGTAGGGATAAGTCCCCAGGCGGATGTCGCGGGGCGCCGCTTCGTCGGCGGCCGGGCCACCGGCGCTGGCGCTGGCGCTCACGACCACCGTGGAGGCGCCGGCCACGCCGCTAGAACTTGACGGAGAGGTCGACGCCCCATGTCCTGGGGGGTTCGAAACTCTCCAGAGCGCTGACTTGGCCGATCGCATAGTCGTTATACAGGACCGCTTTGTTAAAGAGGTTCTTTCCCCAGAGGGAAATTCTGTACCGCCGATTCGGCGTGGTCACGGAAATACCGCCATTGAAGATCGTCGCTGCCGGCCGCCGCGAGAAGTTGCTAGACACTTCCAGGGCGTTGAGGGATGTCTCGTAGCTGTCTGTGTAAACGGCGGTGCCGTAGGCTTCGAAGGTTCCAAGACTGGTCGGGTGTTCGAAGTTCAGGGTTAGGCTGCCGTTCCACCTGGGCGCCTCAGGGAACGGAAGGATGCTGTAGTCCTGCGCGCCGCAGAAGATACCCTGCGGGGCGGCTGGCGGAACGCCACAGGGGCCGTAGAGATTGGCTGGAAAGCTGTCGAACTTGGCATGCAGGTAGCCCAGCGAGGCGTCGGCGGAGAAGCCCCAGCCGAAGATGGCGTGCGCCTCGGCCTCTACGCCGTAGATCGTCGCGGAGGCGGCGTTCCTCACCACGGTCTCCTCGATGAGGGTGCCGGGAACCAGATTTTGCACGTCTTCCTGAATGTTCGAGTACTTGCTGTCGAATACATCCGCGTTCAAGCGCAGTCGGTGATCGAAGAGCTCGCTCTTGAAGCCGGCCTCGTAGCTCCCGACGTGCTCGGCGGCGTAAGGTCCCGCCGAGGTCGGGCTTCCCGCCCGGCCGTTGAAGCCGCCGCTACGGAAGCCGCGCGAATACTGCACATAGGCCATGACATCGTGACTGAAGTCGTATTTTATCCCAAACTTGGGGGAAAAGTCGGTCCAGTTTGCCTTGTAATTGTAGAAAAGTGGCGTGCCCAGAGGTTGATTGGTAAAGTCCTTGGACTCGTAGCTGTAACGGCCGCCGGCCGTCAGAGTGAGCCGGCTTGTCAGGTGGAAGTCGGCCTGGCCGAAGGCCGCCAGGGCGTCGTCTCCCTGCATGGCGTGCTGAGTCTTGTTGGTCGGCGGCGAAAAGATGCCGAAATATCGATTGGCGATCTGATAGTACTGGTGAAGATAGTAGCCGCCGATCACGTAGGTCAGGAACCCATCGGACGGCGAGGCGAACCGGATCTCCTGGCTGAACTGATGCTGGTTCTGGAGCCGCTCGGCGCCCAGAACCTGGATGACCCCGTTGCCGGTATATTCGTTGATGTTGTGGTCATCGTAGCGCCGGTAGCCCGTGATGGCGGTGAGCTTGCCGACTCCGACATCCCAGTTGGCGTTCAATGTGACGCCCGTGGTGTTGAAATTATAGAAGATCGGCCCGGAATAGCGCACATCCCAGGGGCCGTCGGTCGGCACGGCAGGCAGGCCGAAGAGAAGGGCGACCAGAAAATCAGGCGCTCCGGGGGGAAGGCTGCCCACGGCTGGAGTGGCGGCCTTGTTGGGCGCGCCGTCATCATGGTCGGTCGTGTTGTCGACGATCAGCGCGGCGTCGAACTTGGGCGTGGGCGTGAATTGAAGGGTCAGCCGCTCGGTCCACGAATCGATCTTGCCGAGGGTGCGGCCATCGGTGAGATCGTGCAGATATCCCCCGTAGTTGAGATCCATCACCACCAGACGCGCGGAGAGAACGTCCTTTATCAACGGCGCCTCGATCGCGCCGCGAAACTCGCCTCGCCCGTGATCGCCTACCGTCCCCTCGACCTCGCCGCCGAAGGCGCCCGATGGTCGTTTGGTCGTGACCGAGACGACGCCGCCGATGGTGTTGCGGCCGTACAGGGTCCCCTGCGGGCCGCGTAGGATCTGCACCGAGGCGAGATCGAAGATGTCCTGCGTCGCGCCCTCATTGCGCGCGAGATAGACCCCGTCGACCTCCACGCCCACGGTCGGCTCGAAGGAAGATTCCACATCGCCGTAGGCCAGCCCCCTGATCGAGAAGGACGAGGAGTTCGGGAATGTCGGAACGGCGTTGAGAACGACGTTCGGGCTCTTGCTGCTGAGATCGGTGAGGTCGACCACCTTGGTCGCCTGCAATATCCGCGCGTCGAATGCCGTCACGGCAAGGGGCACTTCCTGCAGCCGTTCCTCGCGCTTTTCGGCAGTGACGATGATTTCGCTCAGCTGTGCTGGGGCCGTGGGGCTCTCTGGCGGCGGGGGCGCGGCCCATGCGGGTGACGCCACGCCGATAAACGCCACGGCCGAGACTGACGCCAACAGCGCCGAGCGAACATGAGACATTCCTTCCCCCCTTTCGAATCGCAAGCGATCCCTTGGTTGTTTCCGATCGGCCTCGATCGGCGACGCATTCACGTCTCCCTCAGGGGCACGCTAACATCTGCATGTTTGTCGGACAATAGGTGAATCGGGCAGAACCTGCTCGACGTCGACCCTGACCGGCAAACGTGGGCGCGCCCTGCGCATCCGCCCCGCCAGGGGCTTAGTGCGCCGCGAATGGCCCCCTGGACGACGATTGTCGTCTTGTCGGACAGTCAGTCAGGTGCTACCGCTGCCAACATTCGCGCGGAGGAAGCGAAGATGCTCAAACCCAACGGTGTCCACCATTTGGCGGTCTCGACCGCGGACATTCGCGGCCAACTCGACTTTTTCACCGACGTGCTCGGAATGGAGTTGGTCGCACTCTACAACATGCACGGGCTGAAAGACGCGCGGCACGGCTTCGTCAAGGCCAGCGCCTCATGCTACATTGCCTTTGTGACGATGCCCGCCATCGCCGAAATTCCGGTGGAAATCGGCAAGACGCACGCCGGCAACGGCGGCAATGCTTCAGCGCCGGGTACGATGCAGCACCTGGCTTTGAACGTGGACACCGAGGGTGAACTTCTGGCGATGCGAGACCGTATCCGCCTCAAGGGTGTCAACGTCATCGGTCCGATCAATCACGGCTTTTGCAGGTCGATCTATTTTGCCGGGCCCGAACACCTGACGCTGGAAATCGCCACCTCCGAGCAAGGCATCGACGCCGAGGCCTGGATCGATCCCGAGGTCGTGGCCATCGCCGGCATAACGCCTGAAGAGCTCGAGCGTTTCAAACACCCGGCGCCGGTCGAGGCCGCGGGCGGCAGGGTGGCCCAGCCGCCAGCGGATCCCGCCAAACCACACATGCTGATGCCCCCAGACCGGTACCGCGCGGTCCTGGCCATGTCGGATCAGGAATTCTCCGCTCAGGCCGACTATCCCGATCCGCCCGTCAAACCGGCGGCGGTTTTGGCGAGCTAGAAGAGCGATGGGGGCGGAGGAGACGCTTAGACTGGCCACGGCCTTCTTCGACGCCATCGAGCAAGGGGACCTCCAAGCGGTCGCCGATTGCTACGACGATGACGTGGTCGTCTGGCATAACATCGATCGCCTGGAGACCAACAAGAACCAGAACCTCGCGGTCCTAGAGCAGTTCTGTAAGATCGCCCCGACTCGACGCTATACGGACCGCAGACTCGAGGTCTTTCCGGGTGGGTTCGTGCAACAGCACGTACTCGAGGCGAGCCTCGCCAATGGCCGGCTCTGCCAACTCCACGCCTGCTTGGTGTGCGCGGTCTCTGAGCGCGGCATAGTCCGGCTCGACGAGTACTTTGACTCCGCAGAGGTGGAGGCTTTCCGAAGCTAGGGCGCTGAGGAGGCCGAAGCGATCCGAGGGCCAATTCGGTGTCGACGGCTATCGCGCCGGCCACCCGACCGGTTTTTCGATGTCCAGCCCGGCGGCCTCGTAGCCGCGGCGAAAGTCGACCACATGACGGTGCATCCAGGCGCGGGCGTCTTCCGGCTTGCGCCCCTTGATCGCCTTCAGTAGCGCCGCGTGCGCCGCGAGCAGGCGGGGACCCGCGGGAGGGCGCCGCATTACCGGCATGAAGGCGGGATAAAGGAGCTGGCCAATGGGCGCGCGGCACAGCTGAAGGACCCGGTTGCCGGACGCGCGGGCGATGATCGCCAGGAAGTCCATGTCGAGCACCACCAACCGTTCGGGATCGTCGAGCGCTTGCCGGCTCGCCTCGAGATTCTCTTCGAGTTCGGCGATTTCGGCTTCCGAAGCTCTCACCGCGGCCGCTTCGGCGGCGGCTGGTTCGAGAAACAGCATCGTCTCCCAAAGCTCCCGGAAACTGACCTCCTGAAGCACGATCGCGGCGGTCATCCGTGAGGCGACGTGCGAACTCGCCGGCGCGTTGACGAGAAGCTGTTTTCCCCCCTGGCGTCGACGCAGCAGCCCCTCCTGCTCGAGCGCGCGAATGGCCTCCCTCATCGTCGAGCGGTGCACTCCGAAGGCGTCGGCGAGGGCGAACTCACCGGGGAGCGCCGACCCCACCGACCATTCGCCGGTGAGGATCTTCGCCTCGATCGCCTTGGCCACCGCCTCGAACGCGCGTTCGGTGCGCACCTGGGCGACGTCGAGGGTCACGCTCTTTATCATGTTTCCTGCTCCAACGACCCCTCGTCCCGGCGGCGCAACTCTTGGCGACGCACCTTGCCGGTCGGGGTCAGCGGCAATGCGTCGATGAACTCCACCGCACGCGGGTACTTATAGGGCGCCGTCAGGGCCTTGGCGTGCTGTTGCAATTCGCGCTTCAGATCCTCACCCGGCTCATGACCTTGCTGGAGAACGACGAAGGCCTTCACGATCTCGCCACGTTCGGGGTCGCGAGCGCCGACGACAGCGCACGCGGCGACGGCGGGGTGTTCCATGAGGACGTTCTCCACCTCTACCGGACCGATCCGATAACCGGCGGAGTTGATGACGTCGTCGGCGCGGCCGCGAAACCAAAGATACCCATCAGCATCCGCGCTGGCGCGGTCGCCAGTGACGTACCAGAGACCCTGGGGACCAGCGCGGAAGCATGCCGCGGTTCGCGCGGGATCGCGCCAATAGCCGACCATGAGCTGTGGATTTGGGGTGAGCAACGCAAGGTCGCCTTCCTGGCCGGCGGCGAGGGGCCGCCCCTCCTCATCGATGACAGACATGCGGCATCCGGGCGCCGGCCGACCCATCGAGCCATAGCGCACCAACTCGCCTGGAACGTTCATTGCCAACATGAGGGTTTCCGTCTGCCCGTAGGCTTCGTCAATACGCACGCCTGTCGCAGATTCCCAGCGGGCGGCGATCGCCGGGCTCACCGCCTCGCCCGCCGACACGGTGCGCCGCAGCCGCGACAGGTCGAAGCCGCTCATGTCTTCGGCTGACACGCGATAGAGTTCGGCCCCTGGCGCGCAATAGACGGTCACCCCATTGTCGGCGAGGAGACGGAGCCGGTCGCGAGGAACGAAAGGACCCTCGTGGAGAAAGACCGCCGCGCCTCGGCTCCATGGCCCGAAGAGAATGCTCGTCCCGGCCTTGCTCCAGCCGGTATCGGCCGTGCACCACATCAGGTCCGACGGCCGAAGATCCAGCCAGTGGAGGGCCGACCATCGCCACGCGTGGAGCGCGCGCGCGGCGTGAAGCACGCCCTTGGGCAGGCCGGTCGAACCGGAGGTGTAGTACATTATCGCCGGGTCTTCCGCCGCCACTACGGCTGGCGTCAGGGCCGACGGAGCGCCGGCGATGGCGGTGTCCCAGTCGGTCCATCCCGGCGCGCCGCCGACGGCGAATCGGGTGGAAGGGAGTGCCTCGATCCCTGAAAACTTCACCGTGTGCGCGGCGCGGCAGATCACGGCCGCGGGCTCGCAGTTGGCGATCCGGTAGGCCAGATCGCGCGGCGTCAGCATCTCGACGCAGGGGACCGGGATCGCGCCGATCTTCAGAACTCCCACCATGGCGATCATCCATTCCGCCGAGCGCGGCAGCATGACGATCACCCGATCCCCTTTGGCGATCCCCGAGGCGCGCAAGGCGGCGCCGAGACGATCGGTGAAATGCGCAATTTCCGAAAAGAGCCAGGTCCGGCGTCCACCCTCTGCGTCGGTCGATATCAGGGCGACGCCATCTGCTTCCCGCGCCCAGCGGTCGACGACATCGGATCCGAAGTTGAACGTGGCCGGCGTCTGCCACCCGAAGTCGCGCTGGATCTCTGCGTAGGGAACTGGGAGCCCCGCCCCATCCGACGCCGGCTCAGCTACACATTCGACTTGGCGCGGAGGGGTCAAAACGCCGCCTCGAGTATTTCCATTACGTCGTCCTCTGTGCGGATCGGGCGCGGGTTTTGGCGGACAAAGAGGTTCGCGAGGCTTGTGGCGGCGATCACGGGCAGCATCTGGGGCGTCACGCCCACGTCACGAAGCCGGGTCGGCAGGCCCAGTTCGGCTACCAAGTCGGCGATCACCTGGGCAGCCGGGCGCCCCTCCGCGCCCAGGGCGGCGGCGACCAGGGCCTGCCGCTCGGCGTTCACGGCGGCGTTGTAGGCGAGGACGTGCGGCAGGAGAATGCAGCTGCAGAAGCCGTGCGGGATCTTGGCGACCGCGCCAAGCTGGTGACCGACCCCGTGACTGGCGCCCCATGGCACCCGGTTCAGGCCGGCACACGCCAGCCAGACCGCGATCTGCCCGTCGCCCCGCGCTTGCAGGTCGCCGTGATCCGCCCGCGTCCGACGCAGGGAGTCGGCGAGCGCGGGAATGGCTTTGGCGCAGAGAGCGTCGGCCCATGGATTGGACGCCGCTGAGCACAGGGTTTCCACCGCGTGGTCCAGAGCCCTGACACCCGTGGAGAGCCAGATGTCCAGAGGCGTCCCAAGGGTGATGGTCGGGTCGAGAATCACGCTGGCGCTTCCGATCCGCCGCCCGGTGAAGAGCTGCTTCACCTTGGTCGCCTCGTCGGTGCAACCCGCTAGGTCGCTGAACTCCGCGCCCGAGAGCGTCGTCGGCGCGACGACCTGGCGAAAGGGTGGTGGTGGCGAGGAAGGGGCGAGCCTTAGTCCGTCCTCGGTCGTCCGGACGCAGAGCGCGTCGAGATCGGCTTCGACCTGGACGCCCGCGCCGAGACCTAGCAGAGCGACCTTTACCGTATCGATGGTCGAGCCTCCACCGATCGTCACTATGAGGTCTGCCTTTGTTGCCCGCACCAATTCGATCAGGGCGACCACCGAGGCCCGGCCCACGTGGGGACTGATCTCATCGAAAATCGCCGCTGGTGGCTCGGGCAGGGCGGCGAGGAGTTGATCGAGCACATCGGTGGCGCGACGGCAGGAGGGGGAGACCACGATCAGAGGATGCTCGGCTCCGCGGCGTGCAATCTCGGCACGGGCTGCGGCGGCGAGATTCTCCCCCCATGTCACGCGCTCGAGGTCCAGCGGTTCGTATGATCCGGCCAACTCAGCTCCAACGATTGCCGTATTGTCGAACAATACGTCGCATTGTCTGGCGCACGCAACCCCGGTGGGGAGTCGCCCCTCGGGAGCATGGTCGCGATGCTTCGGGCGTCTTGCCGCGCCGCGACGGGCTGGCTATACGGGTCCACGAGACTGTCGCACTGTTCGACAATATGAGGGGTCTTTGATGATTCCGTGGCGCACCCGAAACCGTTGGGGACCTTGGACGAGCTGAATTTCACGGGCAAGACCGCCCTGGTGGTGGGCGGCTCGAGCGGCATCGGCAACGGGATCGCACGCGCCTTTCTCGACCACGGCGCAAGTGTTCATGTCTGGGGGACCCGAGACGGCGCCGGCGACTACGCCGGCGTTGAAGGATCGGATCTCGCCGGCCTTTCCTATTCCAAGATCGACATCACGCGTCGAAGCGAAATCGCCGACCACGGATGGGTTGGGGATCGTCTCGACATCCTGGTTCTCTGCCAGGGCACGGTGATCTACCGCCGAGGTGAGTTCGCGCCTGAGGGGTGGGATCGCGTAGTCGCCGTCAACCTCAGCAGTCTGATGGACTGTGCGATGAGGTTTCGCGAACCACTGCGGGAAAGCCGGGGCGTGCTGATCATCGTCAGCTCGATATCCGCCTTCACCTCCAACCGTGGAAATCCCGCCTACGCCGCGTCCAAGGCCGGCGCGGTCAGCCTGACCAAGACCCTTGGCGAGGCGTGGGCGCGGGATGGGATTCGGGTGGTCGGGATCGCGCCCGGCCTGGTGGACACCAAGCTCACCAAGATCACGCTCGATGATGCCCGTCGACGCCAAGCGACTCTGGCCCAAATCCCTCTCGGCCGGCTGGGAACGCCTTCCGAGATGGCCGGCACGGCGCTCTTTCTCGCTTCTCCCCTGGCCTCCTATGTCGTGGGGCACACCTTGATCGTCGATGGCGGTCGGACCCTTGCCTAATCTGTCACGAGAAAGGAGAAATTGATGCCCAGGCTTCGCCAGGTACCCCGCGCCGAGGCGCCGCCAGGAATAGTCCTGGACATGTACGACCGGCTGTTCGGCCCTCGCGACCCGGTCAGCGAACCCGGGACGGCGACGGGGACGGCGGGCAACTGGTGGACCACCTTCGCGCTCGCGCCCGATATCCTGGCCCACGCGGTGGCCGGCTTTGCCGTCTACCGTCATCCGGAGCGGTTGCTCGATCCCATCCTGCGGGAGGTGGGACAAACGCGGGCAGGCTGGGCGAGGGGCAGCCAGTTCGTCTTCTCCCAGCATTGCAAGTCCCTGCGCGGCCTGGGGGTCGCCGAAGAGAAGATCGCCGCCGTGCCCTGCTGGGCAGTGTCGCCGCTGTTCGACGATCGGGAGCGCGCGGTCCTGGCCTATGCGGACGCCCTCGTGCTGCAGGATGGCCGCGTGCCGGATCAGGTGTTCGACGCCCTCAGGACCTTCTGGGACGATGTCGAGATCCTCGAATTCACCTACATCACCTGCCTCTACGAGATGCACGCGGTGATGAGCCGGGCCTCAGACTCGAATATGACGATCGCGCTGACCCGGTGGTGGAAATCGCCGCTCCCGACTTCGCCGGTGGGGATTTCATGGACACTACGAGTCCGGGAGAAACGCAATGAGCAAGCGGTCAAACCGTGAGTTCGAGATCAATGGCGTCAGCCATGTGGTCCTCGTCTGCAAGGACATGGCGCGGACGGTGCGGTTCTACCGCGACACCCTGGGCATGCCGCTGATCAAGACCATCGATCTGCCTTCGGGAGTGGGTCAGCACTTCTTCTTCGACATCGGTAACGGCGACGCGCTGGCCTTTTTCTGGTTCAGGGATGCCCCGCCCGCTCAAGCGGGAATAGCCAGCGCGGCGTCACTGCCGGGGCAGGGAACATTCCTCTCCGCCCATGGATCGATGAATCACTTGGCCTTCAACGTCCCTCTCGAAAAATTCGAGTCCTACTATAGGCGGATCCAGGAAAAGGGCGTGGCGGTGAGCGAAATCCTCAACCACGACGACTCCCCTGGCGGCGTCAGCGAAGCGGTCACCCCCGATGTCTTCATTCGCTCCTTCTACTTCCTCGACCCCGACGGGGTGTGCCTGGAGTTCGCTGCCTGGACGCGCGCCCTCGAGGACAAGGATGTCGCCCACGCGCCGATGAGAGCCGACGGCAGCAGGGACCATACCCTAGTCGGCGCCTAGCGCGGTTCGAGCGCCCCCGGAACCCAGCTCTCGATGAGGTTCGAGAATCGATCCGTATCGAACAGCATGAGCTGATGTCCGGCGCCGGCCAGAACCTCGACGCGAACCGGTCCGGCGATCGATGCGGCGCAGCCCCGGACCGTCTCCACCGAGGTTATGGCGTCGTTCTCGCCGACCGCGAAGAGGATGGGCTTGGTGTTGCGCTCGGGCGTGATCGGCGGGGTGTAGGTGAAGAGGCTTCGCCACGAGGCGAAGTCGTAGTGCCAGGTGTTGAACGGATCGAGACGTTTCTGTTCAGCGGCGCCGCTGTAACCGTAGTCCTCGTCGAAGTTGATCAGGCGGCCGATATCGAGGCGCAGGGTGCGCCCGTAACGCGCTTCGAAGTTGTCCATCTCGGGGCCTCGAAGGGGATTGTCGGGTGCGAGCCCTCCTGGAGAGCACGGGACCGCGGCCGCTCCCATGAGGACCGCGCCTCTCACCGCTTTACTGCCGAGGGCCGAGAAACTCGCGGCGACACCAAGGCTGGAACCCAGCACGATGACCGGCAGGCCAGTCGTTTGCTGGATGTGTTCCGCCCAGGCGACGCAGGCTTCCACCCACTCGGATAGACGGAACTCGCCCCGCCCCCGGGTCATGGTCGACCTGCCATGGCCGGGCGCGTCATAAGCCCAGACGTCCACCCCACGCTCGGCGTGGCGCTCGCAGAACACATTGTAGATGCCGCAGTGGCCGCCGAGGCCATGAGAGACCAGCAGGGCGTAGCGCGGATCCTTCCCCGCGAACCTCAAGGCGAAGATGTCATTCAACACATGCTGGGTGATTTGCACGCCGTTTGGTCCCCCTAGGTGCGGTCGGTGTGATTGCATTCACCGGAGCAATGGGCAATGATTGTCTGACAGTAGGGCAATTATACCGAAAGGGAAAGACCGGCGCCAAGCCTCCGCTGACTGCGGCGGATCAGTGTCGCTCACGATGGGGGAAAAGGAACCAGGTCGTCAATCAGGGGGCGCCGGGAACTGTCAGTTCCTTCCCCTGCGGGAGACGAGCCGCTTCGATCGGCGTGCGCTCGGTCGATATCTTGGCGCAATCGGCATGGCATACGATCCGGAACGGCCCTTCCAACAGTTCGCCGGTGGCTTCGCCAACCGCAACTACCTTCTGGAGATCGACGGCCGGCGTGTGGTTCTGCGACGACCTCCATCGGGCGAACTGCCGAAAGGCGCTCACGACATGGCCCGCGAACACGGGATTCTGCGGGCGCTTTCACCGGTCTTCGAACTCGCCCCCGCCAGCCTTCACTACTGCCCCGATCCTTCGGTGATCGGCGCCCCGTTTCAGCTCTTGGAATATCGGGAAGGTCTCATCCCGAGGGGGGCGGAGTTGCCGAGCGGACTTCCCGCCGCGGCCGGTGAGATTCTCGGCGCCGGCATGATCGAGGTGTTGGCGGCGATCCACGCGGTCGACGTCGACGCGTGTGGGTTGGGCGAGCTGGGTCGACCCGTTGGCTTTCTTTCGCGAAATATCGATGGATGGCGCCGACGAGGTCGCGCCGCGGCGGTCGCGGGCCCTCAGTCCCTTCTCGTGGAAGAGATTGCCGCGTGGCTCGACGGTCAGCGGTTCGCGGACCGCGCCCCCAGGCTCCTCCACTCCGACTTCAAGCTGGACAACCTGGTCCTGGATCCGACCACCCTCGGTCCCCGGGCGGTGCTCGATTGGGACATGGGCACACGCGGCGACCCGATCTTCGATCTGGCCACCCTGCTGAGCTACTGGACGCAGGCCGATGATCCGCCGGGCCTGGTTCAAGGGGCGATGATGCCCACCGCGGCGCCCGGCTTCGGCTCGCGCCGGCAGGCGGCGGAACGCTACGCGAAGATCACCGGATGTGAACTCGATGATCTTCCCGGGCTCTATGTGCTCGCCCTGCTGAAACTGGGAGTCGTCTTTCTTCAGCTTCATCACCAGTGGCTGTCGGGAAGCGTCAAGAGCCGGCGTTACGCGCTGTTCGGCGAGCAGGCGCTCGACGTCCTGGCGCACGCCCATCAATTGACCCGCGGCCGCGCCCTCTAGACTAGAGGCTCAACATCCTTCGCGTTTCCATGGAAACACTCGGCCATCCGCGGGTTGGCGGCGGGCACTCCAAGGAGCCGGGGCGAACAGATGTCGGCGCGATCTCTGTGTCGCAACAATGCACAGGGGCCGAAAGGGCTCGATCAGCGTCGGTTTCCAGACAAGACTGAGCCGCCTCACACCGTCAATACAACTTTCAGCACACCGGGCTCGCGGGAGTCGAACAGGCGGTAGGCCTCCGCCCCATTGGAAAGCGGCATCTCGTGGGTGACGAAGCGCTGCGGGCGCAGGCGCCCTTCGCGCACCAACGGCACGAGGGTAGGCCAGGTGTCGCGCACCGACGAGGTGCCGATGCGGAACGTCAGGCCGCGCAGGAAGGCAGTCTGCATGGGGAATGCGAACGCTGAGGACTGGCTTACTCCGACCACCGACACCACGCCCTCCCGCGCCGCCAGCCGCAGGGCCAGCGCTATGGTGGCGTCGTCGCCCACCGCCTCGATGACGCAGTCGGCCATGGCGCCGGCCGTGGCCTCCTTGACCGCCCCGGGCGCTTCGGCCGGTTCGAGGGCGACGGCCCCCAAGCCCTCGGCCGCCGCGCGACGGCCGGCCACCAAGTCTACGGCCAACACTCGGGCCGCGCCCAGGAGGAAACTCGCCTCCACCGCCATCAGGCCGATGGCGCCCAGGCCGATCACCACCACCGTCTTGCCAGGCCCCACCTCGGCGTTGCGGCAGCCCAGCCAGGCGGTGGGCAGATTGTCGGTGAGCATCAGGGCCTGGTCGTCACTGACGCCCTCCGGAATGCGGGCGGCGTTGAAGTCGCCGGCCGGAACGCGGATGGCCTGCGCCTGGCAGCCCTGCAGGGCATGGCCGAGACCATAGCATTTGATTCCGGCTGCGGCGCACAGGCTGACGTGGCCCACCAGGCAGGCGGGGCACTCGCCACAGCCCACGGCCGCCGAGATCATCACCCGGTCGCCGGGCTTGTGACGGCGTACGGCGCGGCCTACCTCGATCACCTCGCCGACCGCCTCGTGGCCGACGCTGAAGCCGGTGTCGTGGCTAAATCCTTTGCCATGATAGATGTGCAGGTCGCTGCCGCAGATGCCACACCGCTGCATCCTGACCAGGATGTCCCGCTCGTCGGCGAGGGTGGCGTCGGGAATGGTTTCGAAGCGAAGGTCCCGCGCCCCGTGGTAGCAGAGCGCCTTCACCGGGCGTGCACGGGGCGGCTCAGCCGCTCGGCCGTGGAGGCCTCGTTTTGGGAGTAGCCGTGAAAGCCGTCCATGACGCTCATCTCCAGATCGGGCGCCAAGCCCTGACCCATCCGGATGAGTTGCAGGCAGAACCAGCCCTGCTTGCCCCACGCCTCGACTTGGTGGCGGGTGGCGGCGTCGGTGTCGGGGCCCAGGGCGTCGGCAGGCAATTTGAGGCGATGTTCCCAGGTCGGCCCGGCGCTCACCTTGCCGGCAAGAAGACGACTGGGCAGATCCGGCTCGGTGCACATGGGCCTGCCCAGGCCGATCATGTCGGCGGCGCCATTGGCCAGGGCCTGGTTCATGCCCTCTACGGTGCGGAAGCCTCCGGTGACCATTACCGGCATGCTCACGCTTGGCTTGATCAGCGCCGCGTACTCCAGGAAGTACGCCTCCCGCCGCCGCGAACTCTCCCTCACCGGCGGGGCGGCGGGATCGTCCTTGCCGGCCCCGACCATGACCATCTGCTCATAGGTGCCGCCGGAAAGCTCCAGCAGATCAATGCCGAGTTCGTTCAGCCAGCGGGCGACCTGGATGGCGTCTTCCGTGGTGAAGCCGCCGCTCTGGAAGTCGGCGGAGTTCAGCTTGACCGAGATGGGGAAGGCGTTCCCCACGGCCGCGCGGACGGCGCGGACAACCTCGAGCAGGAAGCGAGCGCGATTGGGCAGCGCGCCGCCCCACCCGTCGGTCCGGCGGTTGGCGATCGGAGACAGGAATTGGGAGATCAGATAGCCGTGGGCGGCGTGAATCTGGACGCCGGTGAAGCCGGTGTCCTGGGCGACCCTGGCCACGCGCGCGAAGCGGCCGATGAGATCGGCGATTTCGCCCTCCGTGGCCGCCCGCGGCGGGCCGAAAGCCTCGCTCGGCAAGTCGAGCGCCACAGCCGACGGCGCAAGGGGATTTTCATTCATCGCGCGGGGAGTCTGGCGGCCGGGATGATTGATCTGCATCCACAGGTGATTGCCCCCAGTCCGCCCGGCCTTTGCATACGCCCGCAGCTGCTCAAGGCCGCCGTTGTCATCGATAGCCACATTGCCCGGCCGCTCCAGATGGGAGCGGTCCACCTGCACGTTACCGGTGATGATCAGCCCCGCGCCGCCCAGGCTCCAGGCCCGGTAGAGACGCTCCAGCCGCTCGTTGGCCCGGTTCATAGGGTCGGCCAGCCCTTCGGTGAGCGCCACCTTGCACAGGCGATTGGCCAGACGCGCGCCACACGGCAGGTCAAGCGTCGAGGCGATGGAAGACGTCATGATCAGGATTCCTTTGAAGGCTACCAAGCGAGATCCAAGAGTTCAGCGATGGCCGCTGCGGAGGCGATCGGGCGGGGATTGGCTCGGGTCCACTGGTCCTCAAGGGCGACCCCCGCCAGCCGCGGGAACGCTGACCGCTCCACCCCTACATCGCGCAAGCGGCCGGGCAGGCCTAGGCTCTTGACCAACGCCGCGACGAGGTCGCCGGCGTCCGCACCGGGCATCCCCAGAGCGGTGCTGATCTCATCCTGCCGTTCGCCGTTGACGGCCTTGTTCCAGCGAAGGACGTGCGGGAGCATAACGCATGAGGTGATCCCGTGGGGAACGCCGGCCGAGCCTCCGAGTGCGTGGCCGATACCGTGACTGGCGCCCATGTAGACGCCACTCTGCAGACTGACGGCCGCCAACCAGACGCCGCATTGACTATCGAGGCGGTGCGCCGGCTCCATCGGGGCCGCGCGGGTGAGCGGGAGGCTGCGCGCAAGCCGGATGATGGCCGCATACGACGCCGCTTCGGACAAGGGATGGGCCCCCGACGAGCAGAATCCCTCGATGGCGTGATCGAGCGCGCGAATGCCGGTGGACATCCACAACTCGCTCGGGGTGTGGGTGGTGACCAAGGGGTCGAGGACGACAAATTCGGGCAGCATGAAAGGGGCGGCGTAGGTCTGCTTCACCCGCCGAGCGGAGTCGGTGGCCCCGGCGAAAGCGGTGAACTCCGCCCCAGACAGTGTCGAGGAAATCGCTCCCAGGCCAAGCGCCGCCTTGGTGGTGGGCGGACGAGGAATGGGTTGAGCGAACTCGATCAGCCGCTCGGCGTCGAGAACCCCTTCCGCCAGGCAGAAGAGAACCATCTTGCCGGCGTCGATCACCGAGCCGCCGCCGACGGCCAGGATGAAGTCGGCTGAGCCGTGGCGCGCACGGGCGCTGGCCTCGATCACGTCGGCGACGGGCGTATGGCTGCCGATGCCGGTCATGAACCCGGCCAGACGGTCGCCCAGGCGGGCTCGCGTCCGCTCGGCAAGATCACCGCCGGTGGCCAAACCCGCGCTCGCCAGAACGAAGACCCGGCCAACGCCGAGCCTCGCCAACTCGGCGTCGACCGCCGTTTCCCACGACTGGCCGAAGATCACCGTTTGACGGGCTGAACGATAGAAGCCGGCGCGCACAGTGGGGATCAGGCGGCGGGCCGATCCAACGAGAAGCGCCAGCCATCCCCGCGCGAGACCACCCACCCCGCGGTAGGCTTGGCGAAGTGGGTGCCCAGGATGAGCACTGGCTTGTCGGCGTGGCGGCTGAAGAAGGCGCGGCGCGTCTCGCCGCCCATGTCGAAGTTCCAGTCTACGTGGGTGCCCAGTTCCGGCAGGGAGAACTGCAGCGGGTGGTGAACCATGTCGCCGGTGATCACCGCGCGCTCACCCCTGGATGAGATGGCGACGCTCACATGCCCTGGAGTGTGCCCAGGCGTCGGCTCGAGCGCCACCTCGTCTGTGATCCTGTGGTCGGTCTCCACCAAGTCATGCAGCCCCGCCTCAATGATCGGAAGCACCGAATCACCCATCACCACCCCGGTCTCCACAAGGTGTGCGGCGTGAGTGTCGTCGGCGGCTGCGGCGGCCGCCTCGGCCTCCATCTCGTGACGCCAGTGATCCCACTCGATCCGGCCGAACAAGTAGCGGGCGTTGGGGAAGGTCGGGATCCACCGGCCATCGACCAGGCGCGTGTTCCATCCCACGTGGTCGACATGCAGGTGGGTGCAGACCACGGTGTCGATTGTCTCGGCCGGGTAGCCGGCGGCGGCGATATCGGAGAGGAAGGGGCCGTGCATGTCGTTCCACGACGGCGTGTGGCGTTTCTTGTCGTTGCCGAGGCAGGTGTCGACCACTATCCGCCGGCCGGCGGATTCGATGATGAAGGCGTGGATGGAGACGATGAGCTGACCATCTTCGGTGATGAAATTGGGGCTCAGCCAGTCGTGGCCTTTTACCGCTTCGGGCTTGATATCGAAGATGAATTCCGGATCGAGGGCGAAATCGTCCAGTTCCGCCACCCGGGTGATCTTGACATCGCCGACCTGCCAAACGCTGTTGATTTTCATTGTCCTGTCCTCTTCGTCTTGGTGTCCTCTATCTTTTGCGCCGTCGGCTTCGCTGGCTGACTGGTGGGATATTCGCGCCTCGGCGCGCCCACCTCCGAGCCCGGATGGGTCATCAGCTCCCGGGTGTGTTCGGAGATCGGGCCGCGCAGTAGGTTCTCCATCGTGTCGATGAAGTTTTCCATGGTGGTGGGCGTGACCCAGAAGGGATGCGATCCCTGGCGGTCATCGAGGGAGGCCTCGCGAGCCGCCATCGCCGAGGTCAGGTAGATCCCCATAAAGACCAGGCGCTGGTTCAGTAACGGCTGGGGGATGTCGGAGAGGATTTGCTGGAGATGATTAATGCACTTCATGTATCCGGAGTTCCACCGACCATCGAGGGCTTCCATGAAGATACCGCGATGATTGGCCTGAAGGACATTTATGAACCGGATGTAGGAGCCCTCTCCGCCTTCCTTTTCGTCGAGGTTCGTCGAGGGCCACACCAGGATCTCGATGATTTCCCGCAGACCCGGACGCCGTCGGTCCTTCTCCATCTGGTCGAAGATGGCGTTGCGCCGATCGTCGATGAACTTGGCCCCATCGATGATCAGCTCGCGAACCAGGGCCTCCTTGGTCCCGAAATGATAATGGAGAGAGCCGCCGTTCTTCTGCTGCGAGGCGGCGACGATTTCGCGCACCGAGACGCCGTCGATTCCCCGGGTCGCGAACAGCCGGCGGGCCGCCGACTTGATCGTCTCCCGGGTGAAGGTTTCAGGCTGACGCCGCCGCATCCTCATCCGTCGATACCCGTGTGTCTCAATACCGATAGCTCAGAGTGACCCCGAAGGTTCGGGGCATGCCCGCGTAGCGGACCCGCTGATCATAGACCACGATCGCGTTGGTCCAATAATAGGCATTGGTCACGTTCTTGGCCCACAGCTCAACCCGCCACCGGTTGGACACCGCCCGCAGCCCGGCCCGCAGATCGAGGAGGGTGAAGCTGCTGATGCGCGAATCGGGATCCTGGCCGACCACCGAGAAGGTCGAGCTGTTGTGGGACACATCGCCTCCCACCGAGGCCATCCAATCCGGCGAGACCAGCCACTCGTAGCTCGCCGCCGCCGACAGGCTCAACTTGGGCGCGAAGGGCATAGCGGTGTGGGAGAAGTCCGCCGAGACCCCCGCGCCGTTGATGCCGACGAACTTGTCGACCGTAGCGTCCAGATAGGTCACTGCCACGTCGCCCTGCAGGCCCGAGCCGGGGTTGACGTTCACCGACAGCTCGGCGCCCTTGACCGATGATTTCGGTATGTTCACCAAGGCATCGAGGACGCCGAACACTGGGTCGATCAGTTTCGATCGCAGCTGCTTGTTCGTGTAGTCGTAATAGAAAGCCGCCCCGTCGAGCGACACCCGACGGTCGAAGGCGGCCACCTTGAAGCCCGCCTCATAGTCGAGGACGCTTTCCTGAACCACCGGCGCGAACTGGGCGGTGGTGGAGGCCGCCGCGTTGGGGAAACTGCCGGCTTTGTAGCCCTTGGCCACGTTGACATAGAGAAGGACGCGGTCGGCCGGCTTGTAGTCGGCGCCCACCCGCCAGGAGAGATTGCTCTCGTTGAGGTCGTCGACGAAAAGCACCGGCAGATAGCTGGCGTTGAGGTTCGTGCACCCAAGGGGCTTGATGGCTGGCGTCGGGGAACCGCGCACCAGGGACGACAAATACGTGAAGAAGGCGGCGATCTGGCCGTCGCCCGGATCATAGGTGCATCCAGAGTCGTGGCGGTCGGTCTTGGTGTAGCGGGCGCCGGCCTTGAAGGTCAGCTTCCGCGTCACGTCGAAGTCGACGTTTGCGAACGCCGCCTCGCTGGTAATCTTCTGGTCCGACAGCAGCCCATTGTGGGCGAAGTGGTAGGCGTCAGCGATGGTCGAGTCGACGTATGACAGTGTGCCGTTGTCGAACACCGTGCTCCTCTCGAAGTTGCCCCCGACCGTGTAGCGGAGGCGGTCGGCGCCACTGTTGGTGACGCGCAGTTCCTGGAAGAAGCTGCGGATGGTTCCGGTGGCCAGGAGCCCGTAGCCGTCGAGGGCCATGCCGTCTGGATCGAGCAGATCATCCCGATGCCCGACCACATACGAGGTCAGGGAGGTCAGCGTGGCGTCGGGGGTCAGTCGCAGTTCGCCGCGCAAGGAGGCCTGGACCATATCCTGGTCACCCATGGGCCTTCGGGGTCCCCAATCGGCGGCGCGGGGATCGGCGGGCGCTACCGGATAGTTCCGCAGGGCGGCCGAGGCGAAGCTCGGCAACTGGAGGTCGAGCTTGTAGAACTGGGCCGCCTGGGGATCGGATTTGTCCACCCAGCCATTGATGTTGGCCTCGAAACTCAGCCGGTCCGTGGGTTGCCAGTCCACGATGAGGCGGCCGACGTAGGTTCGCACCTTACCCAGGGTGTCCTGGCGCGTGTAGCTCTGCTGCCAGTCGTCGCCGCGCTCGACGCTCATAGACAGACGCGCCTTGAGGGTGTCGGTCAGGGGACCGCTGATGAACCCCTCGAGCTTCGCGCGGTTGAATCGGCCGTAGGTGGCGTCCACCCCCATCCGGAGTGTGTCGGTTGGCTTGGCGGCGATGAAGTTGATTGCGCCGCCGGTGGAATTCTGGCCGAACAGGATGCCCTGCGGGCCCTTGAGCACCTCCACCTGCTCCAGGGCCAGCACCGTGTGGCTGGTCAGCAGCGGAAAGGGCAGCGGGGCCTGATCGACATAGACGGTTACCGCAGGGTAAGCCGCCAGGGAAGTCTCGTAGAAGCCGACGCCGCGCAGGGTATAGACCGGCAGCGCCGTGTTGCTGTGGGCGTAGGTCAACCCGGGTACGACGCTAGCCAGATCGGCGACGCTGCTCACCCCCTGCTGTTTGAGGGTGTCGGCGGTGAAGGCGCTGATCGCCATGCCGACGTTGCTGATTCGCTCCGAACGCTTCTCGGCGGTGACGATGATTTCCGAAACCTGGGTGCCGGCGGCGCTCGCCGCGTCCGCGGCCGGGCTGCGGCTGTCGGCTCGCTCGGCGCGGGAGGCGGTGGCCCCGGCCAGTATGGCGATGGACGAACAGCCCATCAAGAACGCGCCACGCGCAAAACGATCGCCGCTCATCCGTTCCTCCCCTGGATGCGCGCGTTCGAGCATCGCCAGACGTTCTGATTTGTGGTCGCGCGCGCCGTGGAAGGATGTTAGGTCGTTCGTTTCATTAATGCAACCTACTAATTGGCCTTGTCTGGCGTGGGGGGCCGGTCACCAAGCCGCGGCATTTCCCCGCGCTTGGCCCGCTCCCTGTCGCGCAGCTCGCGGCGGATGATCTTGCCGGTGTTGGTCATCGGCAGGCTGCCCACGAACTCGATCTGCCGAGGCGCCTCATGGCGGGCCAGGCGCGTTCTCACCGAGGCTTTGATCTCCTCGGCTAGCAGGTCGTCGCCGATCCGTCCGGCCTTGAGCACCACGAAAGCCTTGATGATCTCGGTGCGCACCGTGTCGGGCACGCCGATCACCGCCGCGGTGGCCACAGACGGATGAGCGAGAATCGCATCTTCGATTTCCGATGGCCCGATCCGATAGCCGGAACTGGTGATGACATCGTCGGCCCGGCCGCGGAACCAGAAGAACCCGTCCTCGTCCATCTCCCCCATGTCGCCGGTGAGGAGCCAGTCGCCAGCGAATTTCTGGCGGGTGGCCTCCTCGTTGCCCCAGTACTCGAGCAGCATCACCGGGTCGGGCCGCCTGAAGGCTATCTGGCCAAACTCGCCGGCGGCGAGCGGCTGGCCGGCGTCGTCGACGATGGCCGCGACATGGCCGGGCATGGCGGTGCCCAGGGCCCCGATCTTGGTGTGGCCCAGGCTTGCGCAGTTGCCGAGCACCATGTTGCACTCGGTCTGGCCGAAGCCCTCGTTGATGGCTACCCCGAAGGTGGCGTTCATCTCCTCCAGGAGCTCTTTGCCGACAGCTTCGGCCCCGCTGACGATGGACCGCAGAGCGACGCCGAAGCGATGGCGCGGGTCGGGAACCTGGCGCAGCAGCTTGAGGACCGTGGGTGTCAGGAGGACGTTGCGAACCTTGTGCCGGCCCATCATCGACAGGGCCAGTTCGGGATCGAAGCCCGCCGCCCTGAAGGTCAGGGTCGGTTTGCCATGGAACCAGGCCGGCATGAGGATGTCCATCAGGCCGGCCAGCCAGGACCAGTCGGCCGGCGACCACAGCAGATCGCCCTCCTGGGGGAAGAAGTCGAACAGAACCTCGACCCCCGGCATGTGGCCGAGCATGGAGCGGTGCCCCTGCAGAGCGCCCTTGGGCCAGCCGGTGGTGCCGGAGGTGTAGTTGATGAAGGCCGGGGTGTCTGGGGTCAGGGAAAGGGTCTCAAAGGTGTCCGACGCTTGGCCAAGTGTCTCGAACAGGGACCGGGCGTCAGGGCCGCTAGGCTGATCGATGACCAGCACCGTCTCCAGGGCCGGGGCGCGGTCGCGAACCCCGGCGATCTTCCCGAGGTTCTCGGCGTCGGTGATCACCACCTTGGCGCCGCTGTCGTTCAGCCGCCATTCCAAAGCGTCGGCGCCGAACAGGATTGAGGCCGGAGCGGAGATCAGGCCCGCCTTCCAGCACGCGACATGAGCGAAGGCGGTGACCGGATGCTGGGGTAGCAGCAGCATAACCCGGTCGCCCTGCGTGCAGCCGATCGCGAGAAGCGCGTTGGCCAGCCGGTTGGCAAGGGCCTGCATCTCTCGGAAGGTATAGCGGCGCACGGCGCCGTCGGGCTGATGATGGATGAGGGCGACCTTAGCCGGATCGCCAGCGTGGCGGTCGCAGACGTCCCAGGCGATGTTGTAGGCGGCGGGAAGCCGCCAGCGGAACCCTTCGTACACTTCGCGGTAGGTGGGCGCCTTGGTGACCAGCATGAGACCTCCCGTCGACCGCCCGGTGTGTCGACCGCGGCCGGACGATGCGCTCCTCGACCGACGCTCGGTCACCGCTAGGTCAAATTGTTAATGAACTTGACCTACCACGACCGGCCCGCTAGTCAAGACCAACGCCAGAGGCCCGACGCCGGGGTTCGGCCGGGGGCCACCCATCAAACCTGCCCTCTCCGCGTCCGGGAAACAGCGCGGGGCGGCGGGAGGCCGGCCTATTGGGGGAGGGACCTGTGATCGATCGGAAGGTGTTCACAGGGTGATTGACCTCGACTTCGACGGAATGACGGTTCTCGTGGTCGGCGGGTCGAGCGGCATCGGCAACGGCATCGCCCACGCCTTCCAGGAGCGCGGCGCCGTGACCCACGTCTGGGGCACCAGGCCGCGACCGGAGGACTATGTCGAGGAAGGCTCCGACCTCGCCCGCCTAGCCTATGCGGCGGTGGATGTCTCCGACGGCGAGGCGATCGGGGCGGCGGCTGCCATGATCCCAACCCTGGATGTGCTGGTCCTGGCCCAGGGCACGGTGATCTATGGCGGTGGCGAGAACCGCATGGACGGCTTTCGGCGGGTGATCGAGGTGAACCAGACGAGCGTCATGGCCTGCGCCATGGCGTTCTATGACAAGCTGGCGCGAACGCGGGCCAGCGTGATCGTCATCAGTTCAACCTCGGCCTTCCAGCCGGCGCGGGGAAACCCAGCCTACAGCGCCTCCAAGGCGGGCGTGGTGGGCTTGACCCGCGCCCTTGCCAGCGCCTGGGCCCGCGACGGTATTCGCGTCAACAGCGTGGCGCCCGGGCTGGTGGACACCAAGCTGACCGCGGTCACAACCAAGAACCCGAAGCGACTGGCCGCGACCCTCGCCCGCATTCCCCTGCGGCGCTTGGGCACGCCAAAGGACATGGCCGGCGCCGTCCTGTTCCTCGCCTCTCCGCTGGCCGCCTATGTGATCGGGGTGACCATCCCCGTCGACGGCGGCCTTCTCCTGGCTTGAGCCTGCCTCACGGGGCCACGGCCGACTCGGCAGGCGAGCGGGCATCGTGCGCCCCATACCGCGGTCGGGGCTCGGGCGTCAGGCGGGTTAGACCATTCCCGGCTTTACGATCACAAACCACGTTGGGTACCGAGACACCGTGGTAGGCCCAAGAAAAGGTGCGGGCGCTCAATCCCTCCGACTTTCTCCAACATGCGCTAGGAACGCCAGTTGTTTCGCCAACCGGCCGCAAACGCCGCCACAGCCGACGACATGTCGACCATGAAGGACATGTCCACAGCGCTCGCGGCCAAGCATGGCCAAGGGGATCGACGCCAAAGCCGGAGCGCTTTTCAATCAGCTTGGGCCGATCCGGGCCGTCTCTTGGCCGGCGATGACCATAACCTTAGAGGCCAAGCTGCAGCGATGTTCAAAGTCCACAAGGTCGGCCGGGAGATCGGTTTCGATCGCCACCTTGCGCGGCATGTCGGCTGACGTGACAGGCGTGCGCCCGCGATAGCCTGCCTTCGGGCCGGCCCCATGCGGAACTAAGGGCTCAACAACCTTCGCGATTCCATGGAAGCACTCGGCCATCCGCTGGTTGGCGGCAGCTGTTCCATGGAATCGACGCGAACAGCTGCGGATTTTTGTCCTATTGTCGGACAGGAAGAATTCGTTCAAAAGGCCCCTCCAATCGGGTTTGCCTTTCATCCCCGCTGCGAAGGAGACCGAGATGACCACCAAGGTTTTCATCCCGTTCTATTCCCGCGGCGGCTCGGTCGAGGCGCTGGCGAACGCGATCGCGGACGGTGCGCGGGGGCGGGGCGCCGAGGTTCGCCTGCGCCGGGCGCGGGATCTGGCGAGACCGGAGACCATGGCCCGGGCGCCCGGTTGGGCAGAGAACGCCGCGCGCATGGACGCTCTCTACGAAGCGCCCACGGAAGCGGACGCCGAGTGGGCCGACGCCATCGTCTTGGGGACGCCAACGCGATTCGGCGCGGTCTGCGCCGAGCTCAAGGCCTACATCGACGGCCTGGGCGGGCTGTGGTTTCAGGGAAAGCTAAACGGCAAGGTAGGCTCGGCATTCACCTCGACCTCGAGCCTCCACGGCGGCAACGAATCGACCCTCCTCTCCCTCTACAACCCAATGGCGCACCTGGGGCTGATCATCGTGCCCCTGGGCTACGCCGATCCGACCCTCTTTCGAGCGGGTACCCCGTACGGCGCCTCTTCGGTGAGTTTCGGACAGGAAGCCCGGCCACCCACGGCCGACGACCTGGAGGTCGCCCGGTTCCAAGGCCGCCGCGTCACCGACGTCGCCGCCGCGCTGAGCGCGCCCCGGCCCGCGGTTCTCGAAGGGGGCCCGTGAACATCCGCGTGATCCGCGTGGAAAACAACGGATGACTGGCCGAAGCGACCGCGGTCCATTTGTTGTGGGTATTGGCGGAACGGCCCAGCCAGGATCATCGACCGAAATGGCTCTGGTCTTGTCACTTCGCGCCGCAGAGCGCGCGGGCGCGCGGGTCAAACTCTACGGCGGCGCCTTCCTGTCGAGGCTGCCTCACTACCTCACCCCTAGCGCAACAGCGTCGACGGATGGCCGGGAGCTGGTGGCGGACATTCGCCGCGCCGACGGCGTGATCCTCGCCAGCCCCGGCTATCACGGCTCGATCTCCGGCATCGTCAAGAACGCGATCGACTATTTGGAGGAGACGTCGAAAGATCCCCGTGTCTACCTGGACGGGGTGCCGGTCGGATTGATCACCACCGCGTATGGGTGGCAGGCGACTGGAAGCACCTTGGCCACACTGCGCGCCATTGTCCACTCGCTGCGCGGCTTTCCCACGCCTCTGGGGGCCGCGATCAACAGCTCGGGCGGCATTTTCACCAGCCGCGGCGAGTGCAGCGACCGGCGGGCGGCGGCCCAAGTCGATTTGGTCGGTCGACAGGTCTATGAATTCGCGCGGGTCTGTCAAAGCAGCCTTGGCTCCGTCGTTACCGGCGCGACCTAAGGTGCCGCCTCTGCGCTCGGCGTCCGCAAAACCGGGATAGGCAGAGTTCGTCGTGAGCTATGGCAGGACGAAGAGAACGTGAGGTCGGCAGCAACGGCGCGGTCAGCCCACAAAAGTCGGACGCCTGCCCCGAAATCGCCTTTCCGCCTGCCGAAGCAACGTCGCGCTGGGTGGATTCGGTCCGAACGACGTGAAGACAACAGGCGCACTGCCACTGGGCCAGTTTTGATTATAAAACGTCGTGAGGAGCTAATTACTATGAAATAGCGCTTGACGCTCGATCCCGATTCGACGGTAGATGGGCCCACTGCGGGGGCGGTTTTCAGAGAGCAAGTCATTGACGATGAGTTCCCCTCGCCAATTCGCGAGCGCCGTTCTGCGCCTGCGCGATCGGACCCAGACCGCAATCCTCTCCGCCGGCGTCACCCTCTTGCTCGGGACCCCGGCGTGGGCCTCCAGCAGCGGCACGGCTATGCCGTGGGAGGCGCCGCTCACCACGATTCAGAACTCTCTTTCCGGACCCGTCGCCAAGGCCGTCGGGATCATCGCCATCGTGATCACCGGCCTGGGCTTTGCGTTCGCCGAAGGCGGATCGGCCATGCGCAAGGGGGTGGGGATCGTCTTCGGCCTCGCCGTCGCCTTCACGGCGACGACATTCATCTCCAGCTTCTTCAACATCACCTCCGGCGCGGCCTTCTGAATGGCCGCGTCCGACATCGAAGGCTTCGAGATCGGGTTCCACAGCTCGCTCTCCGAGCCCGTCACGATCGCTGGCGTGCCCCGGATGATCGCGGTGCTCAACGGCACTCTGACGGCCGTTCTGGCGCTTGGGCTTCAGGTCCCGCTGATCGGGATTCCCCTCGGCTTGGCGGTCCATGCCGGCGCCTACTGGCTGAACAAGCGCGATCCCTACTTCTTCGACGCGCTCAAGCGGCACATCCGCCAGAAGCCATACTGGGACGCGTGATGGATCAGGACATGAACGCGAACCCCGCGGGTTCCGCGGGCGGCCGGAGGCGGCCGGTCGGTCCTCCGTGGCCGGAGGCCATCCGGCCGGCCACCTCGCCGTGTGGCCGAATCCCCAGTTCCATGGCCAGGGCGTTTGGCCTCCACGTCATGCCCAGCTCGCCCCGCGCCTCCGGCCCGGCCGGGTCCAGAGTCCCCTTCCCTCAGTAGCCTTCAGTCATGCTGTATCTCAAAGAGTACCGGGCCAAGGCGGCACGGCTGTTCGACCATCTGCCGTGGGTCGCGCTGATTGGCCCGGGCCTCGTCCTCAACAAGGACGGGAGCTTCCAGAAGACCCTGGCCTTCCGGGGTCCGGACCTCGCCAGTTCGACGGACGCCAGCCTGGTGGCCACCAGGGCGCAGCTAAACAATGCACTGCGGCGGCTGGGTTCGCGCTGGTGCCTGCATATCGAGGCCCTGCGGGCCTCGTCGCAGGAGTACCCCGCGAGCGCTTTCCCAGATCCGGTGTCGGACCTGATCGACGACGAGCGGCGGGCGGCCTTCGAAGCGCAGGAGCGGCATTTCGAGAGCCGGCATTACCTGACCTTCACCTTCCTGCCGCCGGAGGAATCGGTCAGCACGGCCGAGAGCCTGCTTCTGGAAAATGCCCCCTCGGGACGCGGCGCGGCCGGCATGTACCGCGCCGCCCTCGGCGATTTTCTGAGCGCCGTGGGCCAGATCGCCGACATCCTGCGCGCCATCATGCCCCAGGTGCACGAACTCGGCGACGACGAGACGCTGACCTACCTTCACGGCTGCGTCTCGACCAAGCGCCACTATGTGCGGGCGCCGGATACGCCGGCCTATCTGGATGCATTCCTCACCGACGACGATTTCCAGGGCGGGCTCTTCCCGCGGCTCGGCAAGAGCTACGTGCGGACCCTCTCCGTCCGCGCCTATCCGACGACATCGTCCCCGGGGCTGCTGGACCGGCTCAACGAACTGGGTGTCGGCTACCGCTGGGTGTGCCGCTTCCTCCCCCTCGACAAGGAGGACGCGCGCAAGGTCGTCACCACGGTGCGCAAGCGCTGGTTCGCCAAGCGCAAGGGCGTCCTGGCGCTGCTCAAGGAGGCGATCACTCGCGAGCCGTCCCAGCTCGAGGACCCGGACGCGGCGGCCAAGACCACGGACGCCGACGCGGCCCTGGCCATCCTTGGCGGTGACTACGCATCGATCGGCTATTTCACGCCCACCATCACGCTGATGGATCCCGACCCCGATCGGCTGGCGAACCGGGTCCGCGAGGTCGAGAGCGCCATCAACCGGGTGGGCTTCGTCTGCAAGGTCGAGGATGTCAACGCCGTCGAGGCCTGGGTCGGCAGCCTGCCCGGCCAGGCCTATGCCGACCTTCGCCGGCCGCTGGTCTCCTCGCTGAACCTCTGCGACATGATGCCGATGTCGGCCGTCTGGCCCGGGCCGACCCGCAACGATCACCTCACCGCCGAGTGTCTCAAGCGGGGGCATCCGGGCGCTAAGCCGCCGCTGATGGTCGCCAGGACCGCGGGCACGACCCCATTCAGGTTCGACCTGCACCAGGGCGACGTCGGCCACGCCATGATCGTGGGCCCGACCGGCTCGGGCAAATCGGTCCTGCTCAACACCATCGCCGTCCAGTGGCTCCGCTATCCCGAGGCGCAGGTCTTCTTCTTCGACAAGGGCGCGAGCTCGCGCGCCTCGACCCTCCTGACCGGGGGCAGGTTCTACGTGCTCGGCGGCGACCAGAGTGATCTCGCCTTCCAGCCGCTGGCGCAGATTGATGGCGCCGAGGACCGCGCCTGGGCCCAGGAGTGGGTTCAGGACATCGTCGTGGCCGAAGGGGTCGCGACCACCCCACAGGTCAAGGAGGAGATCTGGGGTGGATTGCGCAACCTCGCCCAGGGCCCGCGAGACCAGCGGACCCTGACCCTCCTGGCCGCCACCATTCAGGACCGCGACGTCAAGGCCGCGCTCCAGCCCTACACTTTGAATGGTCCGCACGGCCACCTCCTCGACGCCCACCACAACGCCTCGAACCAGGCGTCCTGGCAGACCTTCGAGATGGCCGAGCTGATGGCCAACAAGGCCGCGGTCGGCCCGGTTCTCACCTACATCTTCCGCAGTCTCGAAAAGCGCTTCGATGGCCGCCCGACGCTTCTCGTCCTGGACGAGGCGTGGCTCTTCCTCGACCAGGGCTCGTTCGCTGCCAAGATCCGCGAGTGGCTGAAGACCCTGCGCAAATTCAACGTCGCCGTCGTCTTCGCCACCCAGAGCCTGGCGGACATCACCCGTTCCTCGATCGCGCCGGCGCTGATCGAGAGCTGCCCGACCCGGGTCTTCCTGCCCAATCCGGACGCCCAGACCCCTCAGATCGCCGAACTCTATTCCGCGTTCGGCCTGAACGCCCAGCAGATACGGATCATCGCCAGCGCCACGCCCAAGCGGGAGTACTACTACCAGTCCGCCACCGGGAACCGGCTCTTCGAGCTGGGCCTTGGGCCGCTCACGCTCACCGCGGTCGGCGCCTCATCGCCCGGCGACCAGCAGCTGATCAGCGCCGTCCTCGCCCAGCATGGCGGCGAGGGTTTCGCGGCGGCTTTCTTCGCGGCTAAGGGCCAGCCGGATGTCGCCGCCTACTTGGCGCAAAGCACAGCTTCCGCGACCGCGAGGGTCGCGTGATGGAAAGACTCCACGCCGATGACGCTTCTCGCACCGGCGCGCCCGGACGCGCGGGGGCGGCCTCCCCTGCCCTCACACCGGCCGAGTTCGCCCTCCTTTCGCGGTTGGCGCGGCGATTCCCCTCGCGCTGGATCGCCACGCGGCGGCGCCGGCGGTTGCTCTTCCTGGCCCTCACCGCCCCGGGCTTCTTCGCCGTCTTCGCCACGCCGTTTCACCGGAATCTCTTCCTGATGCTCGCCGGCTTCCTCCTGTTCGGCGCGGCGGTTCTCTTCCGGGTCCGGACCGAACCGCTCTTCGAACGGGCGACCGCCGCTGGCCTCTGGCCAGCCCTTGCTCCTTTCAGCCACGCTTCAAAGGACTCTCGCCATGCGTAAGCTTTTCGCAAGCACGGCCCTCGCCGTCGCGCTCGCCGTTGGCGTAACGTCGACCGTTCCGGCGCCCGCGACGGCGCAGATCACCGTCATCGATCCGACCGCCATCGCCCAGGCGATCAAGCAGGTCTCGCAGCAGCTCCAGCAGATCGAGCAGCTTCAGGCGCAACTGGCCAACGAGGCGGCCATGCTCCAGAAGCTGGGGACCAACGTCACCGGGCCGCTGCAGACGATCAATTCGCAGGCGACCCAACTGCTGCGTCAGGCGCAGGGCATAGGCTACAACAGCCAGAACGTCGCCCAGCAATACAGCCAGGTCTACCCGGCCAACATGCAGGGGATGAGCTTCGCTCAGATCATCCAGGCGCTCGCCAACTGGCAGACGATGAGCCGGCAGACGCTTCAGGAAGCGATGGCGACGCAGAACCAGATCGCCCGAGCCCAGCCGACCACGGCCAACGCGGTGAACGGCGCCGTCGCGGCCTCCCAGGGTGCCGCGGGCCAGACGGCCGCGATCCAGGCCACCAACCAGCTCCTGGCGGCCTTGAGCACCCAGCTTACCCAGTTGCAGACGATACTCATCACTCAGGGCCGAGCCGAACAGACGGTCGCCTCGCAGGCCCAGGCCGCGAAGGCGGCCGGCGACGCCGAGAGCCAGCGCTACTGGAACGTCCAGAAGCCGGCGAGCCGGGTAAAGGACGCAGGGTCCCTGTAATGAGAGCCTTTCTCTTTTTCGTCGCCCTCGGCGGCGCGCTCGCCGTTGCCGCCTGCGCACCAAAATCTGCGCATGAGAAGGCCTATTTCATCGCCCACCCGGACGAGCGGGCCGCGACGC
>Ga0182024_10004449_pt1 | contig 32206 bp, 23 predicted proteins | sample P32metaG_FD_120480 | JGI IMG/M metagenome (GOLD analysis project Ga0182024, IMG submission 120480) | Permafrost microbial communities from Stordalen Mire, Sweden - P3-2 metaG (Illumina Assembly) | ecosystem: Environmental > Terrestrial > Soil > Wetlands > Permafrost | place: Sweden: Stordalen...
GCCCGGCCCGCCGGGATACGAGCCAGCCGCCGATCTGCTCGGCAATATATTCGCCGCCAGCGGTGGGCTGTTGCGCGGCTGGGGGCAGGCGGATGCGCAATTGATCGACGACAGCGCCAAGGCGCTGGGCGATATGTTGCCGCAGGTTAATCCAGCGGTCTATCCCTCACCGATCAAGCGGCGGGTGGAAGTGATTTACAACCGGCTGATGATGCTGACGATTCCAGGTTCGGCGTTTTACCTGGTGGCATTCGTGCTGTTTTTGTTGTCGGCGCAGGCGCAGGTGCACAGCCTGCGATTGTGGGGGCTGCGCTTCATGGTAGTGGCGCTGTTGATCCATACCACGGGGATCGCGGTGCGCTGGTGGCTGGTCGGCAGCGCTTTCCCGCCGATCAAGAACGAATTTGAAAGCGTGATGTGCTCGGCATGGTTCGGGGTGGTGGCGGGACTGGTGCTGGAACTGCGCCGCTCGCGCGGATTGTTCGGGGCGGCGGCGAGCTTCGTGGGGGCGCTGGCGCTGCTGGCGATTTTCGCGGCGCCGTACGTGGCGGGAAGGCAGATCGGCGGCGAGATCGCGCCCGTGCAGGGCGTGCTCATGAGCTATTGGCTCTACATCCATGTCACCATGGTCACGGCCAGCTATGCGATGATCGGAATGGGATTTTTGCTGAGCGCCTGGTGGCTGGTGCGGTACTACAAGACTTATGGCACGCTACGTCCGGGCGCCTCTGTTACGCAGGATTCAGCTCCACCGGCCGCTGCGTCGATTGTTGAATCATCTGGCGGGGCCGGGGCGATCGGCCTGACGCAGACGCTGGCGACGATGCTGTTTGTCGCGCGCCCAGCGGCGCGCACTGTGGCACGCCCGGTTTCCACCGCGGCGGCGGGCAAATCATTCCTGGGGACGCTGGATCAGTGCAACCTGGTGGTGCTGCAACTGGCGTTCTGGATGCTGGGGGCGGGGATCATCCTGGGCGCGATCTGGGCCGATCAGAGCTGGGGCCGGCCCTGGGCATTCGATCCCAAGGAGACATTCGCGCTGGTGACGTGGATCGTTTACCTGATCGCCGTGCACGTGCGCATCGTGACGGTCAACAAGGCATGGTGGACGGCGGTGCTGGGCTTCGTGGGATTTTTCGTGATGCTGTTCAACTGGATCGGCGTGAACTTCCTGCTGGTCGGGCTGCACAGTTACGCCTGAACCACGCACTGTTTCACCGCGCGTGAATGATCACCGCGCCGCGGAACCCGACATATGGATAGGGGTACGGATAACCGTAGTAATATGGACCGTCATCGTAGTAATAGCTGTAAGCGCGTCGGAAATTCATCGCCTGGCCGACGCGGTTGCCGTCGATCTGAACGCGCCAGCGAAGCTGCAGCGAATCCACGTTGACCTGATCCAGATCTTGCCCCGGTGGGAACGGAAAATAGGCGGCGACCGTCGCCGACTGCCCCGGACCCAAGGCAAATGGCTGGGGCGGGCGAACCACCGGCGGGGGGAAGGTCACCAGCGAGCCGGTCGTCAGTTGCAACGACGAAGGATCGAAGACCACCGTCTGCGCCCCGCTGTTGGTCAATTGCAGCCGAGCCTCGACAGAAAATGGAATTCCCTCGCTGCGGTTCTCGTAGTGGACGCCGATGATGGATGTCAGCGCCGAAACGCGTGGCGGACCCTGCGGCTGGGTCGAAGGAATCTCCGCCACGCCGGGGTATGGCGCGTAACGGTAATCCGAGACGTATTCCGAGCAACCGGTGAGCGCCAGAAGCGCCAGACCCACAGTAATGGCCAGCAGTCGCGACATTATCCCCTCGTTATTGATAACCACGCTGTCTATTCTAGGCCCGCGCCCAATACCGGCCAAGATCAAATCGCTCAGAGTGTCAGGCCGGACTTCTGCATGGCGATGATCCATTGCGGCGTGTTTTGCAGGTAAGCATCAAGATATTTGCGCCGCGAGAAATAGAACCACGCCATGCCGCCCATGCCCACGACTGCGACGGCGATCAGGCTGCCGTAGAACCCGAAAACCAGCGAGCGGCCCAGACCCATCCACGGTCCCAGCACCTGGGCATCGGCGGGGTCTTCGGCAACCAGCGACGACAGGAATCCACCGCCGTGCAATTCAACGTGCATCCGCCACAGCGCGTAGAGCGTCAGCAGGGCCGCCAGTCCGAACTGGTTGAACCCCAGCATGGGCACGGCGGATGGGTCCAACCGGCGCAGCCTGGTGGCGCCGGTCAGCTCGAAATAGGCGACCGTGCCCAGGCCCAGGGCCATCGCGATGTTGGTCGGGTCCGTGAATCCCATCATCAGCGTCAAGGCGGCGAAGATCGCGATCGTCCATCCATCGAAGCGCGCGACAGAGATGGCTCGATTCACCTTGCGCAGCGATTGCCGCGCGGCGGCCAATTCACGCAGATTTTCCTCGGATAGCTGTGGCGATGTGGGATTTACCGGCTGCATGCATACCGGCATGCGGACTTAAGTCCGCATGCCACTTTGCTCAAAGAGCGGGCGAGGAGGTTCGAACTCCCGACATTCAGCTTGGGAAGCTGACGCTCTACCAACTGAGCTACGCCCGCGGCAGACATCGAAATCTTATCGTGGCGATGGGGCCAGTCAATCTTCGCGTTATTCCTGACCTGGGCAGGACGATCGGCGGCGCTCACATCCGCTGCCGCCCGCTGATCGCGTCGGCGAGGATGTTTTTGTTGGCGAATTCGATGTTGCTTCCGGCGGGCAGGCCGCGGGCGAGGCGGGTGATCTGGATCTGCGGGAAACGCTCGGTGATCAGGTTCTGGATGTGCAGGGCCGTGCCGTCGCCGTCGACCGTGGGATTGGTGGCCATGATCACCTCGCGGATCGTGCCGGATTCCAGTCGCTTGATCAATCCGTCAATCGTCAGGTCGTGGGGATGAGATTCCTCCAGCGGCGCGATGCGGCCCAGCAGCACGTGATACACACCCATGTAGAGACCCGTTGATTCCAGAGCCAGCAGGTCCTTGGGCTGTTCCACAACGCAAACCTGGCCCTGATCGCGCGACGGGCTGGAACAAATCGCGCAGGGGTCCAGCTCGGTGAGGTTGAAGCAGACGCTGCAGTGGCGAATACGCGTTTTGACGTCGCGGATTGCCTCGGCCAGCTTAATTGCCTCGGCGGGGCTCTGCTTGAGAAGATAGAACGCGATCCGTTCCGCCGAGCGCATCCCGATCCCGGGCAACTGGGACAACTCGTTCATCAGATTTTGAATGCTTTGGGTGTAGCCGGCCATTTCCCCAATTATAGACGCAGACGCGCGATGTGTCGTGCGGCCTTAGTGTGTCGCCAGCGGATCGAACAGATAGATTGAACCGCCCAGCACCTCCATCGGCTGGCGATGGCGATAATCGGCGTAAAGATCATTCGCGGTGGGATACCAGCCGGCGCCCTGGATGTTGGCGATGCTGATGGCCACGATGGGGCGGCCGTGTGGCTCGGGTTGCTCGTCCTGCGGTCCGCTACCGCCGGGCAGGCGAACATAGTGCAGATCATAATATCTTGGGTCGGCGGTGCCGCTGTAGCAGAGATATAGCTGAGTGTCGGGATGCTGTTTTTGCCAATCGCGCAGCAGGCCCAGATCCTGGCCCCAGTCGATGTTGGAATCGGTGAGCAACTTGGCCCCGCCGCGCGAACCGCCGACCGCCGCGTTGAAGAATGGAATATAGTCGGGAAACGCGGCGAGCGTCTCGGCAGCCAGACCCACAAAGAGCACGGCCGCGCAGACGATCGCGGCGCGCGGCCACCGTCGCCAGGCGTATGCGGTCGCCAGGCCGATGCCGATGTAGATGAATGGATAAATCATCAGCACGTGCCGGAGGCCAATGTCGATATGTGACGACATCGCCGCGGCCAGGAAAAATATCGGTGGGATGGTCAGGCAGCAGGCGGTCCAGCTTGAGGTGCGGGCAGCGGGCGCGGTAGGGAGTTCATTTTTGCGGAATGCCGCTACGCCGATCCCCATCGCCGCCAGCCCTGCCGCCAGCGTTGCCAGCGGAGTCTTAAATAGCATCGCGGCGGGAAAGTAATACCACCATCCGAATCGACTGTACTGTCCGCACAAAAATGTTTTGCGCTGCAGGGAACCAGCATACGAGTAGACCATCCCAGCCACCCAGCTTTGAGGCAGCAGATGATGTGCTTCCATAAATTGCCCGATCCGGACGAACCAGCCCGGCCGCCACTGCGTAACCCACTGATCGATCTGCTGGCGCGTCGGCAGCGATATGTCGCGGTGGGCCAGGATCGACTCTTCCTCGCTGGCGACGAAGATGACCTGCCCAAAATCCAGATTCTCCCCCGCGACCGGTGATGGGCTCCAGCGGAAACGGTAGCAGCCCCAGATGGCGAGCAGAGAAATCATGAAGCCGGCGGCGGTGAGACAGCCCACCACCCCCAGGCGCGCCCACTTGTTCGCGATGGGCCGTCCCAGAACGGGCCACGGCAACGGCAGCATGACGCGAATCAGTAGGCAAATCAGCAGGGTGGGAATCAGCAGGATTCCGGTAAATTTTATGGTCAGCCCCGCCGCCACGGACAGGCACAAGGCCAATGAACGGACGATGGTCATCCATCGGCCGACGCGCCAAAGCCAATACGCGGACAAAAGCACGGCCAGCGCGAAGAATACATCGTTCTTGACCAGCGGGGCGTGGGCCAGAAAGTTGGCGTCCAGCGCGAACAGGGCGGTTGCGGCAATCGCCGCGACCGCGCCGCCAAGCTTCCACGCCCACCACGCGATCAGCGCGCCCAGAATGATCCCGACTGCCAGCGATCTGGCGCGGCCGCCACGCACCAGCGCATCGGCGTCGTTGCCCGGCGTGTGGTAGAGCGTATCCTCGACGAAATCTCCTTCCACATTGAGCGTTTTCAACAGACTCGCCCATCGCCAGGACTGCAGATCGAGGCGCATATTTGCGCACCGCGATCCGGCCACCGCGACGTATTTCCAGAGCGGCGGATCCTCCAGGTTGCAGCGGAAATCACCATAACAGGCGGCCAGATATGCCGAGACGAGGTGCAACGGCTCATCGGCGGTGGGGACTTTTTCGCGGGATGCCCACCAGGCGAGCGAGCCGAAAATCGCCAGCAGGCAGATGCAGATGATCGCGGCCGCCTTCCCCCCGCGCGGACGGCTGGCCGACGATGCAGGCTGATTGCTGGTTTTGGGTGTATTCATTTAGCCGCGTCGCTTGCCACGCGCGTATTCAATCGCGTTCGACACGGACGCGCGTCGCAAGCGACGCGGCTAAATATTAAGGTGTCGAACGACCCCCACAACCCCACCGTCGGGATACGTTTACCCCGCGGCTTTCGCGGTGGCGCGGCGGGTCTGTTCCTGCACAACGCCCATGTTGCGGAACTTCTCGTAGCGACGCTCCAGCAGGCTTTCGATCTTGCCCCGTTTTTTCAGCTCTCGCAGCGCCTTGGCGACGTACTGTTCCAGGCTGTGCGCCGCGGTGTGCGGATCGCGATGGGCGCCGCCCAGCGGCTCCTGGATCACCGCGTCGATCACGCCCAGTTGCTTGAGATGTTTGCTGGTCAGACTGAGGCTCTGCGCCAGTTGCGCCGCCCCGTCGTTCCCCTTGAACAGAATAGCCGAGCAGGCCTCGGGACTGATCACCGAATACCAGCCGAATTCCATCATCGCCACCCGGTCGGCCACGCCGATCCCCAGCGCCCCGCCGCTGCTGGCTTCGGCGAGGATGACCGAGACGATCGGCGTTTTAAGCCGGCTCATCTCCATGAGGTTCCGCGCGATGCTCTCGGCCTGTCCGCGCTCTTCCGCGCCGATTCCCGGATATGCCCCCGGTGTGTCGATCAGCGTCACCACCGGCAGTCCGAATTTCTCCGCCAGCTTCATGCAACGCAGCGCCTTGCGATATCCCTCGGGATGCGCCATGCCGAAACAACACTTGATCCGTTCCTTGGTGTCCCGCCCCTTGTGGTGCCCGATCAGCACGACCTTGTGTCCACCGAAGCGCGCCAAGCCGCAAATGATGGCCGGATCATCCCCGAAATGCCGGTCGCCGTGCAGTTCGCGGAATTCCGGGCAGACCATCTCGACGTAGTCGCGGAATTGCGGCCGCTGCGGATGCCGCGCCACCTGCACCGTCTCCCAGGCGCTCAGGTTGTCGTACGTTTTGCGGAGCAAGGACGTGTAGTTGCTGCGAAGCTGGCGAAGCTCCTTGGAATAATCCACCTGCTTCTGCTGCTGGACGGATTCCAGTTCCTGAATCTGCTGTTCGAGCTGGCCGAGGGCCTTCTCAAATTCCAGGATATGGCGTGGCGCCCCGCGGCCGTTGGAGGGTGTCCCCACCGACGCCGGTCTTCCCGACGATTCAGCCGACAAAAGCGATGATTCGGTCATAATTCAACGCTCGGCGGCGTTTGCAGACGTAGCCCCAACGCCAGCCCGTCGTTAGCCTGAACCGATTCCAAATTGAAGTCATTCAGGCTAAGCCCAAGGCCGGTCAATATCAAGCCAACCCATGCATTTGGGCCGATTATTGCCCATCGCGTCCGTATTTAAGTAATTGGAAACGCAGTTTTTGTGGAGGAATCGCAATTTGACCTGACAATCCCCCGCAGGCTTGTGATTATGTCATTTGCACACCCTGCCAGATGGGGGTAAATTCCCTTCGCGGCAGGCCCGACATGTGCGGGGGATATGCAACGGGAACAAGTGGGCCATCAAAAGCAGGTTGGGGGATTCCATAGTTTGGAGAGGTGGCAGAGTGGTTGAATGCGCCGGTTTCGAAAACCGGTCTGCCCGAAAGGGTAGCGGGAGTTCGAATCTCCCCCTCTCCGTTAGAGGTATGCAGCAGGCCGCGATTCATCCTGTACCGTGACTATCCGATCGAGTTTCGACCAGGAGATAACGATCACGCCATAATCATTGCAGACTCGCAATGAAGGGCGTGATGCTCCGATAAGAACGGATCCGGCCCTGCTTGCCGCGCATCATGGACTTTGCCCGGTAGATATGCTAAGATCGGGCCGGTAAGTTCGACGACCGAGTCTCTCGGCACGAGCGCTGATAATTTCTCAGTTCCCGTCCTTGTCTCTCCCTCGCTTTCCTACCAAAGGCCATCTTGGCCTGTTTCCATCGCGCCGCGGAAACTTTTACGGTCGGCGCAGATACGCCCATTTAGGAACATTTCATGGGAAGCAAGTTATATGTCGGGAACCTGAGCTACGAAACGACAGGTTCGGAATTGGAACAGTTATTCTCACAGCATGGTACGGTGCAGAGCGCCCAGATTATCTCTGATCGCGACACCGGCCGCAGCAAGGGCTTTGGATTCGTCGAAATGAACAGCGAAGAAGAGGCAAAAGCAGCCATCGGGGCGCTCAATGGCCACGAAGTTGGCGGCCGTGCGCTGACGGTGAACGAAGCCAAGCCCCGCGAGGAACGCCCGCGCGGTGGTGGTGGTGGATTCGGAGGCGGCCGTGGTGGCAGCGGCGGTGGTGGTGGGGGAGGCCGCAGCGGCGGCAAGAGCGGCGGTGGCTTTGGCCGCAGCCGGTTCTGATCGGCCCAGACCAACAGTCAGTAGAATAATTCGGCGGTGAGCATTGCGAACCGCGTGCTCACCGCCGATTCATCTTTTCGCCAACAATGGAAATCTATGCCAGTAAAAGTATCGCAGGAGATCGAAATCGATACGCGACTGGAACAGTTGCTGGCAAAAACCGGGGCGCGCGATCGCACGGTTATCGAGAAACATCTGCTGGCTTGTGAAGCCGCCACCGAAGCGGGGCATGCGTTGCTTTGGCGTCGGCTGGTGGTGAAGCTGGGCGAGCTTGTCTCCTTGCCGCCACGCGTGATTGGTTCACATACACTGCAGTTCTTCGTTCCCGACGGGAAATACCGCATGCAGCTTTTCGCGCTGGATGACGGCGGCAATGGATTGCTTTCCCTCTATATGCCCAACATTCTGACCAAGGCCGTCAACGAGAAATTGCTGGTAAAAAGCGGTGATCGCTATGCGCCGGCCAATGCCCCGACCCAGACCCTTTTGATTCAGCAAATGGACGTGTCAAACTCCAACGATCCGCCGGAATACATGAAGCACATGATCGGCTGGAATCGAAAAGCGATAAAGCTCACCCTGGCGGTTTCCGATGGTGAGACCACGCTGATCGACACGGTGGAGAAGCTGTGCACCCTGGCGGCTAAGCCGTGGAAGACAGCGATAGCTCAAATCAAGCCTAAATAATTGTTTACGTCCGCTGCGCATCTCTGATAGTCCGGCGGCAAGTTCGCAGCGTCAGAGACGCAGCGGTCGGGTGCTTGTGCATTGTAATCATCGGGGATTCCCACACCACGAGCGCCACATCTCCCGATACGCCGCTTCAACGTTGGTTGCAAATCGGGCGCCGTCCATCAATGGCGATTGCTCCATCCGCTGACGAAGCGACGATCGAAGATCGCGCAGGCGCGGAAGATCGCCTGCCAAATCGCTGGCCAGACACACATACGTTTGTGGCGAGGTCGCGATCAATTCCGTCAGGCCAATATTTGAGAGGATGCTCACACCTCCCCGCCCTACGGCGGTCTGGCCCGCCAAACTTACTACCGGCACACCCATCCACAGGGCATCGCAGGAGGTCGTCCCGCCGCCGTAAGGGAATGTATCCAAGCCGATGTCAATCTTGTGATACAAATCGAAATATTGCGGGGTCGGCATGAAGCTGGCAAATCGCAATCTCGCCGGGTCAATCCCCTCCCGCTGCAGGCGATCGCGAAGCCGCTGGCGGTGGCTGCCTTCACAGGCATGCAGCAAAAGCTGTGAATTGGGCACATTCCGCAGAAGCTGGATCCAGGCCGCCAGCGCCGGCTCGCTCACTTTGCAGAAATTATTCAGACTACCAAAGGTAACGAATCCACGCTCCAAGGCGGGCAGTGGGGTAACTTCAGAATTGGAAATGATCGGTTCATAGCACCAATAAGTATTCGGCAATCGAATTGTCCGCTCGCTGTAGATCGATTCATCCATCCCCGGCGGGTCCATGTACGGATCGCTCAGGCGATAGTCGATCGTCTTTAAACCGGTGCTGGAACAATAGGCCAGGTACGTCACCTGCACCGGGGCTGGTTTGCGCGCGAACACCAACAACCGGTTATCGGCCATGTGCATCGTCAGGTCGACGAGGATATCGATCCGGTCCTGGCGGATCAGCTCCGCGACCCGGTCGTCCGAAAATCCAACGATGTCGCGCCAGTTATCGACGTGTAAGCGCAAACGTTCGGTCAACGGATCCGCTACCAGTAGACCCGAATAGGCAAAAACTTCGACTTGTCGTTTGTCATGATGCGCCAACAGTGGCAGCAGAAATCGTCCCACCGGATGTACCCGCAAATCCGGCGACACGTATCCGATCCGCAGCCGCCGGTCCGGATCGCGGTCGTTAGCATGCGGCCGGATCACCCCTCTCAACGTCTCGGCGTATTGCCGGTTCCAGCGCAAGTGTTCCTCCGCGATCGTCCGGGCGTCGCAATCGCCGTGAAAATGCAGGCTGTAGGCGAGATTACTGCCCAGAGAAGGGTGGTGAGGGTCGATGGAGATGCCCTGACGATAAGCGGCGATGGCCTGGTCCAGTAGCCCTGCGTCTTTGAGGGCGTTGCCGAGATTGTTGTAGGCTCTGGGCAAGTTGGGATTGAGGGCGATGGCCTGTCGACACGCGGCAATGGCCTCATCGAGTTGCCCTTTGGCTTTCAGGACATCGCCGAGATTGTTGTAGGCTCCGGGCAAATTGGGATTGAGGGCGATGGCCCGACGGTAGGCGGCGATGGCCTGGTCCAGCAGCCCTTTGTCTTTGAGCGCAACACCCAGATTGTTGTAGATTTCGGACAAGTCGGGGTTGAGCGTGATGGCCTGTCGATAGGCGGCGATGGACTCATCGAGTTGGCCTTTGGCTGCCAAGGCTATGCCTAGATTGTTGTGGAACCCAGCGTAATTGGGCCTGATGGCGATGGCCTGGCGGTAGGCGGCGATGGCCTCATCGAGTTGGCCCTTGTCTTTCAGGGCGTTGCCGAGATTGATGTAGGCTTCGGGCAAATTGGGGTTGAGCGTGATGGCCTGTCGACCGGCGGCGATGGCCTCATCGAGTTGGCCCTTGTCTTGCAGGGCATTGCCCAGATTAGTGTGGGCTTCAGGGTAGTTGGGCCGCAGAACGATGGCCTGACGGTAGGCGGCGATGGCCTGGTCCAGTAGCCCTTTGTCTTTGAGCGCAACGCCCAGATTGTTGTAGATTTCGGACAAGTTGGGGTTGAGCGTTATGGCCTGTCGATAGGCGGCGATGGCCTCAGGGAGCTGGCCTTTGGCTGCCAAGGTTACGCCGAGATTGTTGTGGGCTACGGCGTAATTAGGCCTGAGGGCGATGGCTTGGCGATAGGCGGCAATGGCCTCATCGAGTTGGTCTTTGTTCTTCAGGGCATCGCCAAGATTACTGTGGGCTTCGGGCAAGTTGGGGTTGAGCGTGATGGCCTGTCGATAGGCGGCGATGGCCTCGTCGAATTGGCCCTTGTCTTTCAGGGCATTGCCCAGATTATTGTGGGCTTCGGGGTAGTTGGGCCGCAAGACGATGGCCAGACGGTAGGCGGCGATGGCCGGGTCCAGTAGCCCTTTGTCTTTGAGGGCAACGCCGAGATTGCCGTGGGCTTCAGGAAAATTAGGATTGAGCGCAACGGCCTGGCGATAGGCGGCGATGGCCTCATCGACTTGGCCTTTGGCTTTCAGAACATCGCCGAGATTGTTGTAGGCTCCGGGCAAATTGGGATTGAGGGCGACGGCCTGGCGGTAGGCGGCGATAGCCTCATCGAGTTGGCCTTTGTCTTTCAGGGCATTGCCGAGATTGTTGTGGGCTTCGGCATAGTCGGGCCGCAGCCCGATCGCCCGCCGGATCAACTCCACCGCGGATTCCAAGCTTCCGGACTGAAACGCGATCACGCCCAGATAATGCAAAGCGCCCGCATGCGCCGATTGCAGCGACAGGATCTGCCGATAGAGAGTCTGCGCCTGGGCAAGCTCGCCGGCCTGGTGATGCCGCAAGGCGCTGCGAAACAGCTTGTCTATATGCGACTGCGACATGCCTCCCATTGATTCACGGACACTATAACGAACCTGTCCCGCCAGTTAGAACCGTATTCTCCTCAGTCGGCGAACCCGCCCGCCGTGTTCCCGGTGCACCACGCGCGCCACATCTGGCGATAGGCCGACTCGACGTTACGGGCAAAAAGCGGCGCATTCATCAAGGGTGAACCTGCCATCCGCTGGCGAAGCGTTGCGCGCAGCTTTTGCAAACGCGGGAGGTCTTGAGCCAGTTCGATGGCCATCCGCACGTACGTCTCCCCGGAATCGGCGATCAATTCCGACAAGCCGATATTGGAAAGAATGCTGGCGCCAACACGACTGACATGCGCGTTTCCGGCCAGGCTCACCACCGGCACGCCCATCCAGATCGCTTCGCATGTCGTCGTGGTTCCATGGTAGGGGAAAGTGTCCAGGGCGATATCGATGCGGTGATACATTTGCAGGTGCTCGCCCTTGGTTTGGCTCGATCCGATCAACTCGAGACGGTCGGGACCAATGTCGCAGTCTGAGAAGTATTGCAATATATTCCGCCTCGCATGGGCGCTTTGCAGGGCTGGTCTCTTGAGGATCAGCCGCGAGTTGGGAACCCGATCCAGTATCCGTGCCCACAACGCCACCAGCGGACCATTGACCTTCGTCAGGGCGTTGAAGGAACCAAAAGTAATGCCCCCGCCCCCCAGTGCCGGCAACGGCGCCACCGCCGGAGCGGCATTGGACGGACGATAGCACAAAAATGTGGCCGGCAAACGATAGAGCTTTTCACTGTGCAGCGATTCGGTGAGGCCGGGTGGATCGGCATGGGCATCGGTGAGTCGATAATCGATGGTCGTCAGTCCGGTGGTGTCCGGATATCCCAGATACGTCACCGCAATCGGCGCCGGCTTGCGCGCGAAGAGGACCATGCGGCCGTCCCCCGCATGACCCGCCAAATCCACTAAAATATCAACCCCATCCTCTCGCACGGTTTGCGCCGCTTGGGCATCATTTAATCCCACGATATTTCGCCACCGCACGGGCAGGCGCTGGAAACGCACGGTCACTTGGTCCGGGCGCGTCACATTCGCGTAGCAGAAGACTTCCACCGATGTCGGATCGTGATATGCCAGTAAACTCTCCAAAAAATACGCGACCGAATGCGATCGCATATCCGGCGACACATATCCAATTCGCACCCGCCGATCCGGATCGCGGTCGTTGGTGTGTTTTGGGATAAACGGCCTCATTGGTTCGGCATGTTGCCGGTTCCAACGGAAATGTTCCTCGGCGATGTTTCGCACATCGTAGTCGGGCAGATAATGCAGCGCCAGAAGCAGGTTGCTATGCGCCTTGATCAGTTTCGGCTCCAAGGCGATCGCTTGGCGGTAGGCGGCGATCGACGGGACCGGTTGACCTCCAGCGGTCAGCGCGTTGCCCAGATTGCTATAGGCTTCGGCATAGTCAGACCGGAGAGCAAGCGCCTGTCGATACGCGGCGATGGCCTGATCGAGTTGGTCATTGTCTCTCAGCGCATTGCCAAGATTATTGTACGCTTCTGGATAATTTGGCCGCAGGACGATGGCCAGTTGGAAGGCGGCAATGGCTTGGTCAAGCTGCTCTTTGTTTTTAAGGACAACGCCCAGATTGTTGTGGGTCTCGGGCAAGTTGGGATTGATGGCAATGGCCTGCCGGTAGGCGGCAATGGCTTCATCGAGTTGGCCTTTGTCTTTCAGGACGTTGCCCAGATTGCTGTGGGCTTCGACATAGCCGGGGCGCAGCGCGATTGCCCGCCGGATCAAGTCCAGCGCAGTATCCAGGTTTGCGGACTGGTATGCGATGACCCCCAGATAATGTAAGGCCCCGGCATGTTCCGATTGCAGCGAAAGGATCTGCCGATAGAGAGTCTGCGCCTGGGCGACCTGCCCGGCCTGGTGATGCCGCAAGGCGCTGCGAAACAGCTTGTCGATTTGCGACTGCGACGGGCCTCCGGTTGCTTCACGGACACTATAACGAACCTATCCCACCGGTTCGAACCGTCTTCATTTGAGCCTCGCGGAGGCGAGCCGCGAAATGTCATCTATCCAAGGCGAAAGAAACTGCTGAGCGTGCATATCGAGCAAGAGGGAAACAACAATCTGGCGACGCTGAACTTCAAGCTCGAGGAGTGACGCGCCGTTAAAAAAAAGGTCCGCACTGCGTACCATGCGGTGGTAGATGCGCAGTGCGGACTTGGGTACTGACGTTTGTCCGCGAGGGCAAGCGCCGGTTTCAGACATTGCGGCGACGATTCCTCAATGTCAGCAACGCGAGTGAGCCCACAAGCCCCAACGAAGCCGGTTCGGGGATGGCGTTTTGGGTGAGGTCTTCCAAGTCCCCGGTATCGCCGAACATCACGCCGCCCGGTCCGCCACCGCCACGGACCTGAAAGAACTCGAAGAGGACCTGGGTCGCGGTCGCGGGTGCAACCACTGCGCCAGTGTCCAACAAGGTCCACACATTTTCCTGTGCCCCCGGCCCCGGACCGATGAGGACGGTCGTGCTGTTGAACGTGGCGAGCGCGGTGCCGGATGAGTTCTCAAAGATCAACTGCAGCAGGTCCTCGGAACTGGGAGCAGTACCATGCAGCCGGTCGCCGTCGGCGCCCGCGGCGCCGTAGTCCTTGTCGAGGAAGTAACCTTTACCATCGAACATGTCGCCGCCGGTGATGCCGGTAACGAGCTGGCCCACGCCGCCCACTGTCCCCGTCGCCTGGCCGGCAGTGTAAGAGTAGGCGTATTGGTCACCACTCTGCGCATTGTACCCATTCGCAACGCCGGATGGGCCAGTACCAGGGTTCGCGCCATTGCTGCCAGTGACACCCCCCGCTGGGGCACTAGTTCCAGAGTTAATTCGATCCGATATGTTGGCGTTACCTAGAGGGATATCGCTGGAAATGTACGCTCCATCACCCCCAGCCTCACCAGTGAGCGACAGGTCGTACCACGGATATGTCGGATTCCCGGCCGCGAGGGCTGCGGTGCCGGGTAGCAGTGTACTCGCGTTGGACGTCGCAATCGGCGTTTCGAAACCTCCATCCACGAGCAGGTTCGCCCGCGCCGAAGGGGCTGACAGACCGGCTGACAGACCGGCCGCGGCAATCGCTCCGGACAAGATCGCAATTCTCTTCTTCATAACCGCCTCCTCAAATCAGTTAGATGTGAAACCGTGCCTTCGCACGACGTGTACAAATTCAGTTCGCTTTTCCTCACCTCGCGGCAAGCTGGTGCGGCTTCACGTTGAAGACGCATGCGCGGCCTGGGCGCGATTTTCCGACTGCTCGCCCGCAGAATTTGCGGGCTCCTCCGACCCTGGGTTTGGCGCCTGCACCTGGCCCGACATCCGCATCCGCGTGCCATCGGGCAATACACCGATTGGCTCCGCGGGCGGTGGACCCACTGTCTCGTGAAATTCCAGCCACGTCGGCCAAACCTTCTGGATCGGCTTCTTCTGATCGTTTGAAATCGACTCGGCCACAGACATCATCGCTTCGTAGCCGAGCTGGCGACTGTCCTGACAGATGGCCGACATGACCGGATAAATATTCTTGCGCGCATCGGCGTCGTCGAAGCCAATGATCGAGACATCCTGGGGGATCTTCAATCCCAGCGCGTGGGCCTGGTTGATGGCGCCGATCGCGATCATGGGGTCGGCGATAAAGATCGCCGTGGGCCGCGCGGGCATGCTCATGAGTTGTCGGATCAGCTGCGCTCCGTTGGGCCGCATCGCCCAGACCCGATGCACAAGGCGCGGATCAATTTCGATTTGATGATCTCGCAACGCCTGCTCATAGCCGGCGAGACGGTCGGCGTGGTCGTGATCGAGGATATGGCTCACCGCGATGGCGATGCGGCGATGCCCCAGCTCGATCAAATGTTCCACCGCCGCATAACTGGTCGAACGCGAATCACAGCACATGTAGCTGACCGGCCCATTCTCGAAGCAGTCGCCCACCACGAGCGAGGGGAAGCCTTCATCGGCCAGCTCGTGACAGATGGATCGGGTGTCGGCGTTGGTGCGCAGGACGGCACCGCAAACGCCCTTGCGCTGCAACATCTGACTATAAGGTTCATTGGACTTTCGCTCGCTCTGAAGGCGGATCAGCGCGATATCAAACCTACCCAGTTCCGCTGCCGCCGAAAACATGCCATCCAGGATCGCCATGTCATAAGGCGAATCGACGGACGTTCGTCCGGTATACGCCAGCGCGATATATTCCGTCGCCGGCCGGCGTGCCCCGCTGTATCCCAATCGGTTTGCGGCTTCGAGGACGCGCTGGCGCGCATCTTCACTGACAGCCCCGCGGCTATTCAGAACGCGCGAAGCCGTAGCGATTGAAACTTCCGCCTCAGTAGCAACCAGTCGAAGCGTGCTCATCGATTCCCAGTAAGAAAATAATTATGGAACGATTTGAAACTATTTGTAAATCACGTCAACGATATTGTCAAGCTTTTTCCATAGAAGCGGGCGCGATTTACCTAATATTTGCGAAATGTTCCACGACCGACGAAATAGATGATATAAGTCATTGATATTACAATGTTTATTCTATCTGCAAGTCCGTTCGAGAGGCGAGCAAATGGGGGGTAAAGACGGCTTGAGTAACTCCGCCACCAACGATACAGCTTCTGGGCGAGGGCTCGCGAGAAGCTACGGCCCGGCGGTTGGGATATGTTCGACTTGGGCCTCGATTGAGCCGTCGTTGTCGTAGATCCACCAATCCATCATCTGCATGTCCAGCGGGCCGTCTTCCTGGGCGACGAATTCGCTATTGGCGCCGATCGCGAACGGATACTTGCGATTGATTCGGCCTTCTAGAAACCAGACCATGTCGCCTTGATGGTCGCCATCGGGCATGACCATCCCAGCGGGGCCGCAGACGAGCCTGTTCTTGTTCGCATCCGGCCCACCGCTCCATTGGCCGCGGGCGGTAACCCGATAGCGTTGTCCCTTTTTCACCGTCACGGTTGTTTTCCATCGCTCGTGGGCGAAGATCGCGAAAGTTTGAGGCGCCTCTGGCTGCGCGATCTGCTGCGACAAGGAAATGTCATCCAGGGCCTGCTTGTGTTCCTTGAGCGTGTCGGCCGTGGCATCCTTCGCAGCCTTGAGGCGATTGGCCTCATCCAGGTTCCCCGCATTCATCGCGATCTTCATCGCCCGGTCCAGCTCATCGCTCTTGCGTTGGTCGGCCTCGATCATCGAGCGATAATAAGTTTGCCGCGCCGATACATAAGCAACTTCATAATGCCGAAGCGCCTCCTTACCGGCCGGCGATTGCAGGAGGTCTGACGGAGGAGTTTCGTCGGCCATTGCAATCGCGCAAATGCAGAAGATCAATGCGCTTCGCCACATGAGTTGGTCTCCCTTTTGCCCAAGGTGATATGAATGTGGAATATATCGCTATTGATCGGGTGGGTCCAAGCGCCAAATGACGGGGATCTGATCTTGGCGTTATTGGGTGGGATGCGTTGTTGCGTCAGAGACGGTCGGCGGACGGTAATTCACTTTCATTTCCGACAATCGCCGTAGATGCATGTCCAGGCGCGCAAGGAAATGGGGATAGTCTTGTCTGTCCGCGGGGCCCCAGGCGATATCGGCCAGGGCGCAAGCGCGCGGGTAGGCCATGTATTCGCAGATCGCCGGCGTGGGGATGTATTCGGTCCAGAGTTGCCCCTGCACGCCCAGAATGTGGGAATCGGCCGCCTCAGCCAGACCCGACGGAATCGGCTGGAAATCGTAAACCTGCTCGAGCGAGAGAAAATTCTTGGCCAGTGGCTCGGCAGCGGTGTCGCGGGATTGGTAATAGTTGAAGTAGGTGTATTGCTTGGGCGCCAGGACAACATCATGGCCTGCACTGGCGGATTGGGCCGCCCCTTTGACGCTGTGCCAGTACATGACGACGGCGCCGGGGGGTGGATTCAGCGCGGCGACTTCGTCCCACCCGATGAGCCGTCGCCCATTGGCCTGCAGGTACCGATTCATCTGGGCCAGGAAATATTGTTGCAGGTCCGCGGGGTCGGACAGGCCCAGCTCCTTCATGCGCGCCAGCGCGCGGGGATTTTTCCACTGCGCCAGCGGGACCTCGTCGCCGCCCAGGTGAATAAAGCGGGATGGGAACAGATCCATCACCTCGCGCAGCACATCCTGGTAGAAGTCGATCGTGCTCTGCTCGGGGGCGAGGATATCGGAGCAGATTCCCCAGCTGGTTGCGACCGCCACGGGGTGATCGGCATAGCTGAGCTGCGGATAAGCGGCGATGGCGGCGCTGGAGTGGCCGGGCATTTCGATCTCAGGAACGATGTTGATGAATCGATCCTGGGCGTAAGCGACAATGTCGCGAATTTCATCCTGCGTGTAGAACCCACCGTAACGCTGACCGTCGAACTTCAGCGGCTTCTGATCGGGACGGCCGATCAGCGTCTGGCTGCGCCCCGCGCCGATTTCGGTCAGCTTCGGATATTTCCTGATCTGTATCCGCCACCCCTGGTCGTCGGTCAGGTGCCAATGGAATGTGTTCATCTTGTGGATGGCCAGCAGGTCGATGAACCGTTTGATGAACTGCGGCGGCATGAAATGGCGCGAGCAATCGAGCATCATGCCGCGCCAGGCGAAGCGAGGGCGGTCGTCGATAGAGACAGCGGGAACGGTCCACGCGACGCCCTGCACCAGCGTCGGCGAGAAGATCGCCGGTGGCAGCAGTTGCCGCAATGTCTGCATGCCGTAGAAGATCCCCGCCGGCGCCGCGGCGCTGATCGTAATAACGGTGGGCGAGGCCCCCAGGTGATAACCCTCGGGGCCCGTGGCTTTCGAGACATCCAGCTTCAGGCGGATGATGTTGCTCTGTTGGGCGGATGGGCCGACTTTGAGAGAGAAACCCGTCGCGGGATCGAGCATGTCCGCCAGCGCGTGGCCCAGTGGAAGTTGGGCGTCCTCGGTAACGATGCACGTATCGGGCCGCAGGATAAATGTGCCCGCCTGCTGCGTCACGTGCAGGGGTTGAGGGATAATACTGGCGGTGTTTTGATCGGTCGGCGCGGGCGGCGCGCCCATCGCGACGGTGGGGAGCAGCAGAAACGCCAACATCACAAGCTCGAACGCCGGTTGTTTCATTGGGGTTTTGGCGCGCCGGCAACGGCGAGCCATTCGACCGAGCTCACGGCAAACAGGTTCGCCGGCTAAGCGAGAATGTCAATTCAGATGGTGATCAGGCTAACGACGGCCTGCTTGGCGGCGCGACATAAACGTGGCCGGGACGGATCGCTTCGCCGTCGCGGGGCTTGGTGACCGGCAGACGCGCCGCGCGACATAAAAAAAGAACTCCCGTCACCGGTTGATGACGGGAGCTGGAGTTTTCAGGTGAGTCGCCGGTCTGGAACAAATTCAGGCCATGCGGCGTCGGCGGAAGGAGAGTAATCCTCCGATGGCAAGAATCGAAGCAAGACTCGCCGGCTCGGGGACGACGCCGAGGAGCTCCATCGAGTTTAGATAGCCCATGCCGCTGCCGGAAGAGCCGTTCGTGAGCGAAGTATCTCCGGCGAACTCAACATAGAGAATTCCCCCCGCCGTGGGAACAAGACCGCTGATCGTTACAGTGTTACTGAGATTCGGGCTTTCACCGCCGGTGGGAATGGCGGCTTCGACGTTCAAACTGGCCGAACCCAGTGGGAGTGCCGTGTAAAGAGCATCCCCGTAGACCGAATACGTTGTGGTGAAAGTGTCGTAAACGTGAGAACCGTAGAAAGTCATACTGTAAGTAGCAAGGGGATTCAATCCGCTCAGGGTAAACTGAGACTCATTGGGATTAGGGCCTACGCCATCCAGGGCGCCAGAGCCGGCAGCGAAGGAAAACCCGGCCCGCTTAGCGTTCAAATCGCCAGCAAAGCTATAAGTGACCGTGTCGGCCTCGGTCTGGCGAACGGCCAGATTTGATGACGTCGCGTTGCCGTACGGTCCGTTGTAGCTGTCGGTGCCGACGCCAGTAGTCCAGAGGATGCCAACCGTCGTGGCCGGGCCGGCGGTTGACAGCAGGCCCGTGTAGGTGGTACCCGGCACCAGGCTGTTCCATTCGTGGCTATTTGCGTCAGGATTCGGGCTGACCGAGATGCCCCTGAAGCCGCCAACGTCGTTTCCCATACTGATCAGAACCTCCTGCGCGTTGGCCGAAACGCACAGCCCACCAACCACACAGAGGGCAGCACAGACGAAACGTCGAACCGATACACTATGCATGATTTTCTCCCTTGATGGACATGGAATGCATCACTCCGCTGAACCCAAACTACTCCGCAGATCATCCGTTGTCAACAAAAATCTAACGCGCATGTTATAATTTCCACCAGCATGCCAACCAACCGATTGAAACTACTTAATTTATTATTCGAAAACAAGTTGCGCTCGACCGACAACCGAGTCCGCAGGTCGATACTCACTATTTGCATTGAAAAACTCGTCTCCGCATCGCCCGATCCATTCAGGGCTCGACCGCGACCGCTTCGCCACCCCCGTTGGGGCACTTAATCGAGATAATCTGGGCAGACTTTGGACCATCGGCGCCGCTGGTCCACTTTTTGTCGCCTGGCCGTTTGACCTCTCGGCCAACCGTATAAGCCATGCGAACGCCGCTAACATCGGGCGGCTCGGTACGATTGGGGTCCGGTGTATTAATTTTCTCGATCGCACGCTTGGCGTCAGGCGTGAAACGTTGTAGATAACCCACGAACTGATTCCCGTCGGAACACCGGAAAACGAACGCGCGAACCGCCTGTTTCCCATCCTTCTCAAAGGGAGCCAGGTTGGTCAAATCATCGGTGAACCATGTTTGGCCATCATCCACGGTGAAGAACGCCTTTGCGTTACCCTCTGAGGGAGCGGCCCTCCCCCGGGTCTGCAGCACGAAGGATGCAATCGCAACCAGGACAAAGAGGATGGCCGCGCCCATGCCCAGCCGGGGGTGCTTGGAAAGCGTTTCGCGAGCATTCATGGGAGAGGTTTCCGGCTCATACTGCTGGTTTCATTCTGCGTCACCGCGCAACCTGCGCGGTGGTCATGCAAAAGTCGACGATTCATCGATTAGGGTCGAAATTATCGGGAATAAAATTCTTCCATTGCAGGTCTGTGCCGCCGAACCCGGGCCGGTTGAAATGGAAGCTGCCCACGTGGCCATCGGCGAACAAAACGTTCATCGTCGTATTCCCTATGTGACGAAAACGCAGTTGGTTTCCAGTCGCGCCGTTTGGCCCTGTCGCGTTCTGCATGCTGACATACTTCGCCCAATCCTTGTTCAGACCAGCATCAATCCCGTCAGGCCATTGTGCCCACGCCATCGACAGCGTCGCCCATTGCTGGGCATAGCTGGTACTAGCGCCTTGGAGGGCATAATAATTGGCGGTAGCAGCATAAGTTCCGGGCGCAGTAAATACGTTGCCGAATTCCGCAGAGTCGCCCAGCAACATCATTTCAGCGCTTCGCGGGATCTGTGAATACTTGTACGGGTAGCAGACCAGGTTCAAGGCCCCTGGGCCGCTCTCGTTATTGGCTAACAGGTTCCCTCCGAAAAAAGCCGTCACCACGCTGTAGGTCTGAGTTTGGCCGGCGACGTAGCCATACGCGGGGTTGTCCACCGAATCGACCGTATCCTTGTCCTTAAAGAGAGCCCAAAGCGAGCCGACATCCGCATCCGCAAAGGTGCTGCCTGCATGCTTTAGATAAGGCATAATCAGATGGTTCCAATCGGTCCCGCCCGTGGTGGGAGCCGGTGGAGTCCAGTAATACAGTGGAAGCACACCCAGGTTGTCCTGAGTGTACTGCAGAAATGCCAACCCAAATTGACGCTCGTTTGACTCGCACCAGAGCGAATCGGCTTGTGCGCGAGCTCTACCCAGCGCCGGCAAGAGAATACTGATCAGCAGCGCGATGATGCCGATGACGACGAGCAGTTCCACGAGGGTGAATCCGGCTTTCTTACGCATACGAGCCTCCCAAAAAGGCGTTGTTGGATCGATCAGCACCGCGGCCGCATCGCGGCTATTAATAGTCTGGGCCTGGCGGCACGCGCCACCGGCCCGGCCCCGCAGGGTTACTGCCCCACGGAAGCGTGTCGGGCGACGGAATCCTCCGCACCCGACTGTGCCCGATTCTCCAAGCCCGAATTTCCCGTGCCCTGAATCAGGTTGAACGCCGAAGCATTATTCTTAAAACCCACTGTCCTTGGGTTCACGACGGTTACGTTATTGATAATAGCCGAGCCGACGGCGCCGTGCGCCTCCACAATGCCGCAACCAGCGCCCGCCACACCGGGATTGACGATTCGGATCCCGTCGAACCTGGCGTCGCTGAGCGCGCGACCTTCGATGCAATTGAACTTGATGCCATCGGTCGGGCTGTCGATGACGTCGATATCCCCGAAGCGAAGCCCCGCCAGGTCGCGAAGGTTGGTCATGACCGCGATCGCCCCATCATTGTCGCCGCAGCGTGTGATGCCGATGTTGCGAAAGCTGGTCGTGCCGCGGAATCCAAATTCAGTGGGAAACATGGTGCTGGCCAGGATTCCGGCGCCGTAAGGGATATCCATCGCCAGGCAGTTCTCGACGCTGTTGCCATCGCCGCCGTAGATGGAGAACCCCTGGGCAAGGAATGGAAGCTGGGCCGTGCAGTTGATGAAGCGGTTGTGCCCGGGCTCATAGACCGATTTGTTGTAGGTTGCGGGCCATATGGCGAAGCAATCATCACCGGTGCCGCGGGATGTGCAGTTGCGAACGGTCGTATTGCGCATCCCGATACAGAGGTTGATGCCGTCGGCGATGGTGTCGCGGAAGCGGCAACCCTCGACCAGCAGGCCGTCGGAATTGACCAGCCACGCCCCGGTCTTGGTATGTTCCACCCAGATGTTGCGGATACTCGACCCCGTGCCGAAGGAGCCGCCCAAACCATCGTTGGCTTCCTCGTCGTTGCGGTAGTTGAGCTTACCGAGGATGGCAAAGTCAGACAGCGTGACATTCGAACCATTTCCGTAAATGGCGACGCGGTTATTCGGCGTGTAGTCATCGACCCCGACGAGTGTGGAATACCACATTCCAGCGCCGCGAATGGTCACGTCGCTGACTTCTACGGGGCCTTTCACCACGAACTGCCCGGAGGGGATCCAGACATCCTTATGTTGCTGCTTCGCAGCCGTGATGGCGGCCAGGAACGCCGGCCGGCTATCGGATTGAGCATTTACCTCCGCACCAAAATCGGTGATGGAGAGAGAGTTCGCCGGCCTTTGCAGCGCCGCCGGAACGGTCTCCAAGTCAACCAGATCGATCAGGTATTGCGGCGCGGCATCGTCGGCGTCCTTCTGCAAACGGATCACGTCTCCGCCATGGATTGCGCCAGGCATCACGCGCACTTCATCCCAGAAATGCCGCGGTGTGCCGGAGGAAGGATCGTTGTTGAACGGGTACGCGCCGTAGAGGTAAGCGTATTTCGAAGTCAACGGCAGCTTCTTCGACAGCTTGCCATTGATATACAGGCTTAAAGTGGCATCGATTCCACGGCCGTCTGGTGAGTCAGGAATGCTGTATCGGACGACGAGTCCTTGTGCATCGGCTTTGGCCGAGAATTCCAGATATTCGCCGCTCGCCGCGAGGCTTACGCACCGCCGACCGCTGGCCTCCCGGACGGCGTTATGACCGGTATAATCCGGACCAAGCACCTTCCCGCTGGTTTTTGCCTGTTCCGCCTCGTATGTTATCCAAGGAACAACTGCCCCGCGCCCCGCTTCTGCCGCGCCCGCGCTGTTGAGCAGCGCCAGCACGATAGCAATTCCCAGTAATGGGCGCCCGAAGCGCATTGGACCCTCAAGTTTCCTGTTGCAGAACTATAACAGTAATGTACTATATCAGTGTGGCGTCGCCTGTCAAACCTTTTTTATGTTGTTAATTTTCTAATGTGTAACATGAGCGGGCCAACAAGAGTGGCGCTGGGCACAGCGCGCACCAACTAACAAGGAGACGATCGAATGCCGCGGAGGCAGAAGTTCAAGCACGTTATGTCGGTTATTGAGCAGCGAATACGCCAAGGCGATTACGTGCTTAGCCCGATCCCCGGTGAAAGAAAAATCGCCGATGAAACGGGGGTCAGCCATATGACGGCGCGCAAGGCGGTGCGCGGGCTGCTCGAACAAAAAATCCTGATTCGACGCCCCAATGGATCGTTGGATATTCATCCCCGTCAGCAGCGCGACACCGGTCCGGCGCATTTCCTGCTGCTCTATCCCGCTTATGCCTCCTGGTATTTAACCCATTTGCGGCAAACGGTTTTTGAGGCGGCAGAGCGATATGGGCTGAGCATGCGACCAGTCCAATACGTGCATTGGGACGACCCGGTCGTCGCCAGCGCCGCGACCAATCCCGCGGGATTGATCTTCATCTCCAGCGCCGAGGATGTGCCCGAACACCTCTTGAGGATGCTCCGATCGAGCAAATGCGTATCGCTCGATTTCGACTTGAGCGGCCGCGAAGTTCCTTCGATTAACCTGTTCCCCGATTCCCACATCATCAAAGTGTTCGATCACCTGCGGCAGCTGGGCCATCGCAGTGTTGGCTGCATCAGCACGCAACATCACAACCCGGAGATCGACCGGCGCATCCGCTTGTGGCGAGAGTGGCTCCAATCTCATGGCATGGCCGGGGAACTTCTGGAACGTCCCACCCGCTCCTTCGGGGACGCAACGCCAGCGGCCTATGACGCGATGCGAGAGGTGCTCGACAACGGGTCACCCAGATCGACCGCATACGTGGGTACCACGTTTCCGGCGGCCGTTGGCGCGATGCGCGCGTGTTGGGAACGTGGGTTGCTGGTCGGAAAAGATATATCGATTTGCGCCATCAATATCGAAGCGCCGGCACGGTTCATGACTCCCGCGGTTACCGGATTGGACATACCCAAACTTTCCAAGCTGCTGGGGCAGTGCTTTGACTGGTTCACCGATGATGGCGATTGGACCGGTACCAGGCGCCTGGAGCCCCCTCGGCCCGAATTTGTTCAGGGAGAATCAACCGGCCCGGTAAGAACGCCGCCTTGATTCATCTGGAATTATCGGTCCAGGACTTTCCTGCAATGGGCGCAAATGCTTTCCACGCCAGCAGGAGTAATAGAGGAAAATGATCGGCAGAGCCATTCGCTGGTTGCTTGCCGTAGCGGCGGCGATCATCATCGTCTGGTCCTTCGTCCTGGTCGGGGCGCGAATCTGGCGCGAGCATGATCCGCGCGATCATCGCACCGAATTAACCATCCTCCACTGGGGCGACTCATCCGAAGATGTGATCGTGCGGGATCTGGTGGCTCAATTCGAAGCCGGCCACCCCAACATTAAGATCGTCCGCATCAACGCCGCCGATTTTCTCCCGAAGCTCAAGACCATGTTTGCCTCGGGCACGCCGCCGGATTTGTTCTACATCGAATATCAGAACGTGCCGGAATTCGCTTCGATGCATCTGCTGCAGAACCTGGATCCGCTGATCGCGAAAATGCCCGGTGGCCAGAAATGGCTCGATCAATATTACCCGCTGATCGTGCAGGCCTTTCGCTTTGATGGCCGCCAGGCGGGTCGCGGGCCGTTGTACGGGGTTCCCAAGGGATTCACGCCGCTGGTCATGTACGTCAACTGCGATCTATTCGCCCAGGCCGGCATCGCCGTTCCATATGACGGCTGGACGTGGGACCAGTTCGAGGCGGATTGCAAGAAAATCTCCGCGATACCGAAGGATGCCGCGGGTCGAAATTACGGAGCGGTACTGAACACCTCCTGGCCGCTGGTGCTGGGCAGCGTTCTGCACGCCTACGGCGGGGATTTTTTCAACGGCGCGGATTTCACCGATGTGAAGATCGATACGCCCCAGTCGATCACCGCCATTCGCATGATCCAGCGCCTGCGTTTCGTCGATGACGTCGCCTTCCATGCCACCGGCCCTGAGGAGCGCGACAACGGTTATCAGATGTTCTTCACCGGCAAGGTCGGGTGCCTCGGGCCGGTCGGTCGCTGGGTGACGCCGCATTTCCGCGGCACCGGCCCAGGCGATCCAGGCATCACCAACTTTCAATGGGACGTCGTTCCGCTTCCGCACGAGACGCGCACCACCACCGATATCGCAACCGTCGCCTGGACGATGTCCTCCGCCACCAGACACCCCGACGAAGCATTCGAGCTTCTGCGATTTCTCTCCGGCCCCAGCGGACAGGAAACGGTGGCGCGGATGGGGTTGGAAATTCCATCGCTCAAGTCCGTGGCCAACAGCGATGCCTTCCTGGCCGGCAAGCCCGACCATTCGAGAATCTTTCTCGATGAGCTGAAACATGCGCAGATCATGCAGCTTCCGTCGGCGCGGGAGTTCACGCAGTATTTTACCGATGAGCTGGCCGGCTGCCTGGACTTGAACCAGCAAACCCCCGAGGAGGCGGCGAGAAATCTCAAGGCGCGCTGGCTGGCGGAATTGAAATCGCCGCTGAAGAGCGGCCACTATCCGCCGATGAATTGGCGGCTGATCGGGTGGATCACCGCGGCGGCGCTGGCGATCGCGATCGCGGCGCTCGTCTTCTTCAGCAGCCGGCAGAAAATGGGCATCCTCGACCGAAGCATCGAGCGCACCGGATGGCTGTTCATCTCGCCGTGGCTGATCGGATTTCTCGTGTTGACGCTGGGTCCGATGGTGATGTCGCTGCTGTTGTCCATCACGCGCTGGACACCGCTGACGCCCACCAGCGATGCGCAGTTTGTCGGCTTGGATAACTTCCGGCATCTGCTGCGATTCGATCCGGATTTCGTGCCGTCGCTGCGCGTGACGGCGTATTACGCGCTGCTGGCGGTCCCGCTGACGCAGGTCGCCGCGTTGATCGTGGCGTTGCTCGTGAATACGCGCGCCCGGGGAATGCTGCTGTTTCGCACGATCTTCTACCTCCCCACGCTGGTGGGCGGCGTCACCATGGCCGCGATCTGGCTGTGGCTTTTCAACAAGGAATACGGACTGATCGATCATCTATTGGCGCCGATGGCGCATCTGATCCACAAATCACCGCCCGATTGGGTGGGCGACGACGCCGCGCGGTGGGGCGTGCCGGCATTTGTCCTGATGGCGCTGTGGACGGTCGGCGGGGGGATGCTCACGTACCTGGCGGCGCTGAAAAACGTCCCGGCTTCGCTCTATGAAGCGGCGCGAATCGACGGCGCCAGCCTCAATCGCCAGTTCTGGGCCGTCACGATGCCGATGATCTCCCCGCTGATCTTTTTCAACCTGCTCATGGCGATCATCGGAAGCTTCCAGATCTTCGCGCAAGTCTATGTGATGACCAAAGGCGGTCCGGGCAACGCGACGCTGTTTTATGTCCTTTACCTTTATCGCCAGGCCTTCGAGTTCGACAACATGGGTTATGCCAGCGCCATGGCTTGGGTGCTGTTCGTGATTGTGCTGGTGCTGACGGCCGTGGTGATCCGCAGCAGCCGGCGATGGGTTTATTACGAAGGGCTCAAGGCATGAGCATCACACCGTCGGCTTCCACGCCAACCAAAGCGACGCTGGAGCTGACGCCGCGCGCGGCCATGTTGACGCGCCAGCGCCGCCGCACGGACTCCGGTCTTCCGCAAATGGCGGGGATCATCACTTATGTGTTGCTCATCACCGGTGCCATCGGGATGCTCATTCCGTTCGTCTCGATGCTCAGCGCCAGCCTCAAGACCGATCCGGAAATTCAACGCGTGCCGCCCACCATTCTTCCCGAGAAAATCCAGTGGCACAATTACCCCGACGCCATGGCGCCGGACAAGATGGATCTGAAGCGCACCTCTCTCCCCAACACCGTCGTCATCACCGTCTGCTGCGTGCTGGGGCAGATCATCTCCAGCAGCCTGGTGGGCTACGGGTTTGCGCGCTATCGGTTTCGCGGTCGCAACGCGCTGTTCCTGATCATGCTCAGCACGATGATGCTGCCCGCGCAGGTGACGATGATCCCGCTGTTCATCCTGTTCCGCTGGCTGGGATGGATCGACACGTTTTTGCCGCTGATCGTGCCGGCATGGCTGGCGGGTCCGTTTTTTGTCTTCATGTTCCGCCAGTTTTTCGCCGCTATTCCCGAGGAGCTGATGGAAGCGGCACGCATCGACGGCGCCGGCGCGCTGCACATTTACTGGCGGATCATGCTGCCCCTGTGCGGCCCGGTCGTCGCCATCACCGCTATCTACACCTTCATGAACACCTGGAACGATTTTCTCAATCCCCTGATCTATCTCAATTCCCCGCAGAACCAGACGCTGGCGCTGGCATTGGCGCACTTCAACGGCCAGTACGGCGTGACGCACGTCAACCAACTCATGGCCGCCAGCTTCGTGACCATGATCCCCTGCCTGCTGCTGTTCGCCGCCGCCCAGCGCTATTTCGTCGAAAACATCGCTATGACTGGTGGGAAGAGCTGAAAATTATGACGCGGTAAATGCAATCGCCGCTTGGGATTTTTTATCGGTTACCGTTTTCGTTCCATCCGGCGTCCTTGACTCGAATATGACACGGGTCGCCATCAGGCGGCCCGCTGGCGGCGCTGGCGAAATTCCTTACGGCGTCTTGAAATACTTCAATTCCCAAAAGGCCGCCGCGAATCTCAACTGGCCAGCCAGCGGCATCCCAGTCACAGCGCCTTCGCCTATACGAGCCAGCGCCGCCGGATGCCAGAATAAATGTAATCGATAAAAATCTGTCTAAAAAGTTTACCTCTGACACGAGCCAAAATTGAACACCCGCAAGATTTTTATCGATTACCGTTTTCGTTCCATCCGGCGTCCTTGACTCGCATATGACACGGGTCACCATCAGGCGGCCCGTTGGCGGCGCTGTCGAGGTTCCCATCGTTATTTTGAAACACTTCGTTTCCAAACGGCCGTCGCGGATCTCACCAGGCCAGCCAGCGGCGTCCCGACCACAGCGCCTCCACCTATTCGAGCCAGCGCCACCGGATGTCAAGAGAACGGTAAACGATAAAAATCCTTCATCACTTTTCGATTCGCATTCTAACGACCGCTCCCTGTAGCCAACCTCCTTCGATTAGCTAGAATGCCGCTCTGTTCCGACTCTATATAGGTAAGGATCGGTAAAAATGTTTCGTGTTGCATTGGCCGGCGCGGGGGGGATGGCGAAGAACTATCGCAAGACCTACACCACGCTGGCCGACGTCGAGTTTACCCTCGCCGTCGACATCGATGCCGAGCAGCTGGAAGCCTGCCGTTCCATGGGTGTGAAGCGCACCAGCAGCGATTTTTCCGCCGCCTTGGCGCCGGATATCGACATGGTCGATATCTCCACGCCCAATTTCCTCCACGAAGAGCAGTCGATCGCGGCTCTGGGCGCCGGTAAGCACGTCCTGCTGCAAAAGCCGATGGCCAATTCGCTGGAATCGGCCGACCGCATCCTCGCTGCTTCCGCCGCCAGCAAGGGCGTGCTGGGGATGTACATGAGCAGCTACACCAACCCGCTGGTGTGGGAGATCAAGAAGATCATCGATGCGGGCCTGCTGGGAAAAATCCAGAGCGTCCGTGCCCGCGACGCCCACCGCGGGGGCCTGCAGGCCCAGCCCGGTGAGCGAAACTGGCGCTCCAGCCGCGACATGACCGGCGGGGGGAGCTTCGTCCAGCTCTCCATCCACGCCATCAACCTCATGCAATGGTGGGTCTCCTCGCGCATCGTCGAGGTCTTCGCCTACAGCGGAAACCAGTATTGCCCGAACATCGGCGGCGACGATGTCACCGTGGCGGCCGTCAAGTTCGCCTCCGGCAGCTTCGGCCTTTTCGACAGCGGCTACGCCAGCGAAGGAATGACCCGCGAAATCTACGGCACCGACGGCACGGTGCGCCTGCTGCGCGGCGACTCGGAGCTGGAATTGACCCTCAAGCGCACCTACACCAGCAAGTGGATCAATTACGAGAAGCCGGATCGCCGCCAGTCATTCACCGCGCCGGCGGCGCGCTTTGATGACACGGACAATCCCTTCAACCAGCAGCGCATGTTCCTGGACGCGGTGCGCAACGGCGGCAAGCCGCACATGTCCGGACAAGCCGGCCGACAGGACCTGGCGGTGGTGACGGCCGCTTACCACTCCGCCGAATCGCGAAAGCCCGAGCCGGTGTCCTAGAACTTCCGCGCGCATGCCCCGCAATATCGAGATCAAAGCCCGCATCGCCGACTGGGACGCCACCGCCGCCGCCGCCATGCGCGTTGCCGACGGCCCGCCGCGGCTTCTGAATCAGGAAGATATTTTCTTTAACTCCCCCCGCGGACGACTGAAGCTGCGGACCGTCAACGATCAAGCGGAGCTGATCTACTACGAACGTCCCGATCAGCCCGGGCCCAAAGAATCCCGGTATCTGATCCTGTCCATCACCCAGCCCGACATCGCCCGGCGAATGCTCGAGATGATCCACGGCGTCCGCGGCGTGGTGCGCAAGCAGCGCTGGCTCTATATGAGCGGCCAGACGCGCATCCATCTGGATCGCGTGGAAAACCTGGGCGATTTTCTGGAGCTGGAAGTGGTGCTGCGCGACGACCAAACCGCCGCCGATGGCGAAGCTGCCGCTCGCCAACTGATGAAGGATTTGGGCATCCCCGCGGACCAACTGGTGGATCGGGCCTACATCGATCTGATGAACTGAAAATTTTTTTCGATTCGGACAAATTGGCGCTGCCAATCAGCCCAAAAACCTTCAGGCGCCCGACCCAATATAGGGCAACAATATACTTGACAACGCACGTCAAATCGGCTAAGATTTGGGCATGGACACAAAAAACCATTTTCCGAAAACTTTGGTCCAGGCCATTCGGCACTTTTCCGATCTGAATGTCGCCCACGATTGCTTCGTCAAGCTTCGCTGGCCGAACGGTCCTATTTGTCCGCGTTGCGGATCGACCGACGTTTCCTACTCGCCGAAATATCGGCGCTTTGAATGCAAGCATCGGCATGACCGCCGCCAGTTCACCGTCAAGACGGGATCGGTCATGGAAGATTCGCCGCTCGGACTGGACAAGTGGGCCATCGCGTTCTGGCTTGAGGTCAACGCCAAGAATTCGATCAGCAGTTACGAGATTCACCGAGCAATCGGTATCACGCAAAAGTCAGCATGGTTTATGTTGCATCGAATCCGCTTCGCGCTGAAACAGGGATCGTTCGAAAAGATCGGCGGCAATGGCAAGACGGTGGAAGCGGACGAAACTTTTGTCGGCGGTCGTGCGATTAACATGCACAAGAAGCTACGCGAGGCGAAGATCAAAGGCACTGGCGGCGCGAACATGACCGCTGTTATGGGTTTACTGGAGCGGCACGATGGCAAGAAGCATTCCACCGTCCGCGCTTCGGTTCTGGCGGATCGGAAAAAGAATACGCTTCAAGAAGTCATCCATAAGAACGTTGAGCCGGGATCGAACATCTATACCGACGCACTGCTTTCTTACAACGGATTAAACCCGACATTCGTTCACGAGTTTATCGACCATGCGGAAGCGTATGCTCGCGGCGCGGTTCACACGAACGGTTTGGAAAACTTTTGGGCGCTGTTCAAGCGATGCATCAAAGGCACTCATGTTTCAATCGAACCGGCGCACCTTGAAGCTTATGTCGATTCCGAAGCGTTCCGGTTCAACAATCGCGAGGTCAAAGACGCGGATCGGTTCTTAATGGCTGCGGGCGGGTATCACGGCAAGCGGCTGACCTACAAAGCGCTAATCGGCGCACCGGAGGTAGCCCCCGGAAGCGACGGCAGCGACGCGGGAAACGCCAGACTTCCAAACTGAATCCATGATATAATGAATGAATGCCTAGACCCAAACGCCACGAGATTCCCGATATTCGGGTTGATGATGCCGAAGCCGCATTTCACAAATTTGAGGAATTCACTCGCCGAGTAATGGCGGTTCCGAAGAAGGTAATTGACGCAAGGATCGCGGGGGAAAAACGATCTAGGAAAAGGCGTGCGGGCCACTAACCCGCACAGAATTCTCTTTGCATGCGAAGAAAGTTATGTCGCATCAGCATTAGAATGCGCCTGCCCTGCTCGGTCGGAATATATCCAGTCCCGTAGCATCTTCCGCAATCTCTCCAGCCGGATTCCCCTTTGTAGCCACCTTTGCCTTGGCAAGTTTCGCAGCGGCGCTCTAGGTCATCGGCGCGAAAACCATCTTCATCCAGCATTACAAATTTTTAATGATTCTTGATCCATTCGTCAACCAGTTGGATCAATTTCAGAGAATTATCTAGAAACGGGCCGACTATATCTCGGACCATTGAGCCATCAATCGGCAGCGGTTTTTCGATCTCGGCTTGAGCGAATCGGGGTATTCCATCAACCTGAGTTTTGAAGTCTGCATCAACGAGTCCGGCCTTGTGAATGAGCATATTCCGGATCGCGCAGACCGACCGAATATCGGTATCAAGCATTATTTTCCAAATTTCGTGTTCGCCCTCAAACGCTCGAAAATATGCATCGCGAATATCGTCTAGACGCTGAAAACTGAAATGTTCGCTTAGGACGGTCCCCATGACTTCAGAAAGATTATAGTTGTAGGCCTGAAGAACATCCAACCGCAGCGCCTTGCCGCCTATCACTTCATAGATTCGCGGCTGCGGATTAATTTCGACAAGGGACTTTCTTCGCCGTGATTCGCTTTCCTTTTTCTTTTTTTCTCTTTCGACCTGTGATGGCCATTGGCCCTTGAGTTCTGCCAATCCGGCGGGATGGCAATTAAGCGCCCCAATCCACAAATCGCCCGCTAAAGTTTCGAATACGGTCCAGGCGGCTATGAAAATTGAAGAATAATAATTCGGGAATATCTCACGAATTTTGCCACCTTCCTCGGACGCTTCATTGATAAGGGAATCCCAATGAGATTCTAGATTGTGCGCACCAGCAAGCCCAGAATCGACCGTGTGGACTTGCCCACGTTCAGTGGGCGCTCTGCGTGAAGATGTTTCAGGCTGCCTCGAACGATTCGGGGCTCACATAGCCTAACGAACTGTGTAACCGTTTGCGATTGTAGAACACCTCAATGTA
>Ga0182024_10004450_pt1 | contig 32200 bp, 22 predicted proteins | sample P32metaG_FD_120480 | JGI IMG/M metagenome (GOLD analysis project Ga0182024, IMG submission 120480) | Permafrost microbial communities from Stordalen Mire, Sweden - P3-2 metaG (Illumina Assembly) | ecosystem: Environmental > Terrestrial > Soil > Wetlands > Permafrost | place: Sweden: Stordalen...
CTCCAGAAGGACGAGGTCGAGCGCATGGTGAAGGAGGCCGAGGTTCACGCCGACGAGGACCGCAAGCGCGCGGAATCGGTGGAGACACGCAACCGTGCCGATGCACTTGCCTACCAGGCGGAGAAGGCGCTCGCCGACGCGGGCGACAAGGTGCCGGCCGAGCTGCGCACCGACATCGAAGCCAAGGTCAAGGCAGTTCGTGACGCAATTGCCACTAACGACTCGGACGCGATCAAGCGCGCACATGACGACCTTGCCGCATCGATCCAGAAGATCGGCGAGGCGGTCTACGCGCAGACCCAGCAGGCCGAACCCGGCGCGGGTGAACCGCATGCCGGCAACGGCGACGGTGGTGCTCCCAACGAAGGAGCGGGCGCCGGCGCGGGTGAAGGCGCAGGCGCGGATGACGTCGTCGACGCCGAGTTCAAAGAGGTCTAACCTCTCAACGACATCCCAGAGGCCGGGACGCAATTAAATGCGTTCCCGCCTCTTTTTTTTGCCTTCCGCTGTGGTACTTTCCTGCCCTCGCCGGTCAAAGCACGGGGCTCCCCCCGAACACCGGTTTCGATCTTTTCCTGGTGCAGCACTCGGCGTTCGACACCGGGTTCACGTCGTTCGGTTTTGGCTGGTATCAGTCGGACGTCGAGAGCGATAGCACCGGCAAAGCCACCGTCAAGGTGGTCGGGATTCGACAAGCAGACGTTCATCGAGAACCCGTCGTCGCCGACAACGCCAATCAACACATTCAACGTCGGCTTCTGGTTCGACTCGCGCCGGGGCGGCCTGGGCGGAGGTCGTCCCTGGGCCGCTTCTTCCTGTCTACCGCCGCGGAATCGGCTGCGGTACTGAGGCAGATGTCGGTGGCGTGGGGGTGCCACCCGGTGGCGGCAGACCGACTACCGTCGAGACGGCTGCGCCACCGCCGCCCCGGCCCTTGGGAACGCCACGATGAAAGGCGGCCCGCAGCAGGATCGGCACCGCTGCCGACAGCACGCCTGTGAAGAAGGTGAGCCCGTTCGGCAGGTGGCCGTAGTCCGAGAGGCCGAGGTAGCAGAAGAGTGCTGTCAGGAACGCTGCAATGATGATCACCGTCATGCCGACGACCAGGACGATCTCCTGGTTGCGCTCGTGCACGATCGGGTGGTCCGGCCGACGCTGCTGCAGCATGCGATAGATGTTCAAGCCGGCCCACGAGTTCAGCATCAGCCCACTGACGAACGCGAGGATCGAGATCGTGATGCGGAACTCGGGCAGGTTCTTGACGATGAACACCGCGATGTTCACGACAATGAGCGCCGCGGGAGTCAGCGCGCCGATGATCGGGATCGTCCAGCGCTTGAGAAACGGACCCACACCGGTTCGCTCCGGCTCGGCCGTGATGGATCGAGCGGGCCTCCGGCGGCGAAAGGGCATGCTGTAAGCGTACGGTTCCCAGCCCGTCACGGAACGCCCGATCACCCAGAGAGCCGGGATCGTTCGTCACCGCCCCGTTTCCGGACTGCGAGCGGTCACCCATTCGGCGCCGCCTCCGCCCCAATAGGCTCGATTCATGCGCAGGCGTCGGCTGGGCCGTGGTCTCTTCGTCGGCAGGTTTGGGCTGCGAACCAGTCTTGCCGGCCGCCTGCTGGCCGGCGGCGTGATTTTCACCGCCGTCCTGATCGCAGGGGTCAGCGGCTTCCTGCTAGTGAGCCGCTCGCAGCAGACCAACGCCGGCGCCCTGTCCAACGCGGACAACCGAGCCGGGGTTGCCGGGGAGCTCGTCTCACGGGTGATCCAGCCACAGGCGCAGTACGCGGCTACGACGGTCGCATCGCTCTCGTCGCTGCAGCTCGCGCTCAGCGGCACCAACCCGACAGCGCTCGTCGCGACGGAATTCGTCCAGAAGCGCATCGACAACCTTCCGGGGCTCGGCGTGGTGGTCCTGAACAAGACCGGCACCGTGCTGTACACCAGCGAATGCGACAGCGTCGGCTCGGGCGGCGTCACGGCCCATCCCGCGACCACCGTCTGCGAGGCGGCCCTCATCCCCCACGTCACCGCGTCGCTCGCGTCGGTTCGCGACGCGCTGAATGTCGAGACCACGGCCGCGTGCCAGCAGCCGAGCGCGGCCATCGCCGCGAGCCCGGCGTTGCGGGCGCAGTGCCCGTCGGGCGTCGAGGGCGTGGAGGCGCTCGCCGGCGGGTTGCCCGCGCTCGACGTTGCAGTGCCGATCTACAACGCCCAGGGCGGCACCAACGCGCCGCTTGGGGTGGTCGTGTACAGCGCGCAACTCCAGACGCAGTTCGCCCGCTACGGCCCCGTCATCGGCTACACGCCAGTGTTCTTGAGCGCCGGCTCCGGCGGCAGCCTGATCCGGTTCAGTGGGCCTGCTGACACGCCCACACCGGCTTCCGCACCGGGAACGATCGCCCAGCAGGTGGCACACGCGGCCGCTGGAGGTGTCGCGGCGCACGCCATCTACACGGTTGGCGGCGTGGGCGCCGTGGCCGGAAGCTTCGTCCCGCTTATGGCTCCGGGTGGAACACGCGTCGCCGGGTACCTCGGCGTCGAGGTACCGCTGTCGATCTTTGCCGCCGGGACTGCCCAGGACGAGGGGACGATTGCAGAGATCGCGTTCACGGCGCTCATCGTCGTCTGCCTGCTCGTGCTCCTCTTCGTCGATCGGTTCGTGCGCCGTCCGGTAGCGCGACTGGAACGCGGGGTGGAGCGGATCGCTTCCGGTGACTACAGAACCGACATCCCGGTCACATCGCGCGACGAGCTGGGACGGCTTGCGGCAGGCGTCAACAGCATGCGCGAGCAGATCGCCGGCTACATCCAGCACATCGACGGCTCCGTCGGGCGATTGCAGGAGGTGTCCCGAGCGCTGACGATGACCACGGGCGGTATCGAACAACTCCAGGATGCCGTGCTCGGTGCTGCGGACGCGATTGCCGGCGGCTCCGCAAGCGCGAGCGTGTACACGCGACGTGGATCCGAATTTCTCCGGATGCGCAGCCGTGGCCCCGAGATGCCCGACATGGCCGACACGATGCCTGTCGACGAGCTGACCGCAGGGCGCGCCGTGCGCCTCGACTGGAGTGGCCGCGCAGGGATCGCCGTGCCGATGCTCTACCAGGAGGCTCTCACCGGCGTTCTTGTGGTCGGGTCGGAGCGGCCCGTCGCCGAGGGTGACGAACGTGCCCTCATCACGCTCGCCAACAACGCTGCCGTGGCCGTCGAGAACACCCGAACGCTCGAGCAGGAACGTGAGGCCGTGCGCCGGCTCAGCGAGCTGAACCAGTTGAAGAGCGATTTCCTCGACACGGCGCAGCACGAGCTGCGCACGCCGGTTCTGGCCATCCAGGGCCAGATCGAGCTGCTCAACGTTGCGTGGGACAAGTGGGACGACGCGACCAAGCTCGAGATCGTGCGCGACGTCGACATCTCGGTGAAGCTGCTCGGCGAGACGGTTGAGAACGTCGTCGACTTCGCTCTCGTCAACTCCGATACGATCGACGTGCGTATGTCGTCCGTGGACGTCGCAGCGGCGATTCGCGACGCGTCCAACGATGTGCGCCGTCACTTCAAAGACAGTCTGCCCGTCGACCTCACGGTGGACGTGCGCGGGTCACCCACCGTGAACGCCGACCCGTTCCGGCTGCGTCAGGTCCTGCGCGCCCTGATCGACAACGCGGTGAAGTTCACGCCGGAAGGCGGCCACGTGCGCGTCAGCGCTCGCCCCGTCAAGGGCGCGGGACGGTGCCAGATCGAGGTCGTGGATGACGGCATCGGCATCAGTCCGGAGTCCATCCCGTTCCTCTTCGACCGCTTTTACCAGGAGGACAACAGCCGGACGCGCCGCCACGGCGGCATGGGCATGGGGCTTGCACTCGTCCGCCGCCTCTGCGATGCGCACGGAGCAACCGCGAGCGCACGCAGCGATGAGAAGGCCGGGAGCACGTTCACGATCCTCTGGCCGCTCACCGATGTCGAGGCGGAGCCGGCGCCGAGTGCCCTGTTCTTCGAATCCGTGTCCGCGGCCGGATCGTAGCCCGCGACACGACACCTGCCTCCGCTCTCCGGCGTCAGCGCACCGCTGCAGCCGTGAACACATGACCCGGGTTCGTCACCGGCAACCCGTCTTCGAACACAACCGTGTTGGTGCGAATCGAGGTGACGCGGGGACCCGGGAGCAGGATGCCGGCGACATTGAGCGGATCGGTCGCCGACACACGCACGACCTCTGCGGAACGCTCGCGACGGCGGACACTGCGCAGCTGATCGACGGCCTCAGGAAGTGCGAATTGCTCGCCGGCGAACCCGGTGACGAAACGTCCACCTCGCGCGGTACCTCGCGCCTCCATGCGGCGCAACGCCCACACCACATCACGCCACGGCAGCGCGATGGTCTCTCGCGCCACGACGTCGCGGAAGACCACGCCCCAGCGCACCAGCAGCTGCTCGGCAATCGCCTCTGCGAGTGCATCGTGCTCGTCCACCGACGACACCCGCGGCACCAACGACCATCGCCCTTCAGCGGAGGAGTAGCCGCTGACGCCATGCCGGAGTCCGCGGTGATGTGGCCGTGCGCGCCCCAGCCCGCGACTGACCAGCAGCCGGCGGACGGCGCTGAAACCGTCCGCGGTGAGCAGCCCACGCGCGACGCCATCCCAGAGTGCGTTCTCGACCTCGGTTGGGAGCCGGCGCGCAAGCGTGACGATGTCGCTGGTAAAGAGCGCACCGTGCTCGCGCAGCGCATCGAGCACGTCGAGCGTCGCGCCGGAGACGGGCTCCAGCGGCTGCGCTTCACCACGCACGGACTGAAGCAACCACGGGAGGTCGGAGCGCATGACCATTGTGACCGGGGTGGCACGCGACGCCGACGAGCTGCTTCGCGGTGGTGCGGACATCCCAGGTTCGTCGCGAACCTTCAATCGCGCCCAGGCGACCTCTCCCGACATGCACAGCTCGTCGAGCCAGGCGCTGCGGTAGCCGGCGACGCGGCTCGGCAGCACCGTCTCCTCCCAGACGCCGGCGGGGATCTCGAAGCCCTGCAGCTGCGCGATGGTCGCGGCGACGCCGGCGCGGCCCTCGCGCTGGGTCCCGGGCGCAACCCGTTGCCAGCGCAGCAGGAATCGCACGAAATCCTGTGCGGTGACCGGCTCGATCTCCTGGCGCAGACGCTGCTGCGTGTAGCCGTGAATGCGAGCGAGCAGCCGCCGCGCGCACCACTGTTCATCGTCGATGCCCGGATCGAAGTGACCACGAATCACAAACCCCTCGCCCTCGATGGCGGCGAGGCCGATCGCCACCTCCGAGCGGCGCAGCCCGGTCTGCGACGAGAGCGCATCCGCGGTCATCGGACCGCTCACCTCGAGATGCCCGCGCAGAATTGAGGCGACGAGCGCGTCTCCGTCAGACGATGCAGCGCCCAGCCCGCGCGGCAGTGCTCCCGCGCGCGGCGTCAGTGTTGCGGCGGGCCACAGCGCTTCGATCCCGGCAGCGCGCTCCATCGCACACCAGAAATCCTCGCTGCCCTTGGTGACCGTCAACGCACGTCCCCGGTCGACGAGCTCCTCGAACCAGCCGGCCCAGGCAGGCACTGCGCGGGTCACCACCAGCGAGACCAGCAGGTCGTGCAGCTCGTCGTTATCACGTGGATCCGGTGCCGCCTCGGCGCGCACGCGCGCGATGGCATCGGGGTCGAGTGCTGCCAGGTCACGCGCCTCGACCGGCAGGCCGCGTCGCAAGGTGATCGCCCGGCTGCGCCGTTCTTCGAGCGGCGCGTCGTCGAGGAAGGTATACGGTCTGCCGTTGACGATCTCGTGTGCGAGCGGCGACGGCTCGACCGTATCGCGGAAGCTGATCTCGACCTCTTTGCGCTCGATGCGCACCACGAGCTCGCGCAACGAGTCGACGTCCATCACCTCGTGCAGGCAGTCGTACATCGTCTGATTGACGAGGGGATGATCGGGTGCCTCGACCGGCCCCGTGGGGTTTTCGTTCTGGCATGCGACCAGTTGCGGAAAGATCGCGCCCATGATGTCGTCCGACTCGAGCCGCTGAATAGGGGCCGGGTTCTTGCGTCCACCCTTGAAGCGCAACACCGTGAGCGAGCGATTGAGATTCCAGCGCCAGCGAACGGCCCACATCGGCGCGAAGATCGCCGCCTTGCGCAGCGTCTCCTCCACCGTGTTCGACGACAGGAACTTGGGGATGTCCTCGAGCGGAAAGCTGTGTTGCGGACCGAGCGAGAGGAGCACGCAGTCATCACTCGCCGCCGCCTGCAGCTCGAAGTCGAAGGTTGCGCAGAATCGCTTGCGCAGGGCGAGCCCGAGCGCGCGGTTCACCCTGCCGCCGAAGGGCGCGTGCACCACCAACTGCATGCCGCCGCTGTCGTCGAAGAAGCGCTCGAGGACGATGTGCTCGAGAGTCGGCACGACCCCCAGTGACGTGCGTCCTGCAGCCAGGTAGCGCACCACCATCGAGGCCACATCGTTGTCGACGCCGGCACGCTGCTCGACCCACGAGATCGCCTCATCGGCGCCGCCCTCGGCGAGCAGCGCGTCGATGCCACTGCGCAGATCCGACACCTCGCGCGACAGCTCCTCGGTGCGCGCCGGCGCCTCGCCGAGCCAGAACGGCACAGACGGTGGCGCACCGTGCGCGTCGACGACACGCACCGTGCCGGCCACCACACGGCGGATCTTCCACGACGTGCTGCCGAGCAGGAAGATGTCACCTGCCGACGACTCGATCGCCCAGTCCTCGTTGACAGTACCGATGAAGGTGTCGTCCGGCTCGGCGAGCACGCGATAGTCGCCGGTCTCCGGAATTGCGCCACCGGAGGTCAGCGCCGCGAGGCGCGCGCCGCGTCGCGCTCGCACCTCGCCGTTGATCTGATCGCGGTGCAGGTACGCGGCCACCCTGCCGCGTCCTGTCGGGATCCCGTCTGATACGAGCTCCAGGATGCGGTCGAACTCCTCGCGTGGCAGGTCGGCGAAGGGCGCCGCCTTGCGCATGAGCTCGAAGAGATCGTCTTCGCGCCAGCTGTCCGCCGCGCACTCCGCGACGATCTGCTGCGCGAGAATGTCCATGGGCAGATGGGGCGGATGCACTGCATCCAGCGCACCGCTTCGCACTCCGGCGAGCAGGGCTGTGCACTCGACCAGCTCGTCGCGCGTCATCGGATACAGCCGGCCTTTGGGCGTACCGCCGCGGCTGTGACCGGAGCGACCGACACGCTGCAGGAACGTCGCGATGCTCCGCGGCGAGGCGATCTGGCACACCATCTCGATGGGCCCGATGTCGATACCCAGCTCCAGCGACGCGGTGGCGACGAGTGCGCGCAGTTCGCCCGCACGGAGCTGGGACTCCACGCGCTGACGCCGATCTCGCGAAAGACTGCCGTGGTGCGCCGCAACGGCATCATCGCCGAGACGCTCCGCGAGCAGATGAGCAACGCGTTCGGCCATGCGGCGCGTGTTGACGAAGACAAGCGTGGTCTTGTGCGCGCGGACGTGGGCCGCGATGGCGTCGAGCACCTCGCCGAGCTGTTCACGAGACGCCACTGCCTCGAGCTCACCCGACGGCAGCTCGATGGCCACGTCGAGCGCGCGCCGATGACCGACATCGACAACGGCGCAGCGCGGGCTGCCGTCCGCGTTGCTGCGTGACGGCCCGGCGCCGACAAGCAACCGCGCAACAGTCTCGATGGGTCGCTGCGTCGCCGACAGCCCGATGCGCACTGGTCGCTGGGTGCACAGCCGCTCGAGACGTTCGAGCGTGACCGCAAGATGTGAACCGCGCTTGTCGCGGGCGACCGCGTGGATCTCGTCGACGATGATGGTGGTGACCGTGGTCAGTGCCGCGCGGCTCCGCTGCGCGGTGACCAGCAGGTAGAGGGACTCCGGTGTCGTCACCAGGAAGTTCGGCGGGCGCTTGATCATCGCGGCGCGCATCGACTGGGTGGTGTCGCCGGTACGCACTTCCGCCCGGAGCGCGGGCAGCGTCATCCCCATCTCTGCCGCGACCGCGGCGATTTCGCGCAGCGGTGTCTCAAGGTTCTGCTGCACGTCCACCGCAAGCGCCTTCAGCGGCGAGACGTAGACGACCTGAGTGGCGCCTTCAACCACCTCGCCACGCTCGGCGGCGCGATACAGCGCGTCGATGCAGACGAGGAAACCCGCGAGCGTCTTGCCGGAGCCCGTGGGCGCGGCGATCAGCGTGTTGCGTCCCGACGCGATCAGCGGCCAGCCTTCGGTCTGGGCAGGGGTCGGGCCCTCGGGAAACCGGCGCTCAAACCACGAGCGCACCGCGGGGTGGAACGTGTCCATGTCGCTCATCTGGGACCCACTATTTTAGCATCCCAGACGGAACGGATGTTCGGTCAGAGCGCACCCTTCAGGATCTCCCCGAGACCGCCGCCTCCGGCAAGCCCACCCAGGCCCCCGAGCACGCCGAGCTCACCTTCCCCGCGGTTGCGGTCATGGCTCCGATCCTGCTCGGCTTCCAGCGCCAGCACGCTGCAGAGGATGAGCAGATCGTTCTGACCGGCGACGATGTCGACGCCGTAGGAATCGGCGAGGCTGATCCATGCCTTTGAGACTGTCGCGACGGTCTGACCGTTCTCGGTGATGATGAAGTCGTGCCCGGCGAAGTTGCCGGTCATCTCCATGTCGTTGCCGCCGGCGACAGAGATCGTCCACTTCGGATGGAAGGGCCCGGAGAACCGCTGGTGCAATTCAGCGCTCACCCCACCGCTGAGCGTGATGTCGTACGTCGCCAGGAGCGAGACGAGCTTGCGGCTCACTCGACCCACCTCGGTGCCCGCCAAATCGTTGACGAGCATCAGGCCGCGCAGGCTCAACACCTTGCCGTCCACCTGCAGGACAGGCTGGCCGGTTTCGTTGAGGATGTCGTTGTCCTCGCCGAGGCGGAAGATCTTCTCGCGAACCTGATATTTCAATGGTCGCCTCCGGTGGACTCCCTCCCCGACTGCGTTGACCTGAAGTCTATCCGAGCAACCATCAGAGCACTCGTCGGCAGCGCCCCGCGCAGACTCCGCGGATGAGATCCGGGACCGTGCTCGTGGCAGTGATCGCCGTGGCGGCTGTCGCCGGCATTGCGATCTCGACCGAGCAGCGGCCGCCAGCTCCGGCACCACCGCCGGCGCCAACGCCGTCCGCCGTTCCGACCCCCATCCCGCCCGGACCCATCTCGGGTATCGGCTTCAGCGTCGCAGACGACCCGTCCAGCGACCAGGTCGTGCTGTTCGGCGGTGTCGACAACTACGCCAACACCTGGCTTTGGTCGGGACGATGGATCCTGGCCACACCCGCCACCAGCCCTGCCGGGCGCATCGACGCCGCGGCCGCCTACGACCCGTTGACGGAACAGGTGCTGCTCTTTGGCGGGCGCCGGGCCCCGGTCACCAGCGGCCCGTTGCTCCACGACACCTGGGCTTGGAATGGCGCGACCTGGCGCGAGCTTGACCAGGGATCCGGCGGCCCCCCGCCCGGCGAAGGCGCGTCGATGGCCTGGGATGACGCGCTCGACGAGATGGTTCTCGTCACCGCGGCCGGTAATGCGCCCGGCGGCGACCAGACGTGGGTCTGGAGCTCCACGCACTGGGTGCTCAAGGTTCACGGTGGGGTTGCGCCCAGCGCGTTCGACCTTCCTATGGCGTTCGATCCCGTCACCCGCTCACTGATCGCCGAGGGCTGCTGCTACGCCCCCCAATCGCAGCTCGGTGCGCTGGACACAACCTGGCGCTGGGACGGAGAACGTTGGGATCAGCTCGCCGGCACCGCCGAGCCACTGCCGGGATCGGCCCTCGCGCTCGACCCCGATTCCGGCCGACTGGTGCTTTGCAACTGCGGACCGATGCTCGCCCTCCCCGCCCTTGCGTCCTGGACGGGGCACGCATGGGCGCTCCTGGACGTGACGCGGCTCCCCGTCAATCCCGTCCTGGAGATCACCGACACCGGCAGTGGGCAACTCCTGATCGTCGGGTCGGCCGCGCCGAGCAATCCCTACGTCGCCCAGCCGGTGCACCTGTGGGCGCTGAGCGTCTCCAAGTGGCAGGAGCTCGACGGCCCCGGCGTCAACGGTGTGTGACGGCGAGGTGATCGCCTTGACGCTTGATGTCAGAACGAACGACTTTGTTGTGACAGAGCATCAAACGCACGGAGGCAGCGCCGGAGCCGACCTATGGTGCGTTGCATGGCCCCACATTCGGGCGGCGCTGCAGCACCGCAGCTGAGGGTGATCCCCGGTGTCTCGGACACCGATGGTGCGGTCACGGGCAGCGCGCCCAAGATTTCCCCCGCGAATCAGCGGCGCATCCAGCGCATCGGCGCCGAGCTCGACGCGCTGGAGATGGTGCCGTTCTCCGACCCGGACGCGGCCTACGCTCCGGCCGCCGCGCTCGAGCGGCGTGCGCGAGCTCTCGGTGACGAGATCGGCGAACGGCGCGCGCAGCTGATCCAGGCCGACGTGCTCAACCGCAAGGGCAAGCACACCGCGAGCGGCCAGGTGATCCGGGAGATCAACGAGTGGGCTACCGAGCACGGTCAGCGTCAACTCATGGCGCGAAGCCATCGACTGCTGTCGGTCTTCTTCGATTTCATCGGCGACGTGCCGAGTGCGTGGGAGCATGCGGTTCCGGCCGTGGAGCTGCTCGACGACAGCATGCCCGAGCGCATGCGCGCCGACCACATCTTCGGCCTTGGCCAGGTACTGGTTCGCACAGGCGCATGGGACGCGGCTCGCGAGCGCTATCGCACCGCCCTCGAGCTCGCTGACGGCCTCGACGATATTCCCCTGCGCGTCAAGATCCTCAACAACCTGGCGTGGCTCGAGGACGACGCCGGCGACACCCATCAGTCGATGGAGATCGCCAAGCGCATGCAGGCGTTCGCGGAGCGTCACAACGTCGTGCTCGACGCCGCGTGCCTTGACACCATCGCCAATGCACAGTTGAAGCTCGGACTCTTCGCGGACGCCGAGGCGACGCTGCGTCCGATCCTCGACGCCGACGACCTCGACACCCGTCCCATTGAGGGATTGGGCGAGGCACTGAACACGGCAGCGAGCGCGCAACGGCTGCAAGGACACATGGAAGACGCGAGCGGGACCCTCGATCGCTGCATCGACCTCTGTGCAGCTCGCGGCATGGCCGCCATCCGGGTCGAGGCGCTCGAGGAGCGCGCGCGGCTTTTTGCGGACCAAAGGCTGTTCGAGCGCGCGTACGAGCAGTACATCGAGTTTCACGCGGAGGATGCGGCGCTGCGCGCCGCGCAACGCGAGGCGAACGCGCGCACCCTGCAGGCTGTCTTCGAGACCACCGAGGCGCGTCGCGAAGGCGAGCGTTTTCGCCAGCTGTCGCTGCGCGACGCGCTGACCGGGCTGCGCAACCGTCGTCACGTGGATACTGAGCTTCCCATCCTGCTTGCCCGCTCGCGCGAGGACGGCTCGCCACTCTCGATCGGACTCGTGGATCTCGACAAGTTCAAGCTCGTCAACGACCGCTTCTCCCACGCGGTGGGCGACAAGGTGCTCGTTCGGGTTTCGGGCATCCTCGCCGCCGCCACTGCGGAATCCGGGTGGGCCGCGCGCATGGGCGGAGAGGAATTCCTGCTCGTCTTCCCGGCAGTGAGCGTCGACGAGGCAGAGCGTCGCTGTGAGGACGTACGCCGCGCGATCGAGTCGGTGCGCTGGGATGGTGCGATGAGCGGCGAAACGGTCACCGCAAGCATCGGGTTCACGATCCTCCAGAGCGGTCGCACCAGCCAGGCAGCCCTGCTCGGCCAGGCAGACCGCAACCTCTATGCAGCCAAGGAACAGGGGAGGAATCGAGTCGTCTCAGACCTCGCGTAAAGCGAATCCGTATGACGACTCGTCTTCTCGACCACGACCGGTCCGTATCACCCGGTCAGTGCGTCAGGGTCACCTTGGTCAGGCCGATCGGGGCGTCCGGGTCGAGACCCCGCGCCAGCGCCGATGACAGCGCGATCTGCTGACCGCGCACGGCTGCGACGATCGGTTGCAGCGCCTCGGGCACCGCGCTGGGCAGCGGCAGATCGGCTCCCGGCTCTGCGCTGATGGTGCTCACCGTCGCGCCTCGATTTCGCAAGACGGCACACAGCTCGGCAACATCGGCTGCCGCCGGGCCCGGCGCCGAGAATGCGAGCACCGGGACATCGGCAGTGACCGCCGCGATCGGGCCGTGGCGCAAGTCGGCGGCCGAGTACGCCTCGGCGAAGATCGCCGAGGTCTCGCGAATCTTCAACGCGGTTTCGCTCGCGGCAGCGAGCAGCGGGCCGCGAGCCACGGTGAGCACGCGGTCGGCGCCGTCAAGCCGTCGTGCGACCAGATCTGCGCGATATCGATCGTCGATCACCCGGTTGACGTGCTCCGGCAGCGCCATCAGCTCACGGTCGCTCCAGGGAAGTTGCCCCATCGCGGAGGCCACGAGCGCAAGCGCGACCAACGTGGCGGTGAATGTTTTGGTCGCGGGGATTGCCAGCTCGCCGCCAGCGGACAGGTCGATGATCACGTCGGCAACATCGCTGAGCGGGCTTGCCGATGCGTTGACGATCGCGACCGTGCGCGCGCCCGTGGCGCGCATGCGCTCGAGCACGCTGACGATCTCGGGCGTGCGCCCTGACTGGCTGATGCCCAGCGCGACATAACCGCGGTGGTCGGCGGTGATCCCGTACAGCGTGTGCAGGCTTGGAGACGCAAGCGCGACCGGCCGCCCGCTCGCCATCTCGAAGAGATATCTGCCATAGAGGGCGGCCGTGTCCGAGGAACCCCGCGCCAGCAGGACCGTCCCGCAGAGGTGCTTCGGAAGCAGCGCGCTGATCGACGCTGTGATCGCCGCCCGGCGCTGCACAAGCCGCTCGATCACCGCCGGCTGCTCGGCGATCTCGGCAGCCATATTCTCGCCGTTCATGCGACTCCGCCGACCGAGCCTTCGTCGAGCCATGCCGACAGGCGCGATGCGGCGTTGCCGTCGGCTTCGGCCATCGAGAGTCCAGCGAGTGCCGCGCCGAAGACTGGACGCGTGGTGCACAGGCTCGTCTCTGCTTTGGGTGCGTGCTCCTTGATGCTCGTCGCGATGTAGTCGAGCAGAATCGAGCGGCTCGACGCGAGCACCGAACCACCGAGCGCGACCTGGACCGGGGAATCATCCATGCCGAGTTGACGCAGCGCGGCAACGGCAAGACGTGTGACCTCGGAACCCTGGCGGCGCATGATCGCGAGCGCCTCGGCATCGCCCGCCTCGGCGGCGTTCACGACCAATGGGGGCAGTTCGACAAGCCGCGCCACGTCGAGGCTGCCTTGGTGGATCGCAACGGCAACCTCGAGCGCGGTTGCAAAGCCGAAATACCCGGCCACCGCGCGTGCGAGCGCGGTTTGCGCGCCCCGGCCATCTTCGCTGCGCACCCCGGCGCCGAGGGCGGCCATCCCGATGTCCGGTCCACCGCCCCAATCCCCGGTGATGTCACCCAGCGCCGGGAACCAGGCCCGGCGTCCCGACGGCGAGCTCCCGACGCAGTTGATGCCGGCCCCGACGGTGACGGCTACGCCGTGGCCGGTGCCGGTGGCTGCCCAGAGGACGGCGAAGACATCGTTGGCGACATGATTCCGCTCGGCCCACTGCTGCGAGGTCACCGCATCCGCGAGCGCCACCTCCTCCGACGGCAGGTCCGCACCGGCCATGAACACAGCGGCCACCGCAGCCTTGCGGCGGTTGCGCGCCTCCAGCCCCGCTGCGAGCCATGCACGATCCACCAGGTCGTCAACCACCTGGATGGCAGGCCCGAGCCCGAGCTGATGTGGCGACGACCCGGCTCCGCGAACGGAGGCCAGGACAGACCCGTCAGCGCGCAGGAGCAGAACGTCGGTCTTGGAGTTGCCGCCATCCACGGCCACGATCAGCTCGTCAGTCATGCGAATGCCGGCAGGAACCTGCGGTTGGCCGCAAGCAGATCGGCGAGGAGTTGCTCGGCGAGCGCGCTCTGTCCGATCAATGGATGGGTGAGCAATGCGCGAAACGCGACCTCGCGATCGCCGCTGACCGCCGCCTCAGCGGTCAGCGATTCGTATGCGGCTGTATGCGCGATCAGGCCCAACTGGTGTGGCGGCAACGCGGGGACGGGAAGCGGTTCTGCGCTGCCGGGGCTCACGCGCGCCGGCACCTCGATCACCGTGTCCGCAGGCAGCTCCGGGATGGTCCCGTTGTTGCGGACATCAACGACTTGAACTTCGTTGCTCTCGCCGAAGAGACCGCAGAGCAGATTGATCGCGGCTTCGCTGTAATAGGCACCGCCGCGCTGCATCAGCAAGTCCGGCTTGTCGTGCAACTGCGGGTCGCGATATAACGTGAGAAGTTCGCGCTCGACGTCCATGACCTCTTCGGCACGGCTGCGCGACTCGAGGAGCTCCTGCACGACCAGGTCGTGCTGGTAGTAGTAGCGCAGGTAATACGACGGCACGGCGAGGAGGTTGTCGATGATGCGACGCGGCAACTCCACGTGCGCGGCGATCTCATCACCGTGCTCGCGCAGCAGTGCCGGCAAGACCTCCTCGCCCTCGACGCAAACGGAACGGATCCAGGTGAGGTGATTCAGTCCGGCATGTCCGAGTTGGACGGATTCCGGGGCAACGTCGAGCCAGCCGGCGAACAGACGCTGAAACCCGATTGCGACGTTGCAAAGCCCGACCGCACGGTGACCGTGGTCGAGCAGCGCACGAGTCACGATGCCCACCGGGTTGGTGAAGTCGACGATCCATGCGTCATCCGCCCCGAGCCGCCGGACCCGGTCTGCGATGTCGAGCACGACCGGAACCGTGCGCAGCGCCTTGGCGAATCCACCTGCCCCCGTCGTCTCCTGACCAACGCATCCGCAGCGAAGCGGGATCGTCTCGTCGGTGAGGCGCGCGGCCTGGCCGCCCACCCGGATCTGCAGGAGCACCGCCGACGCACCGTCAACCGCGGCGTCGAGATCGCTCGTCACCGTGAGCTTGCCGTTGTAGCCGTGTGCCTGCGCGATGCGTTGCGCAGCGCCAGCGACGACCGCGAGGCGTTCCTCGTCGATGTCCTGGAGCACCAGTTCCTCGACACCAAGCTGCTCGCTGACACGGCCGAACCCGTGCACCAGCTCGGGGCTGTACGTGCTGCCCCCGCCAACGACCGCTACCTTCATGCGGTCTTATCGGCGGGAGCGTCCCCGCCGCGACGCTGCTCACGAACCTTCATCAGGTCGATCGCTGTCCGCGCGATCGGCGTGTCGGAGCCGAAGATGCGGTCGAAGGCGAGACGGAGACCGGTGGTGCTGCAGCCTGCGATGACCGCGTCGACACCGAGCGTCGACACCTCGAGCCGCGGCGTGAAGGGCGAAATCGATGCCAGCGCCTGGCCGATGGGCCGGATCAGCAGGTCACCACCGCCGGTCCCGATGCCGCCCCCCAGCACGACCAGCTCCGGGTCGAGCACCGCCGCGACCGCCGCGATCGCATGCGCGAGCCGGCGTGCCTCGATGCGCACGACGTGGTCCGCGTTCGGATCGCCATGACGCGCCGCGTCGAAGATCTCTGCAACGGAGGTGGCCCCGTCCATGCCGTTCTGATGCGCGAGCTTCACGATGGCGGCTGATCCGACGAGACTCTCGTACGCGCCCGTGCCCCAGGTGGCTCGACCTGCTCCAACTTTGGCGTCGAGGTCGAGACGCAGGAACCCGATCTCGCCCGCGAGCCCCGCGGCGCCGCGGCGGAGCGCGCCGTCAACGAAGGAGCCAGTGGCCACCCCGGTCCCGACCGAGAGCAGCACGAAATCCTCGCTGTCCTGCGCAACTCCGTGGACGTGCTCGCCAACCGCGGCCATGTTGACGTCGTTCTCGAACACGACAGGTGCGACCAGCGCTTCGCGGATGGCGGGGATCACCTTGGGGCTCTCCCAGCCGGCGAGCTGCGGCGCAAGCGACAGATGATCCGCGCCCGGACGGAGGACCCCCGGCGTTCCGACCACGACCTGGTTGATGTCCTCCAGCGAGATGCCCGCTTCGGAGGTGAGCGTCTCTGCAGCCTGGCGGAGCTGGGAGATGACCGCCTTCGCTGTGGTCCGCGGCGTTCGAGTGGCGCAGCGGCCGACGACCGCGCCCGTCAGGTCCACGAGCGCTGCGCGCACCCACTCGCGTCCGACGTCGAGGCTGAGCACCCATCCGGCGCGCGGGTTGACGTCGTAGAGCTGCGCGCTCGGGCCCGGCAGCCCACTCGTCCGACCTACTCGCCGGAGCAAGCCGAGATCGACAAGCTGCCCGAGCACCTCGGAGACCGTGGGCTTGGAAAGCCCGGTGCTCCGCACCACGTGCGGTGCAGCCACGGGTCCGCCTGTATGCACCAGCTCGAAGGTGGTGCGCAGGTTGATGGCGCGAAGCAGGCTTGGCTTCGCAGCTTCCGGTGCCGGCATCGAGTGTCTCTCCCGAGGAACGTTAGTAAGGTTGGTTATCTACAGCATCCTGCCGGACGGCTGTCAAGGAACGCTCGGGTCGTTGTCGACCTGCCACGCGAACGCCATCGGTGTCGCGGCGGTCAGGTCGAGGGCGGGCTCATCCGTGGACCACGACTGCACGTTGTCCTGGAAGACTGAGGTCGCACTGTTGAACTGGGCAAACGTGTCGACGTCATCGGCGGGGCAGGTCCGCATGCCGCTCACCACGCCGGTGGCGGCGAAGGAGTTGGGGCCCTCAACCGCCGCGCCCGCGAGCACCGGCGATGACCCATTGAGCGATCCCGCGAGGTTGGCGACCTGGTGCTGCATGCAGTCGGGGAATGTGCTTCCGTCGCCGACGATCAGCGACGTCCCCCATGCGTTGGCGCCGAAGATGTTGGCCATCCAGCGCGAATCGTCGGTGGCATAAGCCTTGGTGCCGGTGAGCTCGTCATATTCCGCAGCCATCACCACCAGGCCTGCGCCGTGGCTGGTGGTGTCGAAGGTGTCCCACGGGAACCCGAATCCGAATGGGTCGGTGTCGCTCTGCACAACCGCCTCGTTGAGTTGCTTGCGCAGGTCGGCCAGAAGCTGCGGCTTGGTGACCTCGAGCTTGCTTGGATTTCCGGCGTGCTCGATGGCCTGATACAGCTCGAAGTGCGCAAGGCCGGTGACGTCGTAGAGGTTCAGCGTGTCGGCCGCGTCGTATGGACCGGTGATGTACGCGTGAGCCCAATGCGCTGCCCGGCGAAGGTAATACAAGGCGTCGGTGTTCGGCGTGCCGGCCGGCGCTGGACCTGCTGAGAGCGCGTCGTAGAGCTCTGTCGCGCCCCACTCGAGGTCATCGCGCCACTCCTTCTCGGGATAGAAGTCGTACGGAATCGCGGTCTGCAGCCGGCCGGGATGCGTATCCGCCAGTGCGTAGACGTCCTCGGCGTCCTTGAGGCACGTCGCGGCCTGCACAGGCTCGGCGACGCGGTCGAGCTGGTAGCAGAGGGCGAAGTCGGCCGTGAGCCGTCCGGCGAGATTGGGGCTGATCAGCGACCCCGGAGGTTCGGCGCGGAAGACCGGCCGATTGCGGATGTACCGGTCCTCCGGGTCGGTGCCGCCGTAGGTGTCGTCCGCTTGCGGCAGCCGCCAGATGTCGTGATCGCCGACGATCTGACTGTTGCCCTCACCGATGCCCACCTGCAGGTAGAGCGTCTTGGTGCTGTCGTCCCACATGTGCTCGAGGTAGTCCAGGCCGAACGCCGCCTCGGCGGTGTAGTTGGCGGTGGCGGACCCGGGGCCGAGCTGATTCGGAAAATCGCGAACGTCGGTCTCCATCATGCCGACGACGTAGCTGATCGTCTCGGTGAACTTCAGATAGTCACCGGCGTCCCACCACGCACCGTCGGCGTTGATGGTCACGCCCAACGACGTCAGGTCACCCTTGAAGTTTCCGTTGCTGTTGACGTCGGGAATCAGGTACGTCATAGCGTCCTCGTCGTTCAGATGCCCGGGGGCGGTGCGCAAGGCCGACGGGATGAAGTCAGGCCCGTCTCGCTCGTTCTGATAGAACGACAGCGAGTTCGCCATCGCCGTCGCGTAGAGCTTCGCCGGCGTGTCGATGCGGAAGGCCGGCGAGCGCACCTGCATCGACCCATCGCTGACAACGATCTGGAACGAGCCCTCGCGATGCAGGCTGTTGAAGTCGAGCGCGTACACGTGGTCATAGGTGCTGCTCCACGATCCCTGGTCGGAGCCAACGGTCGACGAGTAGACGGCGTTGCCGTGCGAGTCGACGACGCGGAACCGTGCTCCCGGATGGGCCGTCGACGTCATCAGGTACGCGCGCTTGGTAGCGGTGGTCGCATAGCCGACCTGGTCGACGCGAACCTGGCCACGGGTCGCCGATGCAGCCTGAGCCGTGTTGCCGGCGCCGCTTGCCGACGCCGCCTGGGCGGCATTGCTGGGGATCAGCGCCGGAACCGTGATCAGCGCACACGCGGCAACCAGCAGCCGGTGGCGTACGGCGAGCCTCGGGCGGTCCGGTCGCTCAGGTCGCGTCGTCATGGTTAGGGATTCTTCCTATCAGTCAGCCCGATGTCAAGTGGAAGGCGCGCTGCATCCGGCACGACGCCGGTTCATGATCTGGATCTTGACGGACACAGAACTGTTGACCACCATGCTGATGTTAAGGTAGCTTTCCTATAAATTACCGGCCGCGGATCACTTCTCATCCACCAAACGGTGACAACGAGACTTCGGAGGAACCCGGATGGTATCGACGTGGCGAACGAACCTACGCCGCTTCAAGCCGATGACCGTGCTGGTCGTGGCGGGCGTTCTTGCCGCGGCCTGCGGCTCCGCGACCACTGCGAATAGCGGCGGGACCGCCAACACCGGCAAGGTCGGCGGCAAGCTGCTCATCGACAACGAGAGCGGGAGCACGTGGACGTGCCAGTTCAACCCGTTCAACCCCTCGGTGAACATCACGTCGATCGGTTTCATCTACGAACCCCTCGAGTTCATCAACATTCTCCAGACGAATCCCGATGGCACCCCCAAGGTGACTCCGTGGCTCGCAACGGCGTCGAGCTGGAGCAGTGACTTCAAGACCCTGACCATGACCATCCGGTCCGGCGTCAAGTGGAGTGACGGCTCGCCCTTCAGCGCGAACGATGTGCTGTACACGTTCAATGCGCTGAAGGCTGATCCGGCGCTTGACCTGAACGCGCTGTGGTCGGTGGACAGCGGACCGCTCACCAACGTCACGCTCCAGGGCAGCGACCAGGTGGTCTTCACCTTCAACGCGCCGGCGGAGTCGTACTTCTACTATGTCGCGGATCAGACGCCGATCGTTCCGCAGCACATCTGGAGCACGCAGGATCAGACCAAGCTCGACACCTACGCCGACACGGCTCCGGTCGGCACTGGCCCCTATCTCATGTCGAACTGCTCGCAGGACAACATCAAGTACCTCCGCAATACCAAGTACTGGCAGAGCAAGCCGGGGCATCCGGTTCCCCAGGTGGCAGAGGTCGACTACCCGGCCTTCCTCAGCAACACATCGGCCAACCTCTACCTCGCCCAGGGTCAGGCCCAGTGGGGAGCGCAGTACATCCCCAACATCCAGTCGTACTACATCAACAAGAGTCCGTCCACACGCCACTACTGGTTCCCGCCGACGCTCAACGTCTCGCTGTTCCCCAATCTGAACAACCCGCTGCTCAGCAACCTGGCGGTGCGTCAGGCGATCTCCATGGCAATCGACCGCTCGCAGGTCTCGCAGCGCGGTGAGAGTGGCTACGAACCGGCAGCGAACCAGACCGGCATCGTCCTGCCGACCTACAAGGCGTGGTACGAGAAGTCGCTCGACACGACCACCTACAGCCCGTCCAAGGCGGAGTCAACGCTGCAGGCGGCCGGCTTCACCAAGGGGTCGGATGGGATCTACGCGAACGCGCAGGGCCAGAAGCTCTCCTTCAGCATCAAGACGATCAGTGGCTACACCGACTGGGATGCGTCACTGCAGGTCATCACGCAGGAGCTCAAGGCAGTGGGCATTGAGGTGACAGTCCAGGACGAGGACAGCACCCCCTACACCAACGACACCCAGAACGGAACCTTCCAGCTCGCATATGGGGAGATGCCCGTGGCCGGACCGGGCCCGTACTACGAGCTTCGCCCGCTGCTCTTCAGCGGCAGCATCGGTTCCACCAACTACGAGCGGTACAGGTCGACCTCGACAGATGCGCTCTTCAACCAGTACTCCGGAGCGACCCCCGCGCAGCAGCTCACGATCATCCATGAGATCTCGGCTGTCATGGCTCAGGACCTTCCCGTGATCCCGGTGGTCGAGGGTGTCGACTGGTATCAGTACGACACCACCAACTTCGGAGGCTGGCCGACGCCGTCCAATCCCTACGCGCAACCGCCGGTCTGGGCGACGCCCGACAACGGAATGGTCCTCACACAACTCTATCCGGTGAGCTAGCGTAGTCCCGATGCGCAGGGTCAAGGCGCGGCTGGCGCGGCGGTGAGGTACGTCTCCCGCCGCGTCGGCTTGTTCCTCATCACGCTCTGGGCGGCGCTCACGGTCAACTTCATCATTCCGCGCGTGATGCCGGGCAACGAGGCACAGGCGGTTCTGGCGACCTTCCGGAACGTCAACCCGGCGGCGTTGCACGCGCTGGAGATCGAGTTCGGCGTCAACGTTCACCAGAACCTCCTGATCACCTACTTCCAATACATCTGGAACTGCCTCACCGGTCAGTTCGGCCTCACCGCGCAACGGGTTCCGGTGCTGACCGAGATCATCAGCAAGCTGCCCTGGACGCTCGGGCTGGTCGGCGTCACGACGGTCATCGCCTTCGCCATCGGGACATTCGTCGGCGTCCTCGGCGCATGGCGTCGCGGCGGCAAGCTCGACGGACTGCTTCCCCCGCTGCTGTTCATCGTCGCCTCGTTTCCGGTCTTTTTCGTCGGTCTGCTACTGCTCTTCGTGTTCGCAGTAACGCTCAACTGGCTTCCACTCAGCTCCAACTACAGCATCGGCACAGAACCGTCCCTGTCGCTCTCCTTCATCGGGGACGTGCTCGTCCACGCGATCCTCCCGGCCATCAGCCTGATCGTGGTGACCGCAGGGCTCTGGATCTACTCGATGCGCAACAACATGATCACGACGCTTGCAGAGGACTACGTGAAGATGGGTCGGGCGAAGGGCCTGAAGAGCTGGCGGATCATGATCGATTACGCCGCACGGAACGCGATCCTTCCCAACCTGACGGGATTCGCGATGCAGCTGGGATACGTGCTCGGAGGGTCAATCCTCATCGAGTACACGTTCTCGTACCCCGGACTCGGCTATCTCTTCTACACGAGCACAACCGACCACGACCTACCCTTGATGCAGGCACTCTTCCTCGTCTACACGCTGGCGGTGCTCGTGTGCGTACTGCTCGCGGACCTGGCCACAGCCGGCTTGGATCCCAGGACGCGCGATGCATAGCGGACGCGTCGCATGAGCACCGCCATCATCACCTCCGATGCGGAGACGGTCGATGCTGTCGCAACGGCGCGACCACAGAGTGCATTCGCCCGCTTCACGCAAGCAATCATCCACAATCGCAAAGCGACTGCCGGGATCGTGATCCTGCTGATCCTCGTGATCGTCGCAATCTTCCCCGGCGTGTTCGCACACGACGATCCCCAGGCAGCCATCTACGGTCAGAACCTTGGTGTGTCGGCGCAGCATCTCCTCGGGACGACTCAGCTCGGCCAGGACGTCTTCTCACAGGTGGTCTGGGGCACCCGTCTGACGCTGATCGTCACGGTGGTCGTGAGCGCGATCGCCACGGTCATCTCGATGATCATCGGAGTCACCGCGGCGTATGTCGGAGGACTCACAGATCGTTCTCTGTCGCTGCTCACCGACATCTTCCTGATCATCCCAACTCTGCCCTTGCTGATCGTGCTCGCGTCCTACCTTCCGCCGGGTTCGGTCACGATGATCGTGGTGCTGACGGCAACGAGCTGGGCGTTCCAGGCACGACAGCTGCGGTCGCAGGGTCTCTCGCTGCGTGCTCGCGAATTCCTGTCGGCGGCAAAGGTGCGCGGCGAACGCACCTCATACATCATCTTCGTCGAGATCATCCCGACGATGACCTCACTCATCGTGGCGTCCTTTCTCGGGCTGTCCGTGTTCGTCGTCGGTTTCGCGGCCGGCCTGCAGTTCCTCGGCCTAGGGAACAGCACCGAGTTGACCTGGGGCACGATGCTCTACTACGCGCAACAGGGCGGCGCGCTCGAGGCGGGCAACGCCTGGTGGGCGCTCGCGCCGGGCGCCGCAGTCGCCTTCATGGGCGCCGGCTTCGCGCTGGTCAACTATGCGTTCGACGAGATCGGCAACCCCGCGCTGCGGCCGGTGAGAAAGCGACGTGTCAGAAAACCTGCTTGAGGTCGAGGACCTCTCGGTCTCGTACCTCACGGACACGGCGGACATCGGCGCTGTCGAGCACGTCAGCCTGTCGGTGCACGCCGGCGAATTCCTCGGCATCGTCGGCGAGTCCGGCTGCGGCAAGTCCACCTTGCTCTTCGCGATCGCCCAACTGCTCTCACCGCCGGCGGCGATCACATCTGGTCGCGTGGTGTTCAAGGGGCAGGATCTTGTCCAACTCTCCGAGAACTCACTCCGGCTCGTTCGATGGCGTGACTACTCGGTCGTCATGCAGAGCGCCATGAACGCGCTCAACCCGATGAAGAGCATCGGTGCGCAGTTCGCGGACACGATCCGCGCGCACGAGCACATGTCCCCTGTCGGCATCAAGGCGCGATCGGCCGAGGTTCTGCACCTTGTCGGCATCGATGCCGCGCATCTCGAGAGCTACCCGCACCAGCTGAGTGGCGGGATGCGACAGCGAGCCATGATCGCCATGGCGCTGCTCTTCACCCCCCAACTCGTGATCATGGATGAGCCGACATCCGCGCTCGACGTGGTGGCGCAACGCTCGCTCATGACGCAGATCAAGGACCTACAGCAGCAGCTCGGCTTCGCGGTCATCTTCGTCACGCATGACATGTCAGTTGTCGCCAATTACTCAGACCGCGTCATGGTCATGTACGCCGGTCAGGTGGCCGAACTCGGCGAGACCAAGTCGATCTTCGACCGGCCATTGCACCCGTACAGCAAGGGGCTTCTCGACGCGTTTCCGTCGGTTCGCGGCCCGCGCCGGCCACTGATCGGCATTCCCGGCAGCCCTCCCGACCTCGGACGGCCCCCGACAGGATGCCGGTTTCATCCGCGTTGCAACGTGGCGATGCCGCAATGCACCACCACCGAGCCCGAGTTGTACGACGTGGATGACGCGCAGGTGCGATGCCTGCTCTTTGCGGAGCACGCCGCGCCGGTGGCCACACGATGAGCGTCGTGCCGGCCGCGACTGCCGGCTCAGACGGCGCAGCGGCCGCGACTGCCGGCTCAGACGGCGTGCTCCTCCAGACGGCCGGCCTGACCCGACATTTCCGCCTTGGTGGTTTGCTGTCGCGCCGCATGCTGCACGCGGTCGACGACCTGGACATGGTCATTCATGAGCGCGAGATCGTGGCCCTTGTCGGTGAAAGTGGGAGCGGCAAGACGACGGTGGCACGTCTCCTCGCGATGATCTATCCACCGACTCGCGGCACGATCCTCTACCGAGGTCGCTCGGTGCACAAATTGCGCTCGCGCAAGGACGTCCTCTGGTACCGCGGCGAGGTGCCGATGGTCTTCCAGGACCCGTACAGTGCGATGAACCCGGTGTTCCGTGTCTCGCACGGCGTCATGCGCAATCTCAAGCTGCATCGCCCGGAACTCGATGGCGAGCAACGACGCGAGGAAGCGGAGCGAGTTTTTGACATTGTCGGCCTCAATCCGGCGGCCGACATGCTCCGGAAGTTCCCCTACGAGATGAGCGGCGGCCAGCGCCAGCGCGTCGGTTTCGCCCAGGCGCTGGCGGTACGCCCCAAGCTGATTCTCGCCGACGAGCCAGTGTCGATGCTGGATGTGTCGATCCGTGCCGGTATTCTCAACATGATGGCGCGGCTACGGGCCGAGGCAGGCGCGTCGCTCCTCTACATCACTCACGACATCGCCAGCGCGCGCTACGTCGCGGACCGGATCATCGTCATGTACGCGGGGCATGCTGTCGAGCAGGGGCCCACCGAGGTCGTCCTCTCGCGACCCAAGCACCCGTATACGCAACTCCTCCTCTCCGCGGTGCCCGATCCTCGCGCGAAGGCTGTGCCTGTCTCCGCAGACAGTGGCGAGCCTCCGCGGGTCATCGACCCCGGAGAGGGATGTCGCTTCCGCCAGCGCTGCCGGTACGCGATCGATGAGTGCGCGCGCGTGACTCCCCTACCAAGGCCCATGGGCCCGTCACACGACGCTGCTTGTCACGTTGCGGTTGCCGACTCCATCGAGGAAGGCACGACGGCGTCTGCAGAATCGCGATAGCCGCGCGGGAGGCTGACGGCGGCGCTTGAGCCGATCGATGTCTCTGATATTGAACCGTCCACACGAGCATTGGCGTAGAGTCCTTGCGTGGAGGGGAAGATCGATACGACGTGCAAGGCTTCTCGGGCGATGGGGGCGCTGCAACGGCAGCCCAGCTTCATCTGCCGCTCGGCGTCGCGTTCGACTCTGCAGGGGACGCAGTCGTTTCCGACAGCGGTAACCTTCGGATCCGCCTGATCGTCCGATAGATCGCGTCGGTGTTGGCGGGGCCTACAACGCCGGTGGACGTCTGTGATCTGCACGTACCAATATTTGACGGCATTGACCGCAACTAGTTAGCTGTCCTCGCTGGTCACCGAGTAAGAACTCCAATCTTCCTCGCCGGGCTCGTGCTGTTCCACGCGCAGCGTCAACGATCGCTCGCCGGGGCGGAATGCGGCAAGGACGAGGAGCAGTCCTCGCCACTGTCCATCGCCTGGAAGTTCCCACGAACTCCAACCGACAGTGTCATCCACGCTGCCGCCGACCCGCCTCCAACTTGCTCCGGCAAGTTGTTTGGCGAAGTGGGCCTCAATCTCGCCAACGGACCGATCGGTCTGGATGGTCGACTCCGAACTCCAATGACCGCTTCCCCCGCCTCCGTGTTGTCTGCGTAGACGAGAGTCGGCCGGCGCACTAAGCGACGGTAGTCGATCCGATCCGTCAGGTCGAACGTGCGGGGTTCGCGGGAGATAGGGGCGCGTGTCCCATTCCAGTCTCAGGCGCACGTCAGTCGCCACGCCCTCGCGACCAACCCCGCGGATCGAAAGAATGGGGCCCTGCCCATCTCGGCGGAATACTCGGCCCTCTCCAAAATCGGCGGAGACGAATCCTCCGTGCATTGGATCAATGGGCTCGAGGACCGTCCACCCGGTCGCGCCAAGTGCAGCTTGGAAAGGTCCAACCAGCTCAGCAAACGAGTTCGGTGCGTCGATGACTGTCTCCAGCAGAGTTGGGCGGCCCCTTCGCGAATAGAGCGCGCTCCCACCACGCGCCAATCGGCCGCTATCGGAATGTCGGCCGCGATCGATTCAGGCAGTTGGCTCACGAAGATGTCGACGCTTGTCGGTCCGTCCGGGTGGAAACGGCCCAGTAGCCGCACGCACAACTCTTCGAGGTTCCCGGTGTCCAATCCAGTAACGCTATCCACTCGTCACCTCCTGATCGTCGGACTCTAGCGCTGGAAGTCGTGGGATGCAGGCCGACGACCCTCGACCACCGCTCACGTGACATGTGTAACGCGGGTCCACGATCCTGGCGTTGGCTCCCGCTCGGAACAGACCTTAGGGGCCGGCAGACGGTGACGTAGCCATGCTGACGACGCCGTAGTACGCGGCCTCATCCTCATTGATCCAGAAGCGTGGATCCCGCATGAGATCTTCGTCCGCAGGGTGGCTGAAGATGCCGATATTGTCGACCATTCGGAGCGGCGGAACTGTCACCGACGCGTTGCCAGCTCCGCCTGCGGATATCGCGTCCGTTGCCTCTGCATCCTTGGTTGCGGCCCACGCCTGAATGGCTGGGAGATCACTAACCATCCCGGCAACCGTGATCATCGGTCCGGCAACCACAAGAGCCCACGCAGTAAGAGCCATCAGGCCTGCTGCAATCTGGTGGTTCCCCGACGACAGCCCTATGAGCGGCGAGGTCCGGTCCGCGAGGGATCGGAAGGCTCGGCCACCGATCCACCCAAGCGTCGTCATTGCGCAGACACAGACATAGACCAGGACGATCTGGCCCCATTCATTCGTCAGCCGCATTTCCTCGTAGACGCTAGGGAGGATTGCCGAGGCTACGATGATGAGCGTTCCGATCGTTGCGGCGCCTGCAGCAATCGACAGGGATCTCAGTTGGGAGGCGGTTGTGCTCGTCGAACGTGCTGCAATCAACGCGGCGAGGAGGGCGACCGCCAAGAGACTCACCCAATGCGCGGAGACGAGAGACTGGAAGAACTGCCATGTGAACTGGGCCGTGAGGCGTGGCAGCTCGACTAACGCTGGGTGGTGCCCAACCACGCGCAATATCGCGGCGTCACGAATCGCATTTCCCGGCGCCGCCACCACAACGCCGAAGGCCGCCAGTGAGCCCAGCAAACCCGCCCCAATCACACCAAACTTCGATCGACTGATGGTTGATAGTGGTGAGACCGCAACGGCCACAGCCATCGTCATGGCAACCGTCTGTGCAATGACATACGTCTCGTTGGAGCCACCCGCGAGGAAGGCAAGGACGCCCGCGACCACGTTTGTCGCGATGCGGCGCCGGCGGTTGCGGTGTGGCCGGCAGATGAGCGCAAGAAGGAGGGTTCCGAGGAGTAGCGCCGGCACATATGTCAGCGACCCCGTCAGCCAGTAGATCGATAGGAATGGGCTCGGCGTGACCTGCATGGTTGTGTACACCACCCCAGCTGCAACGAGGAGGCGACCGACTCTTCCAGCGGATGGAATCAGCTGATTTAGGGCCAAGCTCAGCAGCAGCACCCAGCCGGCGATCAGGACCCCAGGGAGTACACGGACCGCCCCTTCTGGCAGCAGCGCGGCAGCCGAGAACAACCCTGACGACGTGAAACGACCGCTCCATAACCTGTACAACGCGACCTGTTCGCCCCAGAAGCCGCGGAGACGAACCGCCAGTACCCCCCCGTAGTCGTCAGCAACATATCGATTGAAGTTTCCGAGCAGCACATATCCCGCGAGGGTTACGAGCAGCACGGCTGCCGTGACGGACTCGATGACTACGGTGAGGCTCACGTGCTGCAGGCGTGGTGGCCTTAGCCCTCGGACCACCACTGGTCTAGGCTCACTCGCCACTGCTGGAGGATACGCGGCAACGCCAGGACGTCCAAAGTCCTACCCCTCGTAGACGAGGATGACCCACCTCACCGAGGGACCGGCCTCAACGCGAAGCGTGAGCCGACCTCCTGCGCCCGAGCCTGCATTGCCTCCGCCGCCTCCACCGGCGGACGTGCCGTAATAGCATCGACCCATCCCGATAGAATCGTTGAAGGCGGGGTCGGCAGACCCGATCGTGAGAGTGTCTGCCGAAGCGCTCGTTGAGATGCAACCGCCCTCAATAACGAGTGGTACATGGCGTGCGACGGTGACGGTTGGAAGCGTTTCTGATCCCGAGCCGTAGGTGACGTGGATCAGCACCCGAGCGCCGGCGGGCGCCGGCCCATCGAGGAACGGCGGCGTGGATCCCGGAAAAGTCGGCGCCGTGCTCGACGGAGGAGGCGTGGAGAGATCCGCAGGAGATGGGTATTCATATACAACGATCATCCACGTGACCGATGGATGGGCGGCCTTGAACCGCACGCTCAGTGGGCCGCCCTGCCCGCCGTCGGTCGGCAATGTCCCGATGCAGCGGTTCGGAGTTGAGAACTCGTGCAGCCAGGGTGTGGGCTTGGGACTGCTCGTTGCCGCAAATGTGCCACCTGGAACAGGAGAGCGGCGCCGTGATGGCCGTTCAGCTCGATCGCGAATACCGTGACGGATGCCGCGATGACGGCAGCGGCTACCGAGCCCGCGAGGACATTGAGCACCTTGCGTCCCGAGCGAACCGTCGCCGGCTTGAAATCTGCCAACTGGTGCGGCAACGGCTGCGCCTTGATCTCATCGAGGAAGGATCGCAATCGGAGGTCCAATTGGGAATCATCGTCAGGCATCTCAAAGCTCCTTTCGCAGGGTTGCGAGCGCACGAGCCACGTGGGTGCGGACGGTTCCAGGGCGGCAGCCCATCAACGCGGCGGACTCGTTGTCGGTGTAGCCATAGCCGTAGGTGAGCGCGATCGCCGCGCGCTGTTTGAGCGACAGCCGGCGATAGGCGCGATCCATATCGACAGTCTCAGCGCGAGAGCTAGGGTCGCCGGGCGACGCGGCCAGCTCGGAGAGTTGGAGCGGTGGCCAGTCACGCGAGCGCAGATATCGGCGCCTGCTGATGCAGTAGTTGACACACACCCGCGTCAGCCACCGGCCGACGTGATCCGTGCGCGAGATCGGGTCCCAGGAACGCCACGCCTTGACCAAGGTCTCCTGCACGACATCCTGTGCCTCACCCTGGTCGCGGAGGATGGACAGGGCGAGACTGAAGAGCCGCGCAATATCGGGTCTAACGGTCTCATCAAGCGCCCGCTCGCGGGCGGCATCGCTCTCGGACATCTGAGCTGCAGCTGAGATCACACCATTCCCAACGCAACTCGAGCCTATTCACCTGACATGCGATCGAACGAGAAGAAACGATATCTCGGCGGTGCCCAGCTCGAGTAGCTCGGCTGCTTGGTGTGGATCAGGGCCGGGACCCTCGACAAACACCTCCTCATGTGCTCGATTCTTGCCGCGCACCTGTCTGCGCTTCCGTCGCCCGGTCCGGTCGGCGGCCAGGCTAGGAGCGTGGGGCGGACCGTGTCAAGGCGACTAAGTCGCTCAGGCGCAACCCCCGCCCGCCTTGTAGAAACCAGGACCCGACAGCCCCGGACCCGTGATCTGGGGCCGGTTCGCTCCACCGCGGGCATACGCGGTGTCGAACCACTCGCCGAAGAACTGGGTCAGTCGGGCACTGCATGCCGCGCTCTGATTTGGCATCCATCGATGGAAGGCCGCCTCGAGCTGTGGCTCGGTGATGCTGCTGCCGCCGTACTCGCGCTGCAGCTGTTCCAACGCCTGGGTGAAGTTGGTCGCACCCAGGATCTGGCGCAGCGCGATGTAGGTGACGCCCGGCCTGCTGTACGTTGCATCGCCGTCGAACAGGCTGAACGGCGTCGGGTTGGACGGCGCTCCAGTCCAGAAGCTTCCGCCGCTCGCGTACGTCTCATTGAAGATCGTCACGAGCGCTCGCTCGAACGCGGCCCTTCCAGATGCGGTGCCGGGACCGCCGGCCGCTGCCTCGGCCTTGCGCGCCGCGAAGAGGTACTCGCCGAGCGTTGCGAACCCCTCCTTGAAGAAGGTCATCTCGTAGCCACCCTCGGTCACGTGGTCGCCCCACCACTGATGCATGTTCTCGTGATAGAGCGTGTCGAGATCGATCCGCCCGCCGGGAAACGTGATCATCGTCTCCATCTCTTCAGCGAAGCTCGCGTTCGGCGTACCGACGACGACTCCGTCGGACGTGAACGGGTATACGCCGTTGAATTGGCTCTCGAACGCGGTGATGTTCTGCTGCTGCTGCATGATCGCAAGGTTCTTCTGTTGCCGCGACACGCTGATCGAGGTGTCCTGCGCCTCGTAGTACGTGATGCCGTTGTCACCAACATGCTTGGTCAGCGTGTAGTTGCCGACGCTGTTCTCGACGAGGTAGCTGGCGATCGGTGCGGTCTGGCGCCAGTGCCATGTGACCGAGCCATGCGGGAACTCAGCATTCGGGGCGTTGCTTCGCGTGGATAGCAACATGCCGTTGCACAGCACCGTTTTGCCGGCGTTGACAGTGTCGAGGAAATCGTATGTGGGCTTGGCCGTCGGGTAGTCGTTGAGCGGCATCCAGTCCTCGCTGGCGACCGGCTCCGTGGTCACGAAACCGCCGTCAGGCGAGCGAAACCACCCTTCGGTTGTGCCGTCGCCGTCGTTGTGCACGCCGGGCCGTCCCGTGTAGCTCACGACTACTGTGAAGCTCGAGCCCTTCCTGATCGGCGTCGCCGGCGTGATCACCAGCTTGTTCGCGGGACACTGGGTGCCGTCCTGCGAATCCTCATGTGCCGGATTCGTCGACGTCAACTCCGGCGAGCATGCCGGCGGCAGCGGGTTGTGATCGGGTCCGCCGACAGGATTGAACTCGGACGCCTCATGTGCCGCGGGGTTGGGATCGTTCTGGCCGTGGGGGTCGCCGGGGTACGTCGGCTGGACGAACGTGTACGCCGCCGAGCGGCCGTCCACCGTGATCGAGGTCACGCTGAGATCGGGACCCGCCTTGTGATTGGCGGACTCACGCTCGAAGTCGAGGCTGAAGTCGGTGAGGCATTGTGTGGACTTGTCGGTCAGAACCGCATGGTTGCCGCGCAGGAACACGTTGTCGACAGCGTCGTACACCATGTGAATGTCGGTGCGGACACTCGTGTATCCGCCGTTCCCAGTGTCCGGGTACAGATGCGAACCGACCGGGGCGAGGCTGTGCGCGCCGGAGGAACAGCCGGGGGTGGCGCTCGCGGCGGAAGCGGCCTGGGCTTGCGAGGCGAATGCCGGGGCTCCGGCGAGGAGCACGGTGCTCGCGACGAGTGCGACGCGAAAATTGCGGCGAATCATGGGGGCCCCTCACTCGACCGGACGGGTTCGATGCGGAAAGAATAGCCATCGGAATGCCGAAGCGTTGGGAGCAGCAGCCGCTGAGCAGAGGTGCGGGGTGGTCGCTGTTCGGGCAGAATGACTGACCTGCAGATATGCCTGGTACCAGCGACCTCGTGGTGAGGCGGATACGTCCCGAGGATTGGGCGGTCGCTCGATCCCTGCGTCTGCGCGGCCTCGCTGAAGCGCCGGATGCGTTCGCCAGAACCTACCAGGAGGAATCAGTGCGTCCGGATGCCTTCTGGATCGATCGGGCGGCTGCCGCATGCGCCGGCGCGGGTATCGCCACCTTCGTGGCATTCGATGATCGCAATCCAACCGGGATTACGACCGGCATCGTGGACGATGTCGGCCAGCCACAACTCGTCTCCATGTGGGTTGATCCCGCTTTGCGCCGTCGCGGCATCGGCGAATCGTTAGCGAACGCGGTAGTTCAGTGGGCGCTCGAAGTCGGATTCGAGCGACTGTCACTTTGGGTCAGCGAGGATAACCGTCCCGCGATCCGCCTCTACCAGCGGGTGGGCTTCCAATCCACCGATCGGACAGATGCACTCCGACGGGGCTCAGATGTCCGTGTGAGGATGTGGGTGCGCGATCTCAAGGCCGTTTAGCGCCGGAGCGCATCTGGTGCCTTAGTCGCCGGTCGGCACGACTCCAGCACCCTCAGCCATGAGGATCACGGTGCGCTCCGGAGCACGGGGTCGGTGTCTCACCCCTTTGGGCACGCTGAAGCCGTTGCGCTCAGCGAGCTCGACGGTGCGGTCTTCGAGATCGATGAACAGGCGTCCCTCGACGACGTAGAAGAACTCATCCTCATCGTCGTGCTGATGCCAGACATACTCGCCCTGCACGACTCCAATACGCATCACGCAGTCGTTGATCCGGCAGAGCGTCTGGTTGTACCAGGGGTGCGTATTGGCATCGACAAGTGCCTGCACGTCGATGAGCTCGAGCGGCGCGAAGCGAATATCGAGATGCGTGTCGTACGGGCTCTCGGTTTCCACAATGACCTCCGAGTCTGGCGGTGCCGTGGCGATTCAGCTCTGCGCCGCGACGGACGGTAAACATAGCTCAGCGCGGGAGGGGTTCACCCTTCGCGCTTCAGCCGAGACGCGCCGGAAGTGTGGTGGAGGCGCCGGGGATCGAACCCGGGTCCGAAGCCGCGTTCCATGCGACATCTACGAGTGTAGTCCCGGTTTTGATCTCACCTCAGTCGCGCCCTGGGACCAGGCTCGGCTGGGGCCAGCCTCGGTGAATGTCCCGCCCGGCGCCGAGGCGCCACCGGGCGGCAAGACTGCTTGCATTAACGTCGGGTCCGTCTCCCACAGCCGAGAAGACGGTCGACGTCAGGCCGAAGCCTGAGCTTTTTTCGTCTCTGCTACTTACGCAGCGAGGGCGAGGGGTGCGTTATTCGCACGTATATTTTTCCCGGTTTTA
>Ga0182024_10004451_pt1 | contig 32198 bp, 32 predicted proteins | sample P32metaG_FD_120480 | JGI IMG/M metagenome (GOLD analysis project Ga0182024, IMG submission 120480) | Permafrost microbial communities from Stordalen Mire, Sweden - P3-2 metaG (Illumina Assembly) | ecosystem: Environmental > Terrestrial > Soil > Wetlands > Permafrost | place: Sweden: Stordalen...
ATCCACCAGCGCCAGCGGCGCGTAGCCGATCGAAAAGCTCCGGTAGTAGCAGGTGCGGTAGCCCATGTAGGAGTGCAGAATGTCGAAGTAAACCGGATCGCCGGGCCGCAGCACACGATCGGAGAACACGTGCGGATGCGGATTGCAACGCTCGCCCGAAATCGCGTTGACGCCTTCGACGTACTCCGAGCCGAGATCGTACAGCACCTTGCTCGCAAGCCCGACACACTGGTTTTCGCTGATGCCCGGCTTCATGGCCCGATACAGCTCATCGTAGGCCGCGTCCACCATCATGGCCGAATGATTCAGCAACGCGATTTCGTCCGCGGTCTTGATCACGCGGGCATCGGACATAAGCTGCTGTCCATCGACAACGGTGATGCCTTCGCGTTGCAGCGCGAACAGCACCGGCGGCTCGATCACGTCGATTCCGAGCGGCTCTTTGTGCAGACCGCGCATCTCCAGCTCGACCTTGATCTTCCGAGCCACATCTTCGGCGCGGCCCATCTCCGGCGACATGGCGCCCCGCAGCAGCGAAATGCCGGCTCGCGAACGCTCCCCCAGCCACGGGCAATTGAGCTGGTGATGCTTGGCCGCCGAGCCGAAATCCCACAGGATCGGCTCCCCCATTGCCGAATCGGCGCCGCCGCTCTGCGGCAGCAGCGTGAAGCGGCTGATCTTATCCTGGGCCCAGGTCCCGATGTGCGTGGAGGTGATGTAGCGGACGTTGTTCATGTCGAAGCACAGCAGCGCTCCCATCTCGGATTTCGCCAGCAACGCTTTGATGCGCACCAGGCGCTCGCGGCGCAGACGGTCCAGATCGATGCGCTGCTCCCAATCCACCGCCATTGTGCCGTAGGTCTTCAATGCCACAACAAAACCCTCCAGTTCAAAGTCAACCCTTAATCTCCACCATCGCCTCGCCCGAAGTCAAGAGCGCACAAGCCGTCACACACAGCGGCGGCCCCAGACTGCCCACACCGTGTCTATCGTGGTTGACTTCTCCAGGCGGCGGTGTCATGATAAACGGCGTTTCCGTTTCAACGGCGTTTCTGTTTCCGAACCGAGGTGATTACGAAGATGTGGGCAGTCCGGGTTTCCATGTTGATTCTTTCCTCAGGCGTGCTGCTGGCTCAGGCGGACCCGGGCTTGTCGTCCGGCTTAACCGGCGATGCAGCGCGCGGCCAAACCATCCTGGAAGGCAAGGGCAACTGCATGAGCTGTCACCGGATCAAGGGCGCCGGCTCGCGCATCGGCCCGGATTTGAGCGAAGCCGGCGCGCGCCGCCCGCAGCAGCTCGAGACCAAGCTCCTCACGCCCGACGCCGAGATCAACGCGGCCAACCGTCCCTATCGCGTAACGCTCAAGAATGGAACGGTGGTCAACGGACGACTTCTCAACGAAGACACCTTCACCGTTCAGTTAATGGATGACAAGGAAAACCTCCGCAGCTTCATCAAGTCGGATCTGCGCGAGTATGTTTTCGTGGAGAAATCCCCCATGCCGTCTTATAAGGATAAGCTCAGCAGCCAGGAGATCGCCGACGTGGTCAGCTACCTCGGCACGCTCCGCCCGCCTCCCGGCGCTGGCGGCCGCGGCGGACGCGGCGGAGCGGGTGGTGGCGGTGGTGCTCCTGCCGCCGGAGGCGGTACTCCCGCAGGTGCTGGCGCTGGCCCCGTAGGCCGAGGCCCGGCAACTCCCCCGGCTGAACCGCCTCACTGATACTGTCCTGCCCTGTCGCGGCACTGAGTCAAAAGCTCTCGCTCGAGCTGGACGCGCGCAGAGCCGCCTTGCGAGCCAATACGATCAAGTCGCGCCTGCGCGATGGAAAAGGCGTCCGCGCGATGCCCCTCAGCCAGTGCGATTGCCGCGCGGTACGCCGCGACATACTCATCCCGCGGGCGAAGATCCCAACCGATGTTGGAGATTCGCTGTAGCAGGAGCTTACGCTTGCCTTCATCCGGTGCGGCAACGGTGTAAAAATGCAGGGCGGAGCCCAGCCCGAAGTATTGCGTCACCGGAGCGTCCTCGGGAAGAAGAGCAAGCCTGCGTTCAATGTAGCGAGCCGCGGTTTCCAGATCGCCTTTGAGGAGGGCATACGTGTGAATCCAGGATGCCGCGTTGTGTTCCTCAATCAATCCGTCGGAAGGCGCTCGGATGATGTCAAAGTACTCCGGATGCCAATCCCGCATGGGTGTTTGCTCCTCGATCGCCCGTCCAAGAGCACCGAGACAAAGATTCCGCACCACGGACTCGGGATCCATCCAACCCGTCCGGTACCGAACTCCAGCGCGCCGCGGATAAATTTCCCAAGCCAGCAGTGCCGCAAACGCGCACGCGGTTGCGAACATCCACGGCTGCCTCAGGATCAGCCAGCCAAGCAGCAAAAGCACCACCGAAACGAACGCGACGACAGCGGTGGACGAGCAGATCTGTCGCGTTCGTACAAGGATTACTTCGCGGCTCACCGGCTCCCGGGGATCGATTTCCATCGAAAGATAGCGGCCCGCCGGCGGCACGCGGCCCGGGAGATCCGTGAGCCGGAACCTTGGATTTCCGCGAGTCCGGCGGTTCACCCAGCGCGCGACCCAAAACGGAGCGTGCGCAGTTGCCGCCAACAGCGGAATCCAGAAGAAGACCGCGGATGCGTACAGGATGACGGCGATGAGCAGCTCCGTGACGGGATGCCTCGCGATCCAGACGATTCCGAAAGCGGCTGCGATCCAAATCGCGATCGCGAGCCCGCGTTCCATCGCGACAAGCCGCCGTGAGTCCGTGGCCACAATGTCTCATTATCCGCCCGCTGTCTCATCTTCCTACCGCTATCATGGAATCGATGGCTGCCAGCAATCGAGCGCTTGTAACCCCGGCGGAGATTCCCCGCCGAGCCCGTTTCCAAGCACATCGCACCGCCAACATCGTCGAAAGCGTCATCCGCGAGATGACCCGCCTCTCCGTGCGGCACAACGCCGTCAACCTGGCGCAAGGCTTCCCCGATTTCCCCGCCCCCGACATCGTCAAGCAGGCCGCCGCCGACGCCATCGCCCGCGACGTCAATCAATACGCCATCACCTGGGGCGCTAAATCTCTTCGCGACGCCATCGCCGCCAAGTACCGCCGCCACTACGGCCTCGACATCGATCCCGAGCGCGAGCTCACCGTTTGCTGTGGCGCAACCGAGGGCATGATCGCTTCCCTGCTGGCCGTCTCCAATCCCGGCGATGAAATCGTCATCTTCGAGCCGCACTACGAAAACTACGGCCCCGATACGCTCCTCTGCGGCGCGGAACGCAAGTTCGTCCCGCTGCATCCACCCGATTGGACCTTTGACCCCAATGAGCTACGCCGCGCCTTCTCTCCCCGCACCAAAGCCATCATCCTCAATTCGCCCGGCAACCCCACCGGCCAGGTCTTCGACCGGTCCCAGCTTGAATTCATCGCCTCGATGTGCCAGGAGTTCGACGCGCTCGCCATCACCGATGAAATCTACGAGCACATCGTCTACGATGGCGCCCGCCACATCCCCATGATGACCATCCCCGGCATGCGCGACCGCACCATCATGATCAATAGCATGAGCAAGACCTACGCTGTCACCGGATGGCGCGTGGGCTGGGTGGCCGCCTCGCCGGATCTGACCGAGTCGATCCGCAAGGTCCACGACTTCCTCACCGTGGGCGCGGCCGCCCCTCTTCAGGAAGCCGGCGCAATCGCCCTGGCTCTCCCCGACGATTACTACGCCGCGCTAGCCCGCGACTACCAAGGCCGCCGCGACATGATGCTGGCCATGCTGGACCGCGCCGGCTTCCGTCCGTTCCATCCTCGGGGAGCCTATTATGTGATGGCCGATATTTCTGGACTCCACGCCGCGTTCCATTTCGAGAATGATGTGGAGTTTGCCCGGCATCTCATAGAGCACATTGGTATTGCCGCCGTTCCCGGGTCCAGCTTCTTCTTTCACCCCGAACAAGGAGCGACATTAATCCGCTTCTGTTTTTGCAAAAAGTATGAGACGCTGGAATTGACAAATGAACGTCTCTTAAGAATTTGAATCGCTCGGGGGGAAGGAGTCTGGATGTTTCGAAAAATCTTGCTCCCGGAAATCATTGCGCGGCAGGATGGCGCCGGCAAGGAAGTCGCCCTGGAAAGCGGCAGCAAGTCCATGCTGCTCACGCTGGGCATCACCCGCATCATTGAAAAAGAGCTCCTGGATGTGTCGGTCTGGGGCTCGAGCGACGGCAAACACTGGAAACGGATCGCCGCGTTCCCGCGAAAATTCTACTGCGGGACTTATTCCATGCTTCTGGACTTGGCGCAGCATCCCGGGATCCAGTTTCTGCGGGCGCAATGGAAGATGGACCGCTGGGCGTCGGAAGAGCAACCCAAGCCCCTCTTCGGCTTCTATCTGCACGCCGAAGACGTCCACTCTTATGACATGCGGGTCCGCCACGCAGGCGCGGCGTAAGAAATGTGGCGCGACCACCTGTGTGGCGTTACGCCTCCCAGGGATTCAACACCGGCACGTGCGTCGCTACGAAGTCGCGCGCATTCCGTGAAACCACGGTAAGGTTGAGGTGCAGCGCGGTCGCCGCCAATAGACCGTCGATAACCGGCAGAGCCTTTCCGTTGCGTTTCGCTTCAGCAGCCAGCCAGCCCCAGCGATCGGCGACGCCTGCGTCGATCGGCACGATTCTTCCCGAGAACCGCGCTCGCAGATCGACTTCCAGCCATGTTTCCAATCGCGTTCTCCGCCGGCTCTGAGCGAGCCCTACCAGACCCTTGCGGATTTCGCTCAGCGTCAGGACGCTGAGATAAAGTGTCGCTTCATCCGCCGTATCCATCCACTCGATCACCCGGGGCTCAGGCTTGGGACGCACAATCTCGAAAATACAATTCGTATCGAGGAGGAAGCCGCTCACAGCTCAGCTCATAGATCAACGTCGCGGCCGGTATCCCGATCCCGCTCCAAGTCGAGCTCGACGCCCACCAGGGGCGAATCCCGGAAGAATTGCACCAGGCTTTTCGGCCGCCGCGACTTGACCGTCAGCCGCTCGTACTGTTCCTCGGAAATCATCACCACCCCCTCCTTGCCTTGCCGCGTGATCCGCTGTGGCCCCTCGGTTCGAGCCAGCCGGAACACTTCACTGAATCGGGCTTTGGCGGTTTGAATCTGCCAGGAGGCGGCAGTGGCCGCTCCTTCTTTCGCGCTCCGGGCATTCGACATCGGCTCACTCCTGACTAGTCTGACTAGTTTTAGTTTACCTCTTCGAACCCGCTTGGTCAAGACCTACAGCCGGTTCATCAAACTCGCCGCGTATCCCGCGCCGAACCCATTATCGATATTCACCACCGTCACGTTGCTCGCGCAACTGTTGAGCATTCCCAGCAGCGCCGCCAAGCCCTGGAAACTTGCGCCGTAGCCGACGCTGGTGGGGACCGCGATCACCGGCACCGCCACCAAGCCCCCGATCACGCTGGGCAGGGCGCCTTCCATGCCCGCGCACACGATCACCACGCGAGCTCCGTCGAGCCTCTCGCGATTCTGCATCAACCGGTGAATCCCGGCCACGCCGATATCCGGGATCGCGTCAACTTCATTGCCCATGACCTCCGCGGTCACCTGCGCTTCCTCGGCCACAAAAAGGTCGCTGGTGCCCGCGCACACCACCGCGATCTTGCCTTTGCCGTGCACCGTCCGGTCGCGCCAAACGCGCACTGCGCCGGAGGCTGGAAAGTGCTCGGCAGCCGAATGCTCGCGCTTCAGCCGCTCCGCCGTCTCGGGCGACGCCCTGGTCACCAGCACGTTGCTGGCGCGCGCCAGCAGCGAACTCACGATCGCCGAGGTCTGCTCCGGCGTCTTTCCCGTGCCGAACACCACTTCCGGGATACCGTGCCGCAACGCGCGATGGTGATCCACCTTGGCGAAGCCCAGGTCTTCGAAAGGTAAGTGCCGCAGCCGCTCCATCGCCGCGTCCACGTCCACCGCACCCGCGCTCACCTGCGCCAGCAGCGCCCGCAACTGATCTTGATCCATGAGCCCCTAGCCAGTTTACCAGCGTCACATGGGTGTAACGGAGGGCGTCATGGCATACCCTCATTTGGGGCGATCCAAACCCTCCTCAAATCCCTTGGTTTCGGGCCCATCCGGGAGATAATGACCATTCAACATTATGAGCCGAGCCGCCGCCCCCGACAAACCCGCCCTGTGTTTACAAGAGGCCATCGACTGCCTATCCTGCACCCAGTCCACGGCCCGGGAGTTGGCGCGAGCCTGCCCTGGCTTGCCCGGCAAGCTCATCACGCAACTATTTGTGCAGATCCACACCTACCCGGCCTGTGCCCGCATGCACGCCAACTTCACGCGGGCTTATATGGGGGCGGGAGCGACTGACGAGACGTTGCCGACAAGGAAGCCGATGGGGACTTGCCTCCCGATCGCCGCCACCGCCGTCGCCTGAGGTCAGTACTGGCCGCAGTCCGGCCGCGACCGGCTCCGTTGTGCCGCTTTATTTTCCGAGAAGCGGCACAGGGCCAGAGCGGCCTTCATTTGGACCGGAAACTGGCCGCAGTCCGGCCGCGACCGGCTCCGTTGTGCCGCTTTATTTTCCGAGAAGCGCCTGGATGCTCGACTCCACCGCGGCGCGATCCACTACCCCGCGATACCAAACTACCCTGCCAGAGGAACGTAGACCTCGGTCTTCCAATCCTTGGGATCGGGATAATCGGCGGGATCGGTCACGTAGGACTCCCACGGCGCTCCCGCCGCGGCGAGGCCTTCGGCCGCAATCCATTTTTGAATCGCCGCGAAAGCTTCTCGCAGCTTGTCGTACGGTCCGGTATGCGTCGTCACTGCCGCGAGCCCACCCGGCAGCGTGTCCGCGGAAGGGCCGGCCACGGGTATTCCGGCTTCGATGGTCCACATTCCCAGCCCCATCTCGAGATACCGCGCGAAGGGCGGGCCCACCACCACAGCTCCGCTTCGCTGCGCGTTCTGGAACACCTGCGGAAACATTTCCGCCAATGCCTGTGCAATGCCGGACGGCTGGATCTCCCGCCGCAGCACCATGACCGGTTGCGGCGCTAGCTTCGTCTTTGTGATCGAATACGTCATTTCGTTCTAACGGGCAGCCTCGCTGAGTAGCTTCTCGACCTTGGCATCCAGATCCCGCGCGACCTTCAGCACCTCTTCGCTTCCGTAGGGTGCAAGATAACTCGCCATCGTGTCGTAGGACAAGTGCACGCCATCCGCGCGTTCGTCGATCAGCACGGTCACCGGCGCATAAGAGGCGGCATCCGGAACGTGCTTGCCCATTTCCTTCATCACCAGCGGATTCCCAATCACCAGCCGCAGGATCTTCGGCGACGCCTGCCCGCTTTCCTTCCGCAGCACGGCGCCCATATTAAACCGTGTGAACTCCATAAAGCCGGACCTTCCCAGCGCCGCTTGAATGAACGCGGCGAACTCGGAAAAGGTCCCCGTCGCGACCTGCTTCTGAAAGGCGCTCATGTCCGGATGCCCGACAGCCGCCTCCAGCGCCGCGACAACGTCTTCAAAGGATTTCGAGGAAATCGCGCTCCATCGCTGCACTTCCACTCGCCGCACCATGGATTCATTCTAGCCTTCTGGCCGGTCCGCACAATCAGGGTTCGCGGCGCCGCCCCCCCGTGGCAGGCCATGCCCTCAAACATCCCGGGCCGAATCATCGCTCGCACCATAAAAAAGAGCGACTACCCCCGCTCCCGCGGTTTCCGTTTGCCGCTGGAGGTCACGAAGCGCCCCGCCATGCCGAGCAAGTCTCCTAGCGCATCCGGATTGATGCGCGACAAGCGAACCAGCGCGGTAGGATAATCCACATAACGATCCGTCAGCCGAGCATCCACAACGCCAGTCCCTTCGGGCCTTAGCCTCCCAACGCCCGTCGCAGAACCGCGTCCACTCATCCGCCGAATGCGCCACGCCGTGCCAATTCGACCTATATCCTTCAAGAATACAGGAGGATAGAGTACTGGTTCTGACGATGCGAAAGCCGATGACGGCGAGGCCCCTCGCCGCCGCGAGTCGGACCTACCCCACGTCGTGCTAGGGGATATCCCCGTGCCCGGCCTAAGTGATATCTCCGTCGGTCTAGGTTCGTTAGGCACCGAGAATTTAGCATCTTGAAGTATTGCCGCCCGACGATATGATCCTTAGATTGGTAAAAGAGTGAGCAACGTGTTACGCAGCATCATTATCTGCCCGGATCAAGCGCTGTCCACGCAACTGGAAGAAGAGCTTACCGCAATTGGGTTAACAACTGTATTCAGGACACTTCCGCAATACCCCTCGCTTCCGGATCTATCGCGAACCCTGCGGGCCCATGCGCCCGACTTAATCTTCCTCAGCTTCGAAGCGGTGGACCAGGCCGAAGCGGTCATCAAATTCCTGGAGAAGGAATCCGAGGACGCTCAAATCATCGGCATAAATCGAGCCTACGATCCCGCCGTCCTGCGCACCATGATGCGCCTGGGTGTGCGCGAGTTCGTGGGCTATCCCTTCGATCGCCAGAGCCTGACGGACTCCCTGCGCCATTGTAGCGCGTTGCTGTCGAGCAAACCCGCTGCCTACGTCACCTCCACCCATATCTTTTCCTTCCTGCCTTCCAAGGCGGGCGCCGGCACTTCGACGCTGGCGTTGAACGTCGCCTCCGCTCTGGCCCGCGACCCCGGCGGCCGCGTGTTGCTTTCGGATTTCGATCTGAGCTCCGGAATGATGCGCTTTCTACTCAAGCTCCAGAACACCTATTCGGTTCTGGACGCAGTGGAGCACTCCGCCGCCATGGACGAGAATTTATGGCCGCAACTGGTGACCCCAGTCGGCAATCTGGACGTATTGCATGCCGGACAGATCAATCCCAGCCTGCGCGTCGAGCCCGCCCAGATCCGTAATCTGATGCAATTCCTGCGGCGCAACTATCGCGCCATGTGTTTCGATCTTTCCGGCAATCTGGAGCGCTATTCCGTGGAGATTATGCAGGAATCCAAGCGCGTGCTGCTGGTGTGCACGCCCGAGATTCCCTCCCTCCACCTGGCTCGCGAGAAGATGTCGTACCTGCGCAGCCTCGACCTGGATGGCCGCATCAGCATCGTGCTCAACCGGGTCTCCAAGAAGCCTCTTTTCACTAAGGAACAAGTCGCGGAAATCGTAGGCGTACCCGTGATCGACATCGTGCCCAACGACTATGAGGGCGTTAACAACGCTACCGCCTCCGGCACCGTCGTCGACGAAAAATCGGAGTTGGGCAAGCACTACTCCCAAATCGCCACCAAGCTCACCGAAGCCCGCACCTCGAATTCCAGCGGTAAGCGCAAGTTCCTCCAGCAGTTCGCGGTTCCCACTGGATCGGGCGTGCTCCAGCGCTGACCCCAGTCCGCCCGCAGGGTAGCGTATCTTTCGAGCGGCGCGTATCTTTAAACCATGGAGCACTGGATCTCCGCCTACGGCTACGGAGCTATTTTCCTCATGCTCGTGCTGGGCATCGTAGGCTTGCCGATCCCCGACGAAACCATCCTGGTCTTCTGCGGATACTTGATTTTCAAGGGCACCCTGCACCCCGTGGCCACCTATTTCACGGCGGTGGCCGGAAGTTGGTGCGGCATCAGTGTCAGTTACACCATCGGGCGGACTCTGGGAGCCAGCGCCGTCTCGCACTATGGCAAGCGCCTGCACCTGACCGAAGATCGTCTCGCCCAAGTGCACCAGTGGTTCAACCGCATCGGTCACTGGGCTCTTGCCATTGGATACTTCATTGCCGGCGTGCGGCACGTTACCGCCATCGTCGCCGGAATGTCCGGGCTGGAGTTTTCCTCCTTCGCCGCCTACGCCTGGTCGGGAGGCGCAGTGTGGGTCCTCAGCCTCATTCTTCTGGGCTATTTCCTCGGGGACCAGTGGAAGACCATCGCGGAGATGGTCCATCGCGACGTGGGCTACGCTTCCCTGGCGCTGATTGCGCTTGCGGCCTTGATCCTGGGCCTGCGCGAGCTGGTGAAACGCCGCCGGTCCCGGTCGAAATCCACACCCAAGCCCGTACCCGGCGTCTCCCGGGACTAAGTTAGGAGCCTACTCCGCTCCTTCGGTTCAGACCTTACTCTACTCCCTGAGATTGATTCCCGATCCCTCTTAAGGTTCCTCGCATTCCACCGTAGGGTGTGTGCCCGAAGGGCTTAAGACGACGATGCGTGTAAATTATAGGCATGTTCCACTGGATCTGCCCGGAGTGTGGCCGGGAAATCCCTCCCGCGGTCAAGGAATGCCCCGCCTGCGACCCCGCCAGTGTGGTCCAAACCGCTGCCCCGGAGCCCGCTCCTCTGGCGGCCATACCCGAGCCCCCCGCGGTGTGTTCTCTGGAAACTCCGCCGGAGACTCCGCTCGAAGCTGCTGTGGAATCATCTCCCGAACCAGAGCCCCTCCCCGCAGTCCCGCTGGAAGCAACGCCGCTGCCCGATCTTGCGCCGCTGCCCGATCTTGCGGCACCGCCCGATCCCACGCCACTGTCAGACCCGCCGCCGGTGCCCGATCCGCCGCCGCCGCTGCCCGATCCGCCGCCGCTGCCAGCTCCGCCGCCGCTGCCCCATCCCTTGCTGCGTCTAGCCCAGAAACTCCGGGAAGCCCAGAGGGATTTGGAGCTCGCCGCGGCCAAGACCGAGGTCCATACCAATAGCGCCAGTCCGGCGCCGCCCCCCGAATTGCCCCCACCCTCGCAACCCGAGCCAGTCGCGGTGGGGCCCACCGCCTTCGCGCTGCACCCGCAGGTGTTGTTGCTCGCATCCGCACCTGCAGCGATAGCCCTCCTGGCGCCGCCCGAGCCCGAACCAGCCCCGGAATCCGAACGTGAGTGGAAGCCTGAGCTGGAGTTGAAGCTGGAACCCGTGCCCGACCTGGCCGGCCCCACCGCTGCCGGACGGGTTCCCACGCCCGATCCGGCACTGGGTCCCGCGTTTGCCGCTCCCCCGCCCGTTTCGATACCGGCTGAATTACCGGTCCCTCCGTCCGCGCCGTCTGGTGCAACCCTCGGCCAATCGGCACTGATCGCGGCGTCCGCGCCCGCGTCTCCCATGCTGGTTCTGGCTCCTCTTCAGGATTCTTCCTCGCTCGCAAGACGGATTCGGCCGGTGGCGCCCCCAACGCAGATTCAGCGCCCCGACGGCGGACCCCGCATGACGCTCCCCGGTCCCACGCTCCCTGCCGCGCTGAACTCGCTTCAGGATGCCGGCCTTTCCAAGATCCTCGTCGACCACTCTAAAGCCACCGGGAAAAGATCGCACGGATGGCTCAGGAGCGTGCTGGTGGCTGCGGTGCTGCTGGCCGGCTTTATGGGACTCGAGCTGTACAACGCGCCGCGCACCGCCGCCGATCCGCAACCCGCGCCGCCCTCGGAAGCAGCTCGGGCCGCATCGCCCGTCTCCGCGGTTTCAACCCCCGCTGCCCCCGCCGTTTCTCCGTCAGTTTCCAAGGCTGCTTCCTATTCGCTTTCCAAAGCCATCGAGGTCACCGGCTTCCGCTTCGTGGGCGACAACAAGCCGGAGGTGCGCTACCTGGTGGTGAATCACTCCGCCGCCGAGCTGGGGGCTGTGACCGTCTACGTCACTCTCCGCAGTTCCGCCGCCAAATCCGGCCAGCTTCCGTTGTACCGCTTCTCGTTCCGAGCCCCCGTGCTGGGCCCCTTCGAATCCAAGGAAATGGCCGCGACACTCGACAAGCCCGCCCGCTCCTCCGCCGACTGGCAGAGCCTGCACGCCGATATCGAGCTAGGTCAGTAAATAAGCGTGCCACCCTGAGATCTGGCCCTCGGATTGCTTTGAAACCGGTCGAGGAGGCGAGGCAGCCGAGATGCCCGTCAACGATTCGCCGGAGAAGGACCTCGGAGCATCATCCCGGAAGTCCGGCTGTGAAGAACACGACCGTCTCTTGGTTGGGTTCGGTGCGACTGTTCGAGAGCTCTTAGCTCTGCACGAACAGCAGTTTCTGGCGATTCTTGAGGGTGACAGCGAGTCTTCGCGATTCGACGTCTTGATCCACATGGCCAATGAAAAGAAGCAGTTGGCCAAATATGCCTATCTTCGCCATGTGGACACGCACGGCTGCTCGTACGATGATGCCGCTAAATAGACTCGAACGTGAAGTTATTACCGACAGCATGCTGAAGGTGCAGTCAATTCAGGCGTCGTTGCATCAGATCGATGGATCCAAAGTTCCCTCCATCGACGAAATCCATAGCTGTCTCAGAAGCGCCAACAGCAGTTTTCGCAGCGCCCTGAGGACCGGAAGGTCCACCAAGAAGCAGGTGAAACGCTGAGCCTTGGGCGCGTCCTATTCCCGGCAAAACTGAACAGGTGTTCCCGGCGTCAAAAGCCGGCGTGTGCGCGAAATCGCCGAGAGGAGGGTCGCCAGTGCATCCTCACCCGCTCCGCGCCTTCCACACCAGCACCGCCGCCCCCGCCAGGAACCCCGCCAGAGCCTCATACTCGCGATTGAGGCGGTACAGCTCCCAGCAGAAGGGCTTCGCCGCCCGGCGCACCGCGCCGAATCTTGGAATCAACCGCGGCACTCGCCGGGAATATTCCTCGAATTCCGGGAATAATTCCCGTAAATGCTGCTCCTCCAATTCCACCACCGGCAAATACACCAGCCCGAAGACCGCCGCGAACAGAGCCGCCAGCTCCCATCGCCGAGCCGCGATCGCGAGCCCGGCCGCCGCCGCCAGCGTGCCCAGATAAAGAGGATTGCGCACCCGCGCATACGGGCCGCTTTGGGCCAGCGCCAGATTCTTTTCCAAATGTCCCGAGGCCCACGCCCGCAGCGCCAGCCCCAGCGCCGCCACCGGCAATCCCACCGCCAGCGAAGCCGCGTCCGGCGCGGAGAACCACAGGAAAGCCGCCACCATTACGAAGCCGAACAGCACCCGCAGCTTGGCCACGGCGTCCGCGTAGGGTTTGGGAAAACTCACGCCTGAGCCTTGGCCGGCAACTTCAATGACGCGCTCTTGAGCGCCTCCTCCAACGCCTCCAGCACCGCCCCGGGCGAAATCGCGCGCATGCTCTGGTCGATCTCCGTGCGCCGTTTGTAGGACGTCACGGCATCGGCCGAGCGCAACACGCGAATCGATCCGCCGTAGGGCCCGTGCGACGCCGGGTCGGTGGGTCCGTAGATCGCCACGCCGGGCTTCCCCAGCGCCGCCGCCAGATGCAGCGGTCCGCTATCCACCCCGATCACGGCATACGCGCGCCTGGTCGCATCGATCAGACCGGCTACTCCGGAGAGGTGGATTTGCGCGCCCGGCACCCGCGCCAGCAGACCCGCCGATTGCGGAGGCCCATTCACCACCAGCGGCATTCCCAGTTGCATCCTTAGCTTGCGCGCGACCTCTTCATAGAACTCGAACGGCCACTGCTTCGATTCCCAACCCGCCAGCGGCGACGCCAGCACGAACCTGCCTTCGGGCAAGGTCCCCTCCGGCGCGCCTTCCGGCAACGGAAATACGTGCAACAAACTGGACGCCCCCGCCGCCGCGGCCAGCTCCAAATTCCGGTCCACCCTGTGCGGGGCCTTGGTCAGCACGGCCGTCGAATAGAACAGCGCCGCCGCCCTCTCCCGCGCCTGCGAGCGATGCAGCCCGACCTTCTTATCGGCCCGCGCAAACGCCGCCACCAGCGCCGATTGCAGCAGTCCCTGAAAGTCTACAACCACGTCAAAACGCTCTCGCCGCAGCTCCCGAACGGCCGCCAGCGCGCCCCCGGCCGTGCGCTCTATCGGGACGACTTTGTCGACGAAAGGATTGCCTTCCAGCAGAGAGCCCCACTTCGTCCGAATCACCCACGTGAGCGTGCTCCGTGGAAAGCTATGCTTCAGACTGGCCACCGCCGGCAAGGCATGAATCACGTCGCCCATGGAGCTGAGCCGGACTACCAGGATGCGCATCGCTCCCATGCTTAGGACACGCCCCGGCCAGGGGCGGATGTATGCAATTGCCGCGCCTGAACCTGTTCGATCAATTCTTCCAGTCTCCTGGAGTGCTCCTGCTCCAGCCGCACGTTTGGCATAAGACCGGGCGCGAAACCATCCGCCGATTCCACCACGTAATCCACCACGGCCAACCCCGCTACCAGCTCCGCCCTGGCCCTCGCCGGCAGAATGGGATTCTGGGGATCGGCCAACGCGATCATCAACGGTAATCCTTCGCGCTTCAGTCCGATGAGCCGCTCCGCGTGCGCGGCAAGCAGAGGGTCGAAGTATCCTGTCACAACCACCGCGCCCGCGGCGGCAATACGCCCGGCTTCCGACGCCGAGACGATCTTGGTCCTGGTATCCACAGTGACTCTCTATTTCAGCAGTTCCAACGCGGTCTCCGCCACTCGGGCCGCCGAAACGCGGGTCATGCAGCGGTGGTCGATGGGACATTCCCTCCGCAAACACGGGCTACACTCCACCGGTTCGCGAACCACTCGCGATAGCGGTCCGATGGGTCCCGTGGTGACATCGTTGGTCGCTCCGAACACGGCCACCGTGGGAACGCCCAGCGCCGAGGCGATGTGCATCGCGCCGGAATCGTTGGTGAGAAACACGCGGCACGCCGCGGCCAGATCGATGAATTCGGCCAGCGTCGTTTCGCCCGCGAAATTCCTGGCCGGAATGCCCGCAACTTCGCCTATCGCCGCGCGCGTCATATGAGCCACTTGCTCGCACAGCTCGCGCTCGTCTTTGGAGCCAAAGATGGCAACGCCAGCGACGCCCGCCACGCCCGCATTCAGCTCCTTCGCCACCTTCGCGGCCGCTTCCGCGAAGCGTTCCGGCAGCCAGCGCTTGGCCGTTCCATACGCCGCGCCCGGACTCACTCCAATCACCGCCCGGTCAAACCCCAACTCGCTAAACCGAGCCCGTCCCGCCTCACTCGCCGCTGCCGCGCCTTCCAGACGAATGGCGTCGCTTGCGAGCCCGCGGTTTCCAGAAATCGACTCGATGATCCCCGCCCGCCGCAACAGCTCCAGATAGTAGAAGCGCTCGTGCGCCGGAATCTCGCCCACCCGAGGCGCCGCAATCGCCCGCGTCAGCAACGCGCTGCGCCCATCGCGAGCGTACCCGATTCGCTCTGGAATCCGCGCCGCCCAGGCGATCGCCGCCGCCTCGAACGCGTTTTGCAGCAGGATCGCGCAATCGAACTTGCGCTCGGCGAGCTCCCTGGCGACCTTCCATTTCCAACCCCACTTCGCGCCCCGCGCCGTGTACGAAATGATTTCGTCGCAGAACGGCTCCCGCCGGTACAAGTCCGCGACCCATGGCTTGGCCAGAATCGAAATCCGAGCCTCGGGAAACCGTTGCTTGAGCGCCCGCAGCGCCGGCAGCGACATGACCGCGTCGCCCACCCAGTTGGTCGCGCGGACTAGAATGCGCTGGTATTCCATGAGAAACTCCACGAACTCTTAGCTTAAGCCGCCCATGGCCCGTGGTGGGTCTTCGGTCCGGTAGTCCTCGTACTGGGAAGCCGGTAGTACTGAAGAACTCTTCGAATTGTACTGAAGGGTTGATGCACCGTGCATGGCCGTCCTTTAGTCTGGACTTTGATGAGAGCAATCCTGATCTGCCCCTGCGAGGAGCTAAAGGAGAAGTTTACAGGCGCGGTCGCCCAGCATCCGATCGTCGCGATCTCGAAGATCCTTGACGCCTATCCTTCGCGCGAACACCTTCGCCGGGCTGTTTGCGCCAGTGTGCCGGAGATCGTCTTCCTGGACATTGAAGATGCCCCGGCGGCCGAGGCCGTCGCGCGCCAGTTGGAGAAAGACTATCCCGCCATTCAACGGGTGGCCCTGCACCGATCGCAAGACCCTTCTATCTTTCGACGTGCGCTTCAATTGCGGATGAGGGAACTCCTCTCGCCACCGTTCGACCCCACCGATACCGAACTTATCTTTCACCGCCTGCATGAGGAGCTGTCGGCTCACCCGGCAACCGTCGGCCCTTCCAAGCACCTGTTTGCGTTCCTTCCCTCAAAAGCCGGATCGGGAGCCTCGACCATCGCCGCCAATGCTTCGTGGGCATTTGGCGATGTTCCCGACAATAGAGTCCTGCTGGCGGACCTCGATACATCTTCCGGAGTGACCGGTTTTCTGTTCAATGCGGAGCATGCCTACAATCTGAAGGACGCCGCCGCGCATGAGCGGGAATTCGACGATGAAACCTGGAATCGCATCGTGAGAAGAGTAGGCAACATCGATTTGCTCCTATCCGGCGCACCGCATATAGGCGAGGCGATTTCAAGCCGCCAGCTCGCTCGGTTGCTCGAATTCAGCCGGCGCAATTACGACACCATCGGCGTGGATCTCTCCGACACGCTGAATGAAACAACACTGGCGGTGCTGCGGGAGGCCAACCAGATTTTCCTCGTGACAACTCCGGAACTTCCCGCCTTGCGCATGGCGCGCCTCAAGGCCCTGTTGCTCCAGAAGCTCGAGTTGCAGGAAAGAGTCTCAATCGTTTTAAATCGCGCTTCCAAGCGGATGGAACTCTCTGTCGAGGAAATCGAGAAGATCGTGGGATTGCCTGTTCTCATGTCCTTCCCCTGCGACTATGCGAATGTGGCCGGTGCGATACGGACCGGTCAGCCCGCCACCAAATTATCCGCGGCGGCCCGGGAATTTGCAGGAAAGCTGATGAACGTTGCCAATCATAAGCCGGACAGGAAACGCTTCATCGAACATTTTGCCGTCATCCCGTCTCGCTACGGATTCCGCTAGAACCTAACCCGCATTTCTCACAGTCCGTCTGGCGCTGTGGCGCACGCACTCCTGCGTGCCGTGTCGAGACTCATCTCGACGCTGTCCTCGGCCGGCGACACCGTGCCTGAACCCAGCGTCGCCAGGAGTGTCGACGCGGCACGCAGGAGTGCGTGCGCCACATCATCACGAACAAACGCCCGTGAGAAATCCGGGCAAACATCCCACTGGGCCGAGATTTTCCGCGGCGAGTTGCGATAAACTTGTCAAAACACCATGCCGCTCAGCCCCGGAGATAAACTTGGCCCCTACGAGATCCTGACGCCCCTCGGCGAAGGTGGAATGGGCCAGGTGTGGAAGGCCCGCGACACGCGCCTGAACCGCTTCGTGGCCATCAAGACCAGCCACAAACGCTTCAGCGAACGTTTCGAGCGCGAGGCGCAAGCCATCGCCGCCCTCAATCACCCGCACATCTGTTCGCTCTACGACGTCGGCCCCGACTACCTTGTCATGGAGTACGTCGAGGGCAAGCCGCTCGCAGGACCCGTGCCGCTCGATCAAGCTCTCGCGCTGGCTGGGCAGATCCTCGATGCCCTCGACGCCGCGCATCGCAAGGGCATCACCCATCGCGATCTCAAGCCCGGCAACATTATGCTCGGTGCGAACGGCGTGAAGGTGCTCGACTTCGGCTTGGCCAAAATCGAGCATGCTCCCGCACCCGGCGGCGCTTCCGAGGGCGTCACCCGGACCATGCCTCTCACCAACGAAGGCGCCGTCTTGGGCACCTTGCAATATATGTCGCCGGAGCAGATCGAGGGGCATGAAGCCGACGCCCGCAGCGACATCTTCGCCTTCGGCCTGGTGCTGTATGAGCTGATCACGGGCAAGCGCCCGTTCACCGGCAAGAGCCAGGCCAGCCTCATCGCGTCGATCCTCAAGGAACAGCCACCCCCGCTGAGTGAGATGCAGCCGCTGACGCCGCCCGGCCTGGAACGCGTGCTTCAAACCTGCCTCGAAAAGGATCCCGACAAGCGCTGGCAATCGGCCCGCGAAGTGAAGCACGCGCTGGAGTGGATGACGCAGCAAGTGGGGCAGGTCTCCGACCTGCCATCGCGAGCCAACGGACGGCGCCACTGGGTGTGGCCAGCTGTCGCGCTCCTCGCTCTCATCGCCCTGGGCGTCGCGGGCTGGATGTTTTGGCTCAGGACCCAGCAGCCCGCGCAAACGAGCCGTTTTGAGGTCGCCCTCCCTGAGAACGTGACCTTCAGCCAGTACGTGTCCGTATCTCCCGACGGCCGCAAGCTGGCCTTCAACGCCACGGGAGAACACCGCGGCCTGTGGATTCGCGATCTGGATGCGCTCGAATGGCGGCAATTGCCCGGCACCGACGGCGCGGTGAGCCCCTTCTGGTCTCCGGACAGCAAGTTCCTGGGGTTCGGTGTCGGAAGCCAGCTCAAGAAGATCGATATTTCCGGAGGCCCCGCGCAGTCCCTTTGCGAGGTGCCCTCCGTCGGCGTAGGATCGGGAGCCTGGAACCGGGATGGCGTCATTATTTTTGGCGGCCGCGGCACTGGCCCATTATGGAAAGTTTCGCAGGCGGGCGGCGTCGCCACGGCGATTACTTCCGTGGACGCGTCGCGGGGAGAAGCGTTCCACGCGCTTCCGACATTCATGCCCGACGGCAAGCATTTCATCTATCTGCGCAACGGACCGGCGGAAGTAATCGGCATGTACGCCGGATCGCTCGACGCCAAGCCCACCGAGCAATCGAAGGAACGCATCCTGACGAGCCCGTTCGCGGCGTCCTACGTAAACGGTTACCTCTTCTTCATGCGCGACAATACCCTGATGGCGCAGCCGTTCGATGCCGGCCGGCTGCAGTTGACCGGCGAGCCAACTCCGGTGGCCGAGCACGTCGGAACCACCCAATCCATCGGTGTTTTTTCCGTTTCTCCCAGCGGCACTCTGGCCTATCGCGCGGGAGCACAGAGCGGAAACTATCAGCTCACTTGGTTCGACCGCCAAGGGAAGCTCTTGAGCACCTTCGGCCAGCCCGGTCCGGATGAGGATATCGTGCTCTCGCCGGACGGAACGCACGGCGCGGTCCGGGATGCCGGCGTGGCGGCGCCCGGCGATCTCTGGACGCTCGACTTTGCGCGCGGCGTGCGCACCCGTTTTACGTTTCGTCAAAGCCCCGGCTCCGAGGCGGTCTGGTCCCCGGACGGCGGCCGCATCGCTTTCTCGGCTGGCACCAACCGGGACACGATCTACGAAAAAGCCTCCTCCGGCGCGGGCGACGAGAAGGAACTATTGAAGGAGCCAGGGAGGATTCACATTCCCACCAGTTGGTCCCACGACGGACGGTTCTTGTTGTACCACATCACAAACACCCCCAAGACCGGCGTCGATATGTGGATACTGCCCCTCCAGGGCGATCGCAAGCCGGTGCTCTTGCTCGGCACGGATTTCACCGAGGCGCAGGGGAGCTTCTCGCCCGATATGCGCTGGATCGCCTACACCTCCAATGAGTCCGGCCGGTCTGAGATCTATGTCCGGCCGTTCTCTGCTTCAGGACCCTCCGGCGCGCCTGCGTTGGGCGAGGGCAAGTGGCAGGTTTCCAAGGACGGTGGGAACAACGCAAAATGGCGCGCCGACGGCAAGGAGATTATCTTCCAGGCGCCTCCCAACGGAACAGCCAAAATGGCCGTGGATGTGAAAACCAATGGCACTGCCTTCGAAGCGGGAATTCCCCAGCGACTTTTTCAGAGTCCCGACGACTACGGCTGGGATGTTACCGGCGACGGCAAGCGCTTCCTGCTGTCGGTGCTGCCGCTGGGCCAGCAAGCCGCCCAAGTCCCTATCACCGTCGTGCTCAACTGGCCCGCGCAATTGAAGAAATGAAGTGGGGCAGGTCTTCGACCTGCCAATTCGCTACTCTTAAAGCAAGTGGGGCAGGTCTTCGACCTGCCAATTCGCTACTCTTAAAGCGATGATGCGGTCCACCCTTCTTGCGCTTGCGGCTTCCGCCGCGCTCTCCGCGGCCTCGCCCCCTCACGTCCTCGCCGTCAACGTCGATGGCATGATCAGCCCCATCACCGTCGAGATTGTAGGCCACGCCCTCGATCAAGCCGCCGCAAGTAACGCCGCGGCAGTGCTTCTGCGCCTCAACACTCCCGGCGGCCTCATGGATTCCGCCCGTGAGATCAACGAAAAAATCGTCGCTTCCCGCGTCCCCGTCATCGCCTATGTCACCCCCAGCGGCGGTCGCGCCGCCAGCGCCGGCTTTTTCCTGCTGGAAGCCGCCGACGTCGCCGTCATGGCCCCAGGCACCAACACCGGAGCCTCCTCCCCCGTGCTCCTCACCGGTGAAATGGATGCGACGGAGCGGAAGAAGGTCGAAAACGACGCCTCCGCCTGGCTGCGCAGCGTCGTCGCCAAGCGCGGCCACAACGCCGACCTGGCCGAGAAGACCATTCGCGAAGCCACCTCCTTCACCGAAAAAGAATCCCTCGACGATCACCTCATCGATCTCATCGCGCAGGATCAAACCCAGCTTCTCGCCGCTCTGGACGGGCGCGAGATTACGCGCTTCGACGGCCGCCATGAAATCCTCCACACCGCCGGCGCCACGGTCGACGAATATCAGCCCTCCGCGCGCGAGCGCATCATCGACGCCGTAGCCGATCCCAACATCGGCTTTCTGCTTCTGATCATCGGCGCGCTCGGCGTGTATGTCGAGTTCACCTCACCCGGCCTGATTCTGCCCGGCGTCGCCGGAGGCATCCTGTTTCTGCTCGGCTTGTCGTCGCTGGCCGTGATGCCCATCAACTGGATCGGCGCGGCGCTCTTGCTGCTCGGCGGAACCCTGCTCATCCTCGAAGTCAAATTCGCCTCGCACGGCGTTCTCGGCATCGGCGGCACCGTGTCGATGGTGCTGGGCGCTCTGCTCCTGGTCAACGGTCCGCCGGAGGTGCGCATTCACCTGGCCACGGCGCTGGCGGTGGTGGTTCCCTTCGCCGCGATCAGCCTGTTCCTGGTGACCCTCGCCGTGCGAGCGCGCCGCAATAAGGCCGTGATGAGCAACGGTGGATTGCTCAACCAGCTCGGCCAGGCCCGCACCGCGCTCGCCCCCGCCGGCACCGTCTTCGTGCATGGCGAGTATTGGGACGCCGTCTCCTCCTCGCCCGTCGAGTCCGGCGCTGAAGTCCGCGTCGTCGCCATCGACGGCCTGAAGCTCCGCGTCGAGCCGTCGCGCAAGGCGTAGCCTCAGTGGGGCAGGTCTTCGACCTGCCAATTCCGGAACTGATGCCATTTCCAAGTGATCCATTTAATCTCGCACGCTTCGTCGACGCCCAGAATCCGATCTATGCGCAGGTCTGCGCCGAACTGCGCAGCGGCTTGAAGACGGGGCACTGGATGTGGTTCATCTTCCCTCAACTGCGAGGGTTAGGCCACAGCCCAATGGCAATCAAGTATGGAATCTCTTCACAACAGGAAGCCGAGGCATATTTGGAGCACCCGGTGCTCGGACCAAGGTTGGAGCAATGCACCCGGCTCGTGAATCGTGTGGAAGCTCGTTCGATTGACGAGATCTTTGGTGGCATCGACACCCTGAAGTTCAGATCGTGCATGACCCTGTTTGCCGGCGTCGCGTCCGAAAGTCGAATTTACAAGGATGCGCTCGACAAATATTTCGCATAACGCCGCTCGCATAAATTCTATTTCCCGCCGCCTCTATGCTTTAGCGTTTTAACTCGAAGCCGATTTCGCGGCCCCGCTGCTATTGTGTGGGCAGAAGAGTTCGGTTCCCTCATTGGTTCCGGACCGCGCCAACGCGGTGGAGTACTCGAGTGCAACCCGCGCCATTTTTGCCGATGGGGCGCCAGCCACGATGAGCCTTGCCGTTGAGGTGCAGCGGCGCCGTTCCTGCTCTGAATAAGAGTGGGGCGGTACTGCTCGGATAGGCGCCTGTTCGAAAAACTCAGAAAGTGTTCAGTTTTCCGATGGTTTTGCAGCGAAATCGACGATCAAAACTTCAATTGGAGCCTTGGCCGGTTCCAGTTTGAGTCCTAGCTGGTCCTGGATCGCAGTGAAGATGGACAGGACATCTGCGTCGGCATTCGCGGCTCCATAGTCGCCCCACGCCAGCTTGTAATCGTAGCCTCCGGAGAGCCCTGTCTTATCGATCACCGGGCGATCAACGCCGTTGCGGTTGGAAAACTGATTGGCGAGCTGCGCCATGCCCCCTTTGGTAACAGTCATCACCGCGCCTTTGCCTGGGGAACTTAGGGTCAATATGCTCTTCGCGTCCGGGGCGCTCTCCTTGAACTTCGGTCCGTTCTTCGCCACTACCAGGGCGTACACCGGCATTTCTCTCCTCTCGCGATGGACCTTCAACTGGAATCGATCGGCGAGCAAGGCTCGCACCACCGGCTGGGCCAGCTCCCTGGTAAGCGCCGCATCTCCTTCGGCCCTGGCACTGATGTCGTAGCGCTCCGTGTCGGCCCATTTGGGTTGTCCCAGGAGTTGGTAATCCTTGATGTCAAACGCATACGTGATCAGGTTGCTCAAACTCATGTTCTCCGCGGTCAGTATCGCCCCTGAAACACGCAGGCCCACGTTCCCGTAAAGGACGCCTGGGGGCAGCACATGCGGCCTGATGGAAGCGACCTCGAAGGATTGGGCCGACACGCAAGCCGTCAACACAACGGCAGCAAAAACGATTCGCGTCATTTTTCTACCTCCTTGGAAGCAGCCACTCCACTGTATCGGCGGCCTGCAATCCGACGACGTCCGGTTGATAGTGGGGATCGTGACTCACCCACAGCACACCCTTCCCGGATCGCGTCAATACGTTGGTGCTGGACGTAATCTCCACGCGATCGGGCCCCATCGCCCAGCTCAGCGTCTTCCCATCCGCATGCCCAATTGCGGCAAACACGGCGTTGGGAGATGCCTCGTGAGGATCGTAGGCCGCCACCACATAAGTGCCATGGCCGGGAATGTCGAGGCGCACCGCCGCTCCGATCATCAGGGAGGCCGGAGCCGGCATCGCGCGCCCGTTCACTCGGAGTGCGATGTCCTTCAGCGCAATCGTTTCCGGGGCCGGCGCCGAGCTCACGGACATACCTGACGTCGGAGGAGGGATCGGCCTCAGAACATCGAAAACCTTCTCTCCAGTCGAGGGGTTGTAGAGGATGTCGAGAGCAACGGCTTCGCCCATTTTCACCGCCGGAAATTCGCGCACGCCCGCAACCGTGGGCACGTGGCCGCCCGGAAAAGTTTGCCCCGCGGCCGCTGCGCGCCTCAGCAGATACTCTTCCGTCGCCGCACTGATGGGTTCGATGCGAATCATCACCGTATTTGGGCTCGCGCCGTGCGACGCTTCGAGGTTATACACAAACAGAATGTTGTGCGCGGAATCCGTCACAACCCGATTCACCAGGTCCTGGTGTCCCACGCCCGGCCCAATCCCCATCTCGCCTCCAATGTCGATCGGGGAGGAACCGGTTGTTTCCGTGAAGATCTCCAGACCTGTGCCATCGGGAAATGAAGCGCGCAAGACGTGCTGGGAGTCGGCTCGCAGCAAAGTTGCCAACGCGAGAGTGAAAGCAATGCGCTTCATTTCTTGATCTCGACGGCTGGAATTACTCGCGCCTCGCCATTGGGTAACGGTTGAAATCCGCTGGCGTTCAATTGCGTCAGGACACCGGGCGATTCCACGGGCGTGCGCGGAGCCGCCGCCGGACGCAGCCACACAACAAGAGCGACGATCGCGACCGCGGCAATCAGAAGCGCCGGCGCGGGCAGACTGACCCGCATCGTCCAGAAGCGCTTCCATCGCACCGGCCGCCGCACCGCTGCCCGGTACACCGACGTCACTCGGATATCCAGTTCCGCAGTAGGCTCGGGAGATTTCCATTCTTCCCGCAACAGGGCGTCCAACGAATCGGGTTCTTTCATAAACATTTCCTTTCTCGATCACGAGCCAACAATGGCGCCAACGCCGCGCGCAGCGATTCCCGGGCGCGGTGGAGACGCGACTTTACCGCACCGGCATCCGCGCCTGTAATCCTCGCGATCTCTTCCAGCGACAATTCCTCAAACGTGAACAGAATGATTGCCTCACGCTGAAGCAGCGGAAGCTGCGCCACGGCGCGCGTCACCAGCTCCGACCGTTCCGCCGCCAGTAATTCGCCCAGTACATCGACGGGCGCCACTGCATCCGCCGCTTCTTCAGCTTCGCGCTCGGAGATCCGCAAGCGCCGCAGCACCAGGTTGCGGGCGATGCCGAATAGGTAGGTTCGCAGCGTACCGCGATCGCCATCGAAGGCGGCGCCGCGCACCAGCGCGAGAAAACATTCCTGGGTACGTCTTCCGCCGCCGCTTGCGACCCCGTCAAGCGCCACGCAAACTGAAACACGGGCGAACGATGCCGGTGGTAAATCGCAAGAAAAGCCCGCTCGCGGCCCTGTCGGGCGTCCCGTACCAGGTCTTTTTCGGCCATCGAATCAGTGGGCGATCTGTCCACAGATATGCATTGCCGCGGGGCAGTGATAAAGTTACGCAGAAAATGGGCGGAAGCCCTAAAGCAACTCGGAAGCGCTGAAAAAGAACGGGATCTCCACTGCGGCCGTCTCCGGCGCGTCGGAGCCATGTACGCAATTGCGTTCGATGCTCTGCGCGAAGCGCTTGCGGATGGTGCCTTCGGCCGCATTGGCGGGATTGGTCGCGCCCATGGTGTCTCTCCATTTCTTGATCGCGTCCGGAGCTTCCAGAGCCATCACCACCACCGGCCCTTCCGTCATGAACTTTACCAGCGATCCGTAAAACGGCCTCTCTTTGTGAACCGCGTAAAAGCCCTCGGCTTCAAGCTGGCTCAGCCGCTTCATCTTCATGCCCACGACGCGAAAGCCTTCTCTCTGAATCATGGCGATGATCTCGCCGCTTTGTCCCGCCGCCACGGCATCGGGTTTAATGATTGCGAGTGTTCGCTCTAAGGATGTTCGTTCCATATTAAAGTCTGCTCTTTACTTTTTCTCCGATTTCGGCGGGCGTCGCGCACACCGTGACGCCTGCCGCCTTCATGGCCGCGATTTTGTCCTCGGCCTTGCCGCTGCCGCCCGAAATGATCGCGCCCGCGTGCCCCATTCTTCGTCCGGGAGGCGCGGTCTGCCCGGCGATGAATCCGATTACCGGCTTCCTCACGTGAGCCATGATATAGGCCGCCGCCGTCTCCTCGGCGTTGCCGCCGATCTCGCCGATCATCACAATCGCGTGTGTGTCCGCGTCTTCGTTGAACAGCTTGATCGCGTCGGTATGTGTGGTCCCGATGATCGGATCGCCGCCGATGCCGATGCACGTGGACTGTCCGATGCCCAGCGCCGTCAACTGTCCCACCGCTTCATACGTCAGCGTGCCGGAGCGCGACACCACGCCCACGTGTCCGGCCAGATGAATGTGCCCGGGCATGATCCCGATCTTGCACTTGCCCGGCGAAATCACGCCCGGGCAATTCGGTCCGATCAGCCTCGTCTTGGGATGATCTTTCAAATACGCCCACGCGCGGACCATATCCGCGGCCGGAATGCCTTCGGTGATGCACACCACCACGGCTACCCCAGAGTCGGCGGCTTCCATAATCGCGTCGGCGGCAAACGGCGGAGGCACGAAGATCACACTGGCATTGGCGCCCGTCGCCTGCACGCCCTCGGACACCGTATCGAACACCGGCAGGTCTAAATGTTTTTGACCGCCCTTGCCCGGCGTAATTCCTCCCGCCACTTTGGTCCCGTACGCGATGGCCTGCTGCGCGTGGAACGTTCCTTCCTTGCCTGTGAATCCCTGCACCAGCACGCGCGTGTGTTCGTTGACCAGGACGCTCACCGGGCCGCTCCTACGTGAGCCGCCAGCTTCACCACCTTCTCCGCGGCGTCGCGCATGCCCTCGGCGATCGTGAAATTCAATCCCGAATCCATTAATATTTTTCGTCCTAATTCGACGTTGGTTCCTTCCATGCGCACCACGATGGGAACCTTCACGCTCAGCTCCCGAGCCGCCGTCACCACGCCCGTGGCCAGCGTGTCGCAGCGCAGGATGCCGCCGAAAATATTGATCAGCACCGCCTTCACGGCCTTGTCGGAAAGCAGAATGCGAAAGGCGTTGCGAATCTGTTCGGTGTTGGCGCCCCCGCCCACGTCCAGAAAATTCGCCGGACTTCCGCCCGCGTACTTGACGATGTCCATGGTGGCCATCGCGAGGCCCGCTCCGTTGACCATGCACGCCACGGTGCCGTCGAGCTTGATGTAGTTCAGGCCGAAACGCGAGGCCTCCACTTCCAGCGGGTCCTCTTCGTTCAAGTCGCGCAGGTCGATCAGATCCTTGTGCCGGAACAGAGCGTTGTCGTCCAGGTTGATCTTGGCGTCCAGCGCGTAGACCTTGCCGTCCTTGGTGGTGATGAAGGGATTGATTTCCGCTAGCGTGGCATCCAGCGCGTCATTCGCACGCGCCAGAGCCTGGATCGCCTGCGCCGCCAGGTTCCCCTGCGCTCCCGTAATGCCGATGCCGAACGCCAGCTTGCGCGCCTGAAACGCCGTCAGGCCGAGCCCCGGCGTGATGGTCTCCTTTAAGATGCGCTCCGGCGTCTTGGCCGCCACCTCTTCGATCTCAACGCCTCCGTCGGCCGAGGCCATGAAGGTATTCTTGCCGGAGTTGCGATCCAGCACGATGCCGAGATAATATTCGTGCGCGATGGGCAGCGTCTCTTCGATCAGAATACGATGCACCACGCGGCCTTCCGGGCCGGTCTGGTGCGTCACCAGCGTCATGCCCAGCATGCGTTCCGCAACGTCTCGAGCCTCCGCCGCGTTCTTCACCACTTTCACCCCGCCGCCCTTGCCCCGGCCCCCGGCGTGAATCTGGGCTTTTACGACAACACTGCCGCCGATGGCTTTCGCCGCGGTCTCGGCCTGGTCGATACTTAGCGCCACCTCGCCTCTGGGCACAGGAACGCCATGGCGCGCCAAGAGAATCTTGGCCTGATATTCATGGATTTTCATTGCGATAAGCTGAAGAATCTCCACTATACCGCATGTCACTGCTGCCCTTCCTTCATCGCATCGCCGCCGCCGCCGATTTAAGCGCCGGTTTGAGCACAGAAGACGCATACCAGGCCATGGGGGTTCTGCTCGAAGGCGGGTCGAGCGACGCCGTCGTCGCGGCATTCCTGATCGCTCTGAAGATGAAGGGCGAGACCGCGGCCGAGCTTACCGGTTTCGCCCGAGCCATGCGCGAGCGCATGATCGTCGTCGATGCCGGCGCGGACGTGGTTGACACGTGTGGCACCGGCGGCACCAGCGGCGATGCCGGCGGCACTTTCAACATCTCCACCGCCGCCGCCCTGGTGATGGCCGGAGCCGGGGCGCATGTGGCCAAGCACGGCAACCGGTCCTTCGCCGGCTCCAGCGGCAGCGCCGACGTGCTCGAAGCCCTGGGCGTGCGCATCGCGATGACGCCTGAGGAGGCCGCATGGGCCGTCCGCGAAATCGGAATCGGCTTCCTGTTCGCCCCGCATCTGCACCCGGCCATGAAATTCGCGCAACCCGTCCGCCGCGAGCTGAAGATGCGTACCGTTTTCAATCTGCTTGGTCCTCTGGCGAATCCGGCGCGAGCCCGGCATCAGTTGATCGGCGCTCCGTCGGCCTCGGCGGCCGGTTTGATGGCCGAAGCTCTCGCCGGTCTCGGCACCACGCGAGCCTTCGTGGTGCATGGCCGCGACGGCCTCGACGAAATCAGCACCACCGGCCCCACCGATGTGTGGGAGGTCACACCCGCCGGTGTCGAAAAGCATCTGTGGACTCCGGCGGACTTCGGTGTCAAGCGCGCGACGCTGACGGATCTGGCCGGCGGCGATCCACCTGCCAACGCGCGCATCATCGAGCAGATTCTCGCGGGCCAGGCGGGCGCGCCGCGAGATATCGTATTAGTGAACGCGGCCGCCGGTCTCATCGCGGCCAATCTCGCCGACAGCCTCGCCCATGGCCTGCGCGGGGCCGTCGACATGGCCGCGCAAGCCGTTGATTCCGGCGCCGCTGCTGGTAAGCTCGAGCAGCTCAGAAAAAAGTTCCCGGTTTCGTGAGCCCCTTTTTCGCCATCCTGCGCGTATATGGATGTCGGAGGAGGGCAGGCGACTGACCAAGCCGCCTGCTGCACCGGCCCGGGTAGGTGAGCTGCTCGGGCCGGTTGCGCCGCGCGAAGTATCCTACAGGAGATGCCGCGCGTACGCTTGTTCCATTGGAGGGCCGAGGAAGCCAAGCCGCTGCTGACACTTCTGAAAGCGGCTGGCTACTCGGTGGATTACAAAGAACCCGTCAGTTCCTACCGCGAGGTCCGCTTGTGTCTTCCCGACGCGGTTGTCATTGACTTGTCGCGTCTGCCATCGCATGGGCGCGAGGTCGCCGTGTTTCTGCGCGGCTCCAAAGCCACGCGGCACATCCCCATCGTGTTCGCCGGAGGCGAGCCGGAAAAATCGAGGGCGTCCGCCGAGTCCTACCCGACGCCGTCTATACGCCGGTTTCCCGCCTGCGCAGTGCGCTGCGAACGGCCATCGCCAGGCCTCCTGAAAATCCGCTGCGACCGCAGCAGATGATGGAACGCTGGGGCACGCGCACGACGGCGCAAAAACTCGGCATCGCGAAAAACTCGCGCGTGTTCGTCATCGATCCGCCTTCCGGCTACGCGCGAGCCATCGGCGAGCTGCCCGCCGGCGCGTGTTTCGAAGAGGAGTCCGCTGCCGGATGCGCGCTGTCGCTGTGGTTCGTCCACGGCATTGCCGAATTTCAGGCCGCACTGCCTCGCATGCGCGCCCTCGCCGCCCGCAGCCGCCTGTGGATTCTCTGGCGGAAGTCCAAACAAGATGGGCTCAACGGCAATATCATCCGAGGCGGCGCGATCGACGTTGGCCTGGTGGATTACAAGATCTGCTCGATCAATGAGACCTGGAGCGCGATGGTGTTCGCGGTAAAAAAGGCGAAATAATCGGCAATGACTTTTGTTCCGCAAACGGCACTCGAGCTTCTTCCGCGGACGTGACGCCCCGAATACCTGCCCGCATTTAACGACTCCGTGGTATTCGAGGCAGGGTGCTTGATCGTAAGTTCGACGGCTTGTGGTCGTAGCCGTTGGCTTCGATCAAGTAGAACCGCTGAGCGCTTCCTTGGCTTCGATTTAAGGACCGTCCGCCCTGCGGGACCTGCCCGCTTAGGGGTGGATGATTCGCCCAGAGCAACACCAGGCAGACTTGAGCTTGATGGAGTTGCAAAATTCAGCCTATCCTGTAAATTGTTAAGCTCGTAGCCCGTCCATATGGTGCGCCAGCCAGCGGATTTGGAACCGTCGCGAAAGGCGCGGGATGCCGCGAACACAACGCACTGCCGAAACTCCTCCTTTTTCTCCCCGCAAAAACGACTGCGCAAAGGACATCCGGATTCACGATTCCAAGCAGCCGCTTGCCCGACAACTATTATTGGCCGGTCGCCCGAATTCTGACAGCTGTGGTGCAAGCCTGGACCACGGTGAAATAGCGCGCGACGCCATCCGTACCCACGTCGAATGGATTCGGTTCCCCCAGTTTGCGGTTTGCGGCGGTGTGAGCTTTGAAGTACGCATCGTCGAATTCAGAGTGATTCGACATCAGGGCCGTCGCACCGTAGTCAGCGGCGGCCTTCGCCATCTTCTTGGAGGAAGCGATATAGCCGTCGTAGTATGCGGCACTGCCGTTAAACGGGATCGCTGTCCCGCCGACGTAGGCGACGCGGAGGGGCTTGCCATTGTCCCGCACCTCGAACAGGTAAGATAGCGTTCCGGGAGTGTGGCCGGGCGTCGTGACGATCTGAACGGAGGCGTCCCCCACCGAGACCTTCATCCCGTCAGTGCCAACTATGTCATGCTTCGCCTTGCCGCTGGGGCGTTTATCCACGGCATCCCAGTCTTCCGCGCCGTAGATCATGTGCACGCCCGGAATCGAGTCCTGCAGCAATACGGCGCCGCCGTCGTGATCGGCGTGGGCGTGCGAAAGAATCACATATTTCACGTTCTTCGGGTCCAACCCGACTTTCTTCAGGCCATCCAGAATTTCTTCTCTCGCGGCGTAGTCGAACAGCGCCTCGATCACGATAATGCCTTGGCTTCCGACGATGGCCCATGCGCTATGGATCTTGGTGCCCAGGAAATAGAGGTTATCTGCGACCTTGGCCGGTTCGGCATACCAGGTTTCCCTAGCGGGCGTACGGGGAGGTGTTCCTCGACCACCCGCGCCCCGGCCAGCCCCTGCCTGACCACCCGTAGACTGGGGACCGGCTGAAGGTGGAATGCAGAGGCGAAGAAACGTCCCCGCCCAATCCGTGCCGGCGGCCGCTTTCGCCGTCGCGATGTAGCTGTCCACTGTCGGGTTAGGCGTCTGCGCCGATGCGATCCCGACTATCGCAAAAAGAACCGCTCCGGCAATGCCGATAAGCGCCCGCATTCGATGCACCCCTCTCCTGGTCTTGCGATCCGCGCAAGCCCGTCCGAAGCCACATATGCTCGCTCGGAATCCTTTAGATCGCGTGAGACCGACCATGCCGGATGAAGCTACTTTACCGCCGGAAGTTCGGGCTTGCCTTCGGCTGAGTGCTCATCGACCACGATGGCAAAAAAGCCACTTACTGCGTAGGTGTCCATGGCGGCCACCATGTCCATGGCGCCGCGCTTACCCCACAATTCGGCGACCTTCGCGAAGGTGGCGGAATCGACTTTCTTGTCGTTGAGAAGTTGCCGGCCGAAGCGGATGACAGCGGAGTCCTTTTCATTCAAGCCAGTGAGCGGGCGATTGAAGCGAACGACGTCGATCACCTTGGCGTCGATGCCGGCCTTGAGACCACTGGCCTCATGTGCGTTCCACTCGAGGTTGTAGTTGGTGGCGCGGCAGGCGACCAGAATGGCGAGCTCGCGCGTGTGTGGATCGAGCGTTCCGCCCGTCACGGCGGCGTTATGGAGATCCAGCAGGGCCTGCGCTACGCCTGAGTTATAGGCAGCGAAGGCGAGAGGACCCGTCAAGGTGCCATCTTTGCTGCCAAACGTGTCGAGGAGCTTCTGGCCTTTCGCGTCCAACTCTGCCTTCTTCAGATAGGGCAAGCGGGCGCGCGATTGGGGATCGAGGTCGGCTGGGAGCTTCGATTGCGCATTCGCGATGAAGAACGCCGAGGCTGCGAAAAGAATCGCGGCCAACTTCTGCGAGGACGAGGAAAGGGTCATTTGTGTTTTCTTCCTCCGTTGATTCTACTCCAGTGAGTAGCGTCCGGGCGGCTCAACTTCCCGCAAGGGGAGTTATTGCTGGGACTGGGGAAGAGATGCGCCGCCATTCGGGCACAAACCACTTCTTGATGGGATAGACTGAGCCGATTCACTCACATGCCTCCCAGTCCGGCGAAAAACTCGGCCCTTACAACGTGGCACAATGATGAGGCTAGCCTTCTTTACTTGAGGCTTGCGTTCTTACCGAGTAGGCGGAGGAAGCACATATGAAAATTCCGACCAGAGCCGCGGCGATCGTTGCTGTTGGCATTTCCTTATTCCTGACGCTGTCCCTGATGGGGCAGCAGCCGCGCAAGGTGGACGACGCCGCGTTGAAGAGCGCGGGCAAGTTCGGCGACGAGTGGCTCTCCTACGGGCTGACGCCGGGCGAGACGCGGTACAGTCCGTTGAAACAGATCGATGCCACCAATGTTGGCCGGGTCGGCTTGGCATGGAGCTACGAGATTTCCTTCGGCGGCGGCGGCAACCAGGAAGCAACGCCGCTGTTCTGGAACGGCACGATCTACAGCCTCACCAACTGGAGCATCGTATACGCCGTCGACGCGCGCACCGGCAAAGAGAAGTGGCATTGGGATCCGGAAGTGAATCAAGAAAAGGTCCGCTCCAAGGCCTGCTGCGGCATCGTGCATCGCGGCCTCGCTCTGTACAACGGCAAGATCATCGCACCGATCCTCGACGGGCGATTGGAGGCGTTGGATGCGATGACGGGCAAGCCGGTGTGGGAAGCGCGCGTGTCCTATACGCAGGACAACTACACGCTCACCATGGCTCCGCGCATCGCCAACGGAAAGGTGATCATCGGTGCGGCGGGCGCGGAGTATCCGGTGCGTGGCTTTATTGCCGGCTTCGACGCCGAAACCGGGAGATTCGCCTGGAGATTCTATACCGTGCCTGGCGACCCTTCCAAGCCTTTCGAGAACGAAGCCATGCGCAAGGCCGCCGCAACTTGGGATGCCGACGCGCTGAAGAAGTACAACGGCGTGGGCGGAAGCGTGTGGGATTCGATCGCCTACGACCCCGACACCAACCTGATCTACTTCGGTACCGGCAACGCCGGTCCATGGCCCGAGGATCTGCGCGGCGGTCCGGGCAAGGACAACTTA
>Ga0182024_10004452_pt1 | contig 32193 bp, 22 predicted proteins | sample P32metaG_FD_120480 | JGI IMG/M metagenome (GOLD analysis project Ga0182024, IMG submission 120480) | Permafrost microbial communities from Stordalen Mire, Sweden - P3-2 metaG (Illumina Assembly) | ecosystem: Environmental > Terrestrial > Soil > Wetlands > Permafrost | place: Sweden: Stordalen...
TGGCGCCAGCGGCATGCGCAAGCAGGAGTTGATCTTCCAGATCCTCCGCGCGCAAACAGAAAAGAACGGCCTGATCTTCTCCGAAGGCGTGCTCGAGTGCCTCCCCGACGGCTTCGGCTTTCTTCGCGCCCCGGAATACAACTATCTTCCCGGCCCCGACGATATTTACGTCTCGCCTTCGCAGATTCGCAAATTCGATCTGCGCACCGGCGACACCGTCTCCGGCCAGGTTCGCCCTCCCAAAGACGGTGAGCGCTATTTCGCTTTAATTAAAGTCGAAGCCGTTAACTTCGAAGATCCCGAAGTCGCGCGCAACAAAATCTTCTTCGATAATCTCACGCCGCTCTATCCCCAGGGCCGCCTGAAGATGGAAACCACCAAGGAAAACATGACCGGCCGCGTGCTCGATCTGCTCTGCCCCGTCGGCAAGGGTCAACGCGGTTTGATCGTCGCTCCTCCGCGCACCGGCAAAACCATGATGCTGCAATCCATGGCCAATTCCATCACCGTCAATCATCCGGAGGTCGCGCTCATCGTTCTGCTCATCGACGAGCGCCCTGAAGAAGTCACCGACATGCAGCGCACCGTCAAAGGCGAGGTCATCAGCTCTACCTTCGACGAAGCTCCGCAGCGTCACATTCAGGTCGCCGAAATGGTTTTGGAAAAAGCCAAGCGCCTCGTCGAGCACAAGCGAGATGTCGTCGTGCTGCTCGACAGCGTCACCCGCCTCGCCCGCGCTTACAACGCCGTCACTCCCCCGTCCGGCAAAGTGCTCTCCGGCGGTATCGACGCCAACGCTTTGCAGCGCCCCCGCCGCTTCTTTGCTGCCGCGCGCCACGTGGAAGAAGGCGGTTCGCTCACCATTATCGCCACTGCGCTGATCGATACCGGTAGCCGCATGGACGACGTCATCTTCGAGGAATTCAAGGGCACAGGTAACATGGAAATCAATCTCGACCGTCGCCTCTCCGACAAGCGCGTCTTCCCCGCTATCGATATTCAGCGCTCTGGCACGCGTAAAGACGAAATCCTGCTTCCGCCAGATGAGCTCAGCCGCGTCTGGGTGCTGCGCAAGGTCCTCAGTCCGCTGTCCACTGTGGAAGCCATGGAATTGCTCCTCAGCCGCCTCACCAAGACCAAGTCCAATGCCGAGTTCCTCGGCTCCATGTCCGCCCCCACCTAACCATCGCGAGTACACGCCACAGAAATTCAGTCAGAAACGCCATCAGCAACTCGATCAGAAACTCCGATTCTTCTGTCGAATTTCCCGCCCGCGTTTAAAATTTCGGCTTGGATTGCACCACGACGATAAAAAGAATCAGCGCCAGCGAACAGCACAGCGCCCCAATCAGAAAATCTCCCGTTCCGATGGATACGGCGCTCGACAGCGTACTGTGCATGATCCAGCCGCCCGCGGCCGCCAGCCCCAGCGCCAACACTCCTCCGCCAATGCGAAAAGCAGTGGCTGCAGACCTTCTTTGCGAATGACTCATTGTTTTCGCTTTTAGGGCTTGGATTGCTTCTGGCGTCTTACGCGCAGCTCTTCGGATATTTCGGGGTCGTGTAAAACTTGTTCGGTGTCGTCGTACGGCAGCTTCTGCACCGTCGGCGCCTCGTAACGCCGTCGCATCTCGCTCCCGCAGCTACAGCGAGGATTTATTCCGCCTTGCAGCTCGCTGACCGCCAACACCATGAATTCCGCTCCGCAAGCCCTTTTCGGGCAAATCCACCGGTCACCCTGCTGCAATGTGAACATGCGTCAGCCTCGGATGCTGCTTTTCGCCCACTGCGTTAAAGGTTCGGGATATGCGTCCGTACGATGGCCCCCGCCATCGCATTTCATCGGGCCTGCCGCTGGCCACGATAACTGGCCAAGTTAATTGGCTACGTTAAGTTTGATTGCTGCGACCCGTCCATACGGTCAAATATGTGTGCTGCTCGGCATGGTAACCACGCGCTCGACTTCGCGCCGCCTCCGCGTACTTTCGATACACTCACTTCGCGCCTTCTTAGCGGTCCGTGGCCCGGGGTTGCGTTCTCGCTGGGAAACGTCTTCACCCAGTTCGATTTCACGTTTGGATAAGTTGAAGAGAAATAATCATCAAATCTCCAAGGAAAAGAGCCTTCCGCGCAACGTCTGCGAAACGTTCGGGTTTGTCGCCAAGCATGTCTGATGAGGCACTGAGCATGAATAACGCGACCTCGATGAGCTGTCCCGCCCTCGACTGCTGGCACGCGCAGCGCGCCGCCCACCCATCGTCCTTCCGGTGGCTCGAGTACTAAAACTCTCTTCCAATTTTTGGTTGTGATCCCAAGCAATCCCGGTTCTTTTTTGGTCTTTCCCTCGCGCACAGGTAGCCTACCCACGCTCGATGGAACTTGGGCAGCTCGAGCCGCTTCTTTCCTTGACCCTAACCCTTCAGGAGGCTACATGCGCTTCACCAAACTAACGATCAGCGTTTTTGCAGCGATTTTGTTCACTTTCGGCGTAGTTTCCATTCCCGCTTCGCACTCTTCCAGCGTGAAATGTCACGCCATTGCTCAGCCGCAAAGTTCCAACGGGATGATCGCCGACGGCGGAGATCCAGTTCCCCGCCCCTGGTTCGTCTAGGCTATTTAGTTTTGCACCGCGCAGGAGGGAGAGAGTCGTGGTGACTCTCCCTCGACGTGCTAATCTCTCCAATTACTAAAGTTCGGGAGTACGCCGCGGATGAGGATGTTGGACTATTCGATCTGGTCGGGTAGCATTGCGCTCGAAATCCTCCTTCTTTATCGCGCCTTCCAGACCAGGCTGCGAACCTACTATCCGGTTTTCTACCTCTACATCTTCTTTGTTCTGGCGCAATCGTTTCTGCGCTTGACCGTCTATCACTATCAGCCTCGTCTCTACGCCTACACTTATTGGCTCACTGAATTTCTCGGCGTTGCCATCGGTTGTGCCGTCGTTTTTGAAATCTACCGTGTCGCTCTCGCGTCTTATCCCGGTACTGCGCGTATGGCGCGGCGCCTGCTCGCCCTTGTTTTTGTTGGCGCCTTGGCCAAAGCCATCGCCGACGCTACCAACGACCCGCGCTGGTGGGCCGAAGCCACTACCATCGATATCGAACGTGCCATGCGCACCGTTCAGGCTCTGGCCATCGCCGCGCTGGTGGCTCTGTTCCTGGTTTACTCCATTCCTTTTGGCCGCAATCTGAAAGGCATTTTATTGGGATACGGCCTGTTCATCGGCGCCAGCGTGATGTGGTTCACTTTCGCGCAGTCCGGCGGCGATCGCTTTCGCGATTTCTGGTCTTACCTGAACCCCGCGTCCTACGACCTGGCTCTGTGTCTTTGGGTTGTGTATCTCTGGAGTCCGCAACACCAACCCGACGCATCAACCGTCGTTCACATGGAAGAGCAGTATCAGCACGTCGCCACTCGCACGCGCCGCCGCTTGGCGGACGCCCGCGGATACCTTGGCAAGGTGATGGATCGATGATGCCCATCACCCTGTCCATCGTGTCCGGCGTCGTGCTCACCATCTTTTTGTGGCGGCTCTGGAAGAATACTCACGTATCTGAAGCCGGATTGCCTTTCGATGCGAATCTCTCCGACGAAGCCGTGGCTTCCTGTCCCGGCGAATTTGTTGCTGCTTTATTCTCCCCGCGCGATCTGGAATTTGTCTCGCAGTTCGACTCCGAGCCCCTCAAGGAACTATTTCTGAGGGAGCGCAAAGCCGTAGCCCGCGCCTGGGTGCGCTCCACCGCACGCGCCGTTCACCAGGTCATGCAGGAACACGTGCGCATTTCGCGCAGCAGTCAGGACCTTGATATCGGAACAGAAACGGGCATTTACGCGCGCTACGTCGCCCTCCAGGCCGTCTGCGCCTTTCTGATGCTTTCGATTGGATTGGCTGGTCCGGTGCGGCTGCGTCACCTGTCTCTTTATGTTTACCGTTTGTCCGAATGCCTCGACCACGCTCACTCCGCCTTGAAAGCAGCCACAGAGACAAAGGAGTTGCAGGGCGCCTGACGCGTTTAAATCCTTTTAACATTGCATATATGAAAAGCGTGCTCACCATCGTTTCGGTCCAGGAAGCCTACGACGATCTCCTGCGTCGCACCCTCGCCAAACTTTCCTGCGAACTGGCGCGCCTCATCTATCTCGCGTCCCTGCGCGACTACAACACCGCTAAATATCATCACGACGGATTATCGGATCGTTTTAGTCCGGAGCTCGCCGCTCAGGCTTTGGCGCTGGCGCACCGCGACTCATTCGCCAAAGTTGCTGCCTTGCCGCTTCAGGATTTGGTGAAACAAATGGAGATTTATTTGCAGTCTTCGCATGAACAGCACATCGACGTGCTGCGCGCCTGGTGGCGCCTCGAGCCTTACAGAATGGCCATCCCCATGAATGCGAATCCCACCGTGGCGGCGCTCTTTATTTCCAACGTCAAACTCGCCTTGGCAATTTTGCCGCAGGTTCTGCGGGCGGCTCTACCGTGTCCGTCAGCCGCATCGCCACTCCCGTAACCTGCCCGATAACTTCCGCTTCGGACCCATGACTGAGTCTTCGCACGCCCACCGGTGAAAGCGGATGGGGCAGCAGCAACAGGTGCCCGTCCTGCATGTCGCACCAGGAACACGCGTAGCCATCGCGCAACTCAATAAAGTAAATCGCGCGATCAAACTCCGTGCGCCATCTTTGCGGCTGCACCTTTCGCACTCGCGAATCGATCTGCACAAAAGATCCCGGCCGCAATAATGGGTAAAGCGTGAAGTCCTGCAACCCGATATAGCCATACTGGCCGTGCCTGATATCCAGATGCTGGATCAGCGCGATGGGCACTTCTCCCCACAACTCCACGATGCGCGACACCAGGCTGGTGTTGTCGATGTCAAACGACCGGTCGAAGCGCACCGGAAACGTCACCGTGCGCTCCGCATCGTAAACTTCCAGCGTGGTCAAGTGTGTCTGCGGGAGCGGGTCGGCCAACTGGTGCCGGTTCAGATTTTGCAGGTCCACGCCGTAAATGCGCAGCAAGTCCGTGAACTTCATTCGGTAGATCGAGCTCAAACTGTAAAGCTTGAAGATGCTGGGAACTGAATCCGAATTTTCCACCTGCGTTAGCCACGCATTGGAAATCTGATACTCCGAATTGCCTTCCGTTTCCGCAATCCTGTGGCTGGATTCCGCCACATCGCGCGTAGTGATCCCCAAACGGTCGCGGATGCTCTTCAGCTGTTCGTGCGGAGGAGGGGGAAGCATGAGATTATCCTAACCCAGGCACGAAATATTTTCTTGAACGTATCGCTGACAAATTTCTGAAACAATTGTTTATCTTGGCAATATCAGATGTTGTATAATATAAAGAATGGCAACTACAAGGCCTGAAAACGCCGTCATCGGCTTTTTTGATTTATCGCATTGATTTTTCGACTCATTGCATTAATTTGATGAAGGCGTGCTTTCTTCCATCCATTCTTTTATGTGCGCCGTCAACACATTCAGCGGCACCGCGCCATTTTCCAGCACGGCATCGTGAAACGCTCGTACGTTGAAGTTCGCGCCTTGCCGTTTTTCCGCTTCCGTCCGCAGTTCACGAATTCTCATTTGTCCCAGCTTGTACGCCAGCGCTTGCGCCGGCCACACAATGTAGCGGTCCACTTCCACGGTAATGTCCTGATCAGTCTTGCCGGTGTTGTCTTTGAAAAACTGAATCGCTTGCTCGCGCGTCCAGCCTTGCGAATGAATTCCTGTATCCACCACCAATCGCACCGCGCGCCACATTTCGTAAGTGAGCTGTCCAAATTTACTGTAGGGATCTTTGTACAACCCCAGTTCCTCGCCCAGGCTCTCGCTGTACAATCCCCAGCCTTCCACGAATGCGGAATAGCCCACGTTCCTGCGAAATTCCGGTTCATCCTTCAGCTCTTGCGCCAGCGATAGCTGCAAGTGATGCCCGGGCACCGATTCATGTAGAGACAGCGCCTCCATTTCCCACTTCGGACGCGCGTGCAAATTGAAAGTATTCACAAAGAAATATCCCGGCCTTCCCACACTCGGAGCGCCCGGCTGATAGTAAGCCGTCGTCTGCGAAGGCGCTTTGAAATCCGGTATCGGAGTTACGCCATAGGGCAATCGCGGAAGCTTGCCGAACAAATGCGCCAGCTCCGGATCCACCTTCTTGGTGATAATGCGGTATCCATCGACCAGGTCTTCTTTTTGCTCGTAGTAAAACTGCGGGTCGCTGCGCAGAAACTCCGTAAAGTCGTGGAAGCTGCCCGCAAAGTTTGTCGACGCGATGACCTTGTCCATCTCCGTGCGAATGCGTTTTACTTCCGCCAGGCCAATCTCGTGAATTTGCCGCGGCGTCAGATCCGTCGTGGTTTGCCAGCGGACGTGAAATGCATACGCCTGCGCCCCATTCGGCAGCGCCGTGGCCGCGATGGACTCGCGGCAGGCCGGCAAATAGGTAGTCACGATGTAGTCGTGCAGCTTTTGAAAAGCGGGCGCAACGCGCGAGGTATAAATCTCTTTCGCGCGATCGGTCAGTCCCGCGCGTTCCTTCTCCGGTATTTGCGCCGGAAACTCTTTGAACCGTTGCAACAGCGCGCTGCCCACCGGGTCGGCCGGAATCAGATCGGCAATCTGTTTTGGTACATCACGCAGCATCTGCCGCGGAGGTGTGTATCCGCGTTTCAAACCATCCTGCAACAACGCGATCTCCTGACTTACAAACGCCGGCAGCGCCTCCAGCCGCGCCTCAATGTCCTCATAATCCGTCACCGATTGATTCGGCATGCTGGCAATCGTCGCGGCCGCGTCCTGCTGCACGCCGCCCATCTGGGTTATCGGCATCCAGTTGTTGGTCGGCACCACGTTGCGAAATGGCACGGGATCGTCGCCGTATTGCAGACCCTCTTCCGCCACGCTTAGTAGATCGGCGTACAGATCGTAATTTACCTGCTCTTCCTTCGGCAGCTCCGCTCGTGAAATCGCCTTTAGTTCCGCCGCGCTTTCGTGCAGATGTCTGGTCCGCTCCGCCAGTCCTTCCGGCGAGTCGTCGCTCCAGCGGCGGTTCTGCCCGGGAAATCCCACTCCGGTGGCATATTCCGGATACTCGACCATCCAGCGCTTCCAATCTTTCTGCAGGTAGGCTCGAAAATTCCGCGCAGAGTCCGCCTTGCCGCATGCATCCGACCGCGACGGGCTGTCCGAGGTTCCTTGCGCCAACACCATCATCGGAACGGCCAGCAATCCGCCTCCGATGCTCAACGCCGCAATCATCAGCATCCGCGTCAGCCAGCCCTCCCGGCCTTCGCCGCGTGCGCTTCTCGCTCTTTTACCAGCATCACGATGACGCGGGCGGTCTCCTCAATGCCCATGGCGGTGTTGTCCACCAGCACCGCATCTTCCGCTCGCACCAGCGGAGAAACTTTTCTCTCGCGGTCGCGCCGGTCTCGCTCGCGAACTTCCTCCACCACCTCCGCCAGCGAAATCTTGTCTCCCTTTTCCTGATGTTCCTTCCAGCGCCGTTCCGCGCGCACTTCCGGCGAAGCTTCCAGAAAAATCTTCAATTCCGCCGCGGGAAAAACCACCGTGCCGATATCGCGGCCTTCCATCACGATCCCGCCACCGGCCCCGGCACGCTGCTGCTCCGCCACCAATACCTCGCGCACTTCCTGGATGGTCGCCAGTCGCGAAGCGGCTTGCGCCACCTCCTCGGTGCGAATCTCATCGGTCACTTCCACGCCGTCCAGAAAAACGCAGTTCCTCGCTCCCCCGGCTTCCTGCTGCGCACTCGGCCTCCGCAGCTCGATATGTGTCTCGCGCGCAATCGCGCTGAGCGCCGCCGCATTATCCGCAGACAATTTCTGCCGCAGTGATTTCAGCGCCACAGCCCGGTACATCGCGCCGCTGTCCATGTACAAATATCCCAGTACATTCGCCACGCGACGCGCTAGGCTGGTCTTTCCCGAGCCCGCAGGACCATCAATGGCAATCGTCAGTTTTTGCATTTTGTCGGAATCGGATCTTTGTTAAACCGCAAACGAAAGTAAAGCGTTCCCAGCTCGCCATTTCCAAAACTCAAAAACCCATGATGTTGTATCCGCAATCCACGTAAATGGTCTCGCCCGTAATTCCTGATCCCGCTTCCGACAATAAAAACGCTGCCGTGCTGCCCACTTCTCCCGGATCGACGTTGCGTTTCAAAGGTGCGCGCTCGGCATGCGATTTCAACATTTCCCCCAGCCCCGATATACCTCGCGCCGCCAATGTTTTTATGGGCCCCGCGGAAATAGCATTCACGCGAATGTTCCGGCCACCCAAATCATTCGCCAGGTAGCGCACGCTGGCCTCCAGCGCGGCCTTCGCCACTCCCATCACGTTATATTTCGGCACCACTTTCTCGGCCCCGTAATACGTCAACGTCACGATCCCGCCGCCATCCGTCATTAAGGGAGCCGCCGCACGAGCCACGGCGATCAGCGAATACACGCTGACATCGTGCGCGATCCGAAATCCCTCGCGCGTCGTATTTAGAAAGTCTCCACTCAGCTCCGCTGCGGGCGCAAACGCTACGCTGTGAACCACGCCCTGCAAAGTTCCGTACTGCGTCTTCAGCTCTTCAAATAGTTTTGCGATCTGATCATCGTGGGACACGTCGCACATGAATCCTGATGCTCCCGGAAGTTCTTCAATCAGCCCTTTGGCTTCTTGTTCCAAGCGTTCATTCTGGTAGGTGATCGCCAGCCGCCATCCGGCTTGCGCCAACTTCTGCGCGATCGCCCATGCGATGCTGCGCTTGTTCGCCACGCCGAACACTACCGCCGTCTTTTGCGTCTCGCTCATGCTTCGCACTCACCTCGAATCGCCAATTTCGCTGCACTACGCAATGCCCTACCCGGAAACGCGCCCATCTCCACGAAAGGCTCTAACGTTCGTTACGTTCATTCACAAAATTTAGACGATCATATCCGCTGGAACGCTCGCTCAATCTCCTTCACCGAATAGCGCAACACCACCGGCCGCCCGTGCGGGCAACTCATGGGGCAATCCGTTTTTGCCAGCTCCGTCAGCAGCCATTCCATCTTGGTCTGGTCCAGCGGCATATTCACTTTGATCGCCGCATGGCACGCTGTCGAAGCGGCGATCTTCGCTTGCAGCGTCTCAATGGAGATGGCCGCATTTTCGCGCTCGATTCCGTCCAGAATCTCGGTCAATAATTTCTGCGCGTCGCCGGCGGCAATTCCTGCCGGCACCGCCTGAATAGCCACGCTTCTCGGCCCCATGGGCTCTACTTCAAATCCATTAGCCGCCAATTCTTCGGCGATCTTTTCGTAAATAACGATTTGACGCGGCGCCAGCTCGATCACTATCGGCATCAGCATGCGCTGCGCCTCGATTTTGCCCGCGCGCCTCGCCAGCAAATGCTGCTCGAACAACACGCGCTCGTGCGCCACGTGCTGGTCCACCAGCCACAGTCCGCTGCCATTCACCGCCACGATGAAGCTGGAACTTACCTGTCCCAGCGGCTTCAAATCTGAAATTTGATCGGCTCGCGGCAAGGTCGCCGGCGCTTCTCCATTCGGACCTGCCAGATTCCCCATCCAGTTCGCCACTCGCGCCCGCTGCAGCGATCCCGGCTCGGACGTGAAACCACCCAGCTCAAATGCCAGCCGCTGCTCCACCGGTCTCAGTGGCGCGGACGTCAGATCGATTCCGCCATCCGAGCCCACGCCGGAGCCCAGTCCAATTTCTTCCATCTGCGGAATGATGGCTCGCGGTATCCCCGAAGCGCTCGCGCCGGCAGCAATTCCCTGCTCTCGCGGCGAAAATTCCGCGCTCGTCGCCGCCATGGAAATATCCGCGCCCGCGCCTGGCGTGCGCATCGACTGCGCTCCGCCCGCCGCAGCCGTCGCGAAGCTGGCAATCGCGCGCATGCCCATCAGCGCTTGCCGAATCGTGTCACGCGTAAAATCATGTACGAATTGCGGCCGCCGGAATCGCACTTCGATCTTTGCCGGATGCACATTCACGTCCACTTCGTCATACGGCATGTCCAGAAATAACAGCGTTGCAGGGAAAACTCCGGCCGGCAGAATATTGCGATAGGCCTCATGAATGGCGTGCAGAATCAGCCGGTCGCGCACCAGCCGCCGGTTCACGAAAACATAAATTCCGTTGCGGTTTGCGCGCTGCACTTCCGGACGCGAAGTAAATCCGCTGACGGTCAGCGTTGATTTTTCTTCTTCGGGCTCCAGCGCCGGCTCGGTAATCGCCGAGCGAAACGCCGATGTCGCCGCGGGAATCTCCGCCAATTCCTCCAGCGCCTGCCGCCCAAATAGCTGGTAAACGCGCTCGCCCAGCTTTTCGACCGGCGAACAATTGATAATTTCCTGCGTCGGCGTGGTCAGCACAAAATGCTTCGCGGGATTCGCCAGCGCGTAGTGCGTCACCAGCGAAGCAATGTGCCCCAGCTCGGTAGTATCCGACTTCAGAAATTTTCGCCGCGCCGGCACGCTGTAAAAAAGATCCGCGACGCTGATGGTTGTTCCCGCGGGCAAGCCTGCCGGCTTCACTCCCAGTAATTTGCCACCGGCAAATTCCACGCGCGTGCCTTCCGCTTCCGCCGCGTCCCGCGTCTCCAGCACCAGTCGCGACACCGCCGCAATCGTCGGCAGCGCTTCTCCCCGAAATCCCAGCGTCGCAATCGAAAGCAAATCATCCGCGGACCGCAGCTTGCTGGTGGCATGCCGCTCAAACGCCAGCAAGGCATCGTCATGGGTCATGCCATGCCCGTCGTCAATCACGCGGATCATGCGCCGCCCGCCCGACTCCGTCTCCACGCGAATCGAACCGGCGCCCGCGTCCAGCGCGTTCTCCAACAATTCCTTCACCACCGAGGCAGGCCTCTCCACCACCTCGCCCGCAGCGATCTTGTTCGCCACCGCCTCCGCCAATATCCGTATGCGAGACATTATTTATTTGAGCTGAATGCCCAATTGATCGAGCTGCCCCGTGTCCACTTCGCTGGGCGACTCCGCCATCAAATCGACCGCCGCGGTTGTTTTGCCAAAGGCGATCACTTCGCGAATCGACTTTTCCCCCGCCAGCAGCATCACCACGCGGTCCAGCCCCAACGCAATTCCGCCGTGCGGAGGCGTGCCGTACGTCAGCGCATCCAGGAAAAATCCGAATCGCCGCCGCAACTGCTCGTCCGACAAGCCCAGCGCCCTGAATAATCGCTCCTGCACATCCTGCCGGTGAATTCGTATGCTGCCTGACCCCAACTCCACGCCGTTCAAAACCAGGTCATACCCCTTCGAGCGTACTTCCCACGGAGCCGATTCCAGCTTTTCCAAATCCTCATCCACAATTCCGGTGAAGGGATGCTGCGCGCTGACCCACGTCTTGTCCGTCTCGCTCCACTCAAAAAGCGGAAAACCCGTCAGCCACAAAAATTTCCACTGCGTTTTATCGATCACGCCCAGCGCTTCGCCAAGCTGCAGCCGTAATTGCCCGGCCACCAGCGCCGCCGCTTCCGTGCCTTTGACTTGCTCTTTTGCCGATACCGCCACAACCAGGTCGCCGGTTTTTGCGGCGCAAAGCTCAGCCAACTTCTTTACATTTTCCGCCGCGATCAGTTTCTCCACCGTGGACGTCGTGCCCTCCACGGCCAGCTTAACGAAATAAGCGCCTCGCGCACCCGCAGCTTTGGCTTTTTCTGTCAACTCATCGAGTTGCTTGCGCGAATATCCCGCCGCGCCCGGCGCCGCGAACGCAAAAACATTGCCTTCGATCTGCAGTTTCGCCTTGGCTTCTTCCGGAAACGCTTCGGTCACCTCGTACAGCTCCATGCCGAACCGCAGGTCCGGCTTGTCGCTGCCATATTTGCGCACCGCATCCTTGTAAAGCATGTGCGGAAACGGAGCCGCCGCCTTAATTCCCGCCACGGCGCAGGCGCGCACCATCACCGCTTCGATGACGCTAAAAATATCTTCCTGCCGAGGAAACGACATCTCCACGTCCAGTTGCGTGAACTCCGGCTGCCGGTCGGCGCGCAAATCTTCATCGCGAAAACATTTCACGATTTGAAAATAGCGGTCCAGCCCGCCAATCATCAGGATCTGCTTGAAAATCTGCGGGGATTGCGGCAGCGCATAAAATTGCCCGTGATGTACGCGGCTGGGCACCAGGTAATCGCGCGCGCCCTCCGGCGTGGAGCGCGTCAGCATCGGCGTTTCCACCTCGATAAATCCCAGCTCGTCCATGGTGCGCCGGATTTCCAGAAATATTTTGTGGCGCAGCGCCAGGTTGCGATGCGGCTTCGGCCGTCGCAAATCCAGATAACGAAAGCGCAGCCGCGTCTCTTCCGCGGCGTTGATGTCGTCTTCAATCTGAAAGGGCGGCGTCCTGGCGTTGTTCAGGATGTGCAGTCGCGTGGCCAGAATTTCCACTTCGCCGGTCGCCAGCTCTGGATTAGCTTTCTGCCGCTGGATAACTTTGCCCTCCACCGCCACTACAAATTCCGAGCGCGCCTGTTCCGCCTTGGCATGCGCGTCCGGCTGCGTCTCTTTGTTGAAGACCACCTGCACGATGCCCGAGCGGTCGCGCACATCCAGAAACAGCAGGTTGCCCAGATCGCGCCGCTTGGCCACCCAGCCCATCACCACAATATCGCTGCCCGCATCTTTCGCACGCAAATCGCCGCAGTAATGTGTCCTCTTCAAATTTCCCAAAAAATCCAGCAAGTCGTTTCTCCCAGTGAAACTCAAAAACTTTACGAGCGCGTCTTTACGTGCGGGCCCTTATGAGCCCGATTGCGTTGCGGGCGTCGCAGTAGCTTCGCGCAAGTACGCCAAAAGATCCGTCTCCGTGTATTTTGCCTGCGACCCGTCCGCCAGCGTCTTCAGCGTCCATTCTCCGGAGCTCACTTCGTCCTCGCCCAGAATCAAAGCGAAGCGTGACCCCAATTTGTCGGCGTGCTCCAGCGCCTTGCCGAATTTTCTCTCCGTAGCCGGCAATTCCACGCGAAACCCCGCAGCGCGTAAATCTTTTGCCGCGCGCACCGCGGTGGCAAACGCTTTTTCGCCCATCCACGCGACATACACGTCGCGTCCCGGCGCCGCTGGCGCCTTGCCGCTCTCCTGCAAAGATAAAATCAGCCGGTCTTCGCCAATCGCAAAACCGATGCCCTTGGTCGGCGGTCCGCCCAGCAGCTCCACCAGGCCGTCATAACGCCCGCCCCCGCAAACCGCATTCTGCGATCCCAAACCCTGCGCGATGATCTCAAACGTCGTGCGCATGTAGTAGTCCAGCCCGCGCACCAGCCGCCAGTTTTCACGATAAATCACGCCGCGCAATTCCAGTTGACGCTTCACTTCCGCGAAGTGCTCCGCGCACGCGGCGCAAAGATGCGCAGCCATGCGCGGCAGCGTGGCAATCACGGCCTGCTCGCTCTCCACTTTGGAGTCCAGCACGCGCAGCGGATTGGTCTCGATGCGCCGCTGGCTATCCGGCCCCAATTGATCTTTCACTTTCAAAAGTTCGGCGCGCAAAATCTCCACATATTTCGGCCGGCACTCGCGGCAACCAATTGAATTGATGTCCAGCTCCAAACCCTTCAGCTCCAGCCGGTCAAAAAAAGTCATGATCATTTCAATGACTTCCGCATCGATGCCCGGTGCATCATTCCCGCCCAGCACTTCCGCATCAATCTGGTAAAACTGCCGGTATCTTCCTTTTTGCGGGCGCTCTCGCCGGAACATCGGCCCCATGAAATAAAGCTTTACCGGCGCAGGCCACGACTGCATGCCGTGCTCGATATATGCGCGGCAAATGCTCGCGGTCGCTTCCGGCCGCAAACTGATCATCGATTCGTCGCGGTCCGCAAACGTGTACATCTCCTTGGAAACCACATCGGTGTCCAACCCGATGGAACGCGCAAATAACTCTGTCGGCTCAAAAATCGGTATGCGAATTTCTCCAAAGCCAAACGACTCAAACACCTCGCGCGCCGTTTCTTCCACGTGATTCCACAGCGGCGTCTCCGCCGGCAGCAGATCCCGCACGCCTTTAATTGCTTGAAATTTTCGAGGCTTCGCCGCTGGCTGGGACTGTTGACCGGTTGCGGGACTCTCACTCACTCGCGGCTTCCTCACGGTAAGAATTTTTGTATTCCACGTAGCGCTTGGCGTAATCCGCAATCATGGCGCGATCCTTTTCCATCAGCGTGCGCTTCACTTTTGCCGGCGCACCTATTACCAGGCTACCCGGCGAAATCACGGTCCGCTCCGTCACCAAAGTTCCCGCCGCCACGATGCTTCCGGCGCCAATACGTGCGCCATTCAGGATGATCGCGCCCATGCCGATCAGGCACAGCGACTCGATGGTGCATCCATGCAGCGTCACTGAATGCCCAATGGTCACGTCCTCGCCCAAAATCAGCGGCCACTCATCGCGCATCACGTGCAACACGCAGTGGTCCTGCACATTGCTGCGCGCGCCGATGCGAATGTAATGCACATCGCCGCGAACAATCGTGCCCGGCCACACGCTGGCATCTTCGCCGATGATCACGTCGCCGATGATGACCGCCGCGGGATCGATCCACGCGCTGGCCGCGATCTGCGGCCATTTCCCGCGATACGCTCGAATGTCTGGAGTTCTAGCCACTTATCCCCGTGTTCGCCTGAACTGTTTCTGGCTTGATTTTGTCTTGCCCTATCTTAATCGGGAATGTGCTTCGAGGAAAGAAATCGCGCCCACGAATCGTGTAAGCCGGGCGCCGTCAGCATTTCAAACGCGCCAATCGCATCGGTGCCGGTCGCATCGAGGGGCTGGTCGCATCGAGGCGCATCGAGGCTGGGCCGGGCGCGCTTTAATCGATCTGCACGGACGGCCCCGCGGCATTGGCGCCCACTTCCGCAAGCCGCGCGGTCATCGCGCGTGCCACCGCAAACAGGCTCTTGGCGCCCGCGCCATCCTCGCCCAGCGCCGCCACCGGCTTTCCGCTGTCTCCGCCCACGCGAATGCGCGGATCGATCTCAATTTCACCCAGCAACGGCACGCCATATTCCTTCGCCGTAGTCGCGCCATCGCCGTGACCAAAAATATCCACGCTTTTGCCGCAATGTGGACACGAAAACGTGCTCATATTTTCCACCACGCCAAGCACTTCCACGTTCACCTGCCGGAACATCTCGATGGCCTTGCGCACGTCGGCCAGCGCCACGGTCGAAGGCGTGGTCACAATCACCGCGCCCGTCACCGCCACGGTTTGTATCAATGTCAACTGCACGTCGCCCGTGCCCGGCGGCAAATCGATCAGCAGATAATCCAGTTGCCCCCAATCCACGCTGCGCAAAAATTGGGTGATGACGCTGTGCAGCATGGGACCGCGCCAGATCATCGGCTTGTCGCCGGGATTCAGCAGCCCCATGGAAATCATCTTGATGCCCTGGGCCATCACCGGAATGATGCGCTTGTCCTGCGTGGCCTGCGGCTCCGCGTGGCTGCCCAGCATGATCGGCACGTTCGGTCCGTACACATCTGCGTCCATCAAGCCCACTTTGTGGCCGAGCTTCGCCAGCGCCAGGGCCAGGTTCACCGCCACGGTGGTTTTTCCCACACCGCCTTTGCCGCTGGCGATGGCCACCAGATTTTTCACGCCGGGAATCGGCTGGCGTTCGGGTTGTTGCATCGGACCTGTTCCTGGTGGCATCTTTTGCTTCCTTTAAAGTTCTGAGTTCCGTTACGCGGAGGGTGCCCACCTCAATTTTCAGGAGGGGTCTTGTTTTTTGTTCACTTCTGTTCGACAGGCATCCACCACAAAAACTTTACGAAACGATTAGGCGCACCAATCAGGCAATCCAATCAGACAAGCGAATCAAACACCAATCAGACACCGACTAGACATTAGTGCCGTGGCACTTCTTGTACTTCTTCCCCGAGCCGCACGGGCAGGGATCGTTGCGCCCGACTTTCGCCGCCACACGGACCGGCTTCGGCGCTTCCACCTGCGCGGGCCCGGTCTGATACTGCAGGTCGCGCTGCTGCCGCGCTTGCTTGCGTTCAATCTCGCGCGCCACGGTCGGCAAATGCTGCGGCGTCCCATCGCCCGGCATCGCGCTGGTCGATACACGCGAGGCCGCGCTGGCCATGGCCGCTTGCACTCCGGGCCGGGGCGCACGCGGCGGCTCCGGTCGCTGCTCCATTTGCTGCGACGGCTCGCCTTGCTGCACCTGAATGTGAAACAGGTAGCGCACCGTTTCGTTATCGATGCGCGCCATCATGTCTTCAAACATGGTGAACGCTTCTTTTTTAAACTCGACCAGCGGATCTTTCTGGCCATAGCCGCGCAGCCCGATGCCTTCCTTCAAATGATCAAGCGATAGCAGGTGGTCCTTCCACTGCGAGTCCACCACATCCAGAATGATTCGCCGCTCCAGCCAGCGCATCAGGTCCGCGCCAAACTGCGTTTCTTTTTCCGCGTAACGCGTGCTTACCGCTTCCGCCGCGGCTTCTGAAAGCTGGTCGTGCGTGAGCGTGGTGGGATCGGCGCCCGCTGCTTTCGCGTCGATGCCAAACTGCGCGTTCATTTCCGCCAGGAATTGCGTGACATTCCACTGGTCGGGGTGCTGTTCGCGCGGGCAGAACGTTTCCACTAACTCGCGAGCCACATCTTCCGCGATGCCCAAAACGTAGTCGCGCTGGTCTTTCCCTTCCAGCGCCGAGCGGCGAATCCCATAAATGGTTTCGCGCTGCTTGTTCATTACATCGTCGTATTCCAGCAAATGTTTGCGCGCATCGAAGTTCTGCGCTTCCACGGATTTCTGCGCGTTCTCGATGCGTCGCGAAATCAGACCGGATTCAATCGGCACGCCTTCGGTCATGCCCAGGCGGAACATCAGCGCTTTCACGCGCTCGCCGCCAAAAATGCGCATCAAGTCGTCTTCCAAGGAGAGAAAAAAACGCGACGACCCGGGGTCGCCCTGGCGACCCGCGCGGCCACGCAACTGGTTATCGATACGCCGCGCTTCGTGCCGCTCGGTGCCCAGAATGTGCAAGCCGCCCAGCGCCACTACTTCGTCGTGCTCCGCTTTGCACTGCTCCGCGAACTGGTCGTAAATCGGTTTCCACTGGTCCGCCGGAACCTGAAAGATTTTTCCTTCGTGCTGGAACAACACCATAGGAGCAATCGGCTGCGTGCTGTTCGCCGCTCCATCGACAGCGGCAATCACCGCCGGCGCCGCCGCGTAGGGCATGGCCAGCTTGTTCTTCAGGCAGTAGTCACGCGTCATCTGCTCGGGATTTCCGCCCAGCAGAATGTCCGTACCGCGGCCGGCCATGTTGGTGGCCACCGTGACCGCGCCCTTGCGTCCGGCTTGCGCCACGATGCGCGATTCGCGCTCGTGCTGCTTGGCGTTCAACACTTCGTGCGGAATTTTCGCGGCTTTCAACAGCGCGGAAATGCTTTCCGATTTTTCGATGGAGATGGTGCCCACCAGCACCGGTTGCCCGCGTTCGTGAAAATGCTTGATGCCGTTCGCAAACGAATCGTCTTCCTGCATGATGCCGTTAACCACCGCGGTGAACTTTTCTTTTTCCGTGCGGTACACGACGTCGGGATATTCTTTGCGAATTAAATTGCGGTTGGTGGGAATGACCACCACATCCAGGTTATAAATCTTGCCGAATTCCGCCGCTTCCGTTTCCGCCGTACCGGTCATGCCCGACAGTTTCTTGTACATCCGGAAATAATTCTGAAACGTGATGGTCGCCAGCGTCTGGTTTTCGCGCTCGATCTTTACGCCTTCTTTGGCTTCCACGGCCTGGTGCAAACCGTCCGACCAGCGCCGTCCGGGCATCTGGCGCCCGGTAAATTCGTCCACGATGATCACTTCGCCATTTTTGATGACATAGTCCACGTCGTTTTTGTACAGCGTGTGTGCGCGCAGCGCCTGATACACGTGGTGAATCGATTCCATGTGCGCGGGATCGTACAAATTCCCCAGCCCGAGCAGCCGCTCCGTCTTGCTGACGCCCTCTTCCGTTAACGTCGCGGTGCGGTGTTTTTCATCGATGGTGTAATCGATGTCCTGAATCAGCTTGGGAATAATCTTGTCGATCTTGGCGTACTTGTCGGTGGATTCTTCCGACGGGCCGGAAATAATCAACGGGGTGCGCGCTTCGTCGATCAGGATGGAGTCCACTTCGTCGACGATGGCAAAGTGATGCCCGCGCTGCACGCAGTTCGCCAGGTCGTACTTCATGTTGTCGCGCAGGTAGTCGAAGCCAAACTCGTTGTTCGTGCCGTAGGTGATATCCGCGCCGTACGCCGCGCGCCGCTCCTGGTCGTCCAGGTCGTGCACAATAACGCCCACCTTCAAGCCCAGCGCGCGATACAGCGGACTCATCCATTCCGCGTCGCGCCGCGCCAGGTAATCGTTCACGGTCACGATATGCACGCCGCGCCCGGCCAGCGCGTTCAGACAGGCCGGCAGCGTGGCCACCAGCGTTTTTCCTTCGCCGGTTTTCATTTCGGCGATTTTGCCTTCGTGCAATACCATGCCGCCGATAAGCTGCACATCGAAATGGCGCATCTTTAGAAAGCGCCAGCCCGCTTCGCGCACCAGTGCAAACGCCGGCACCACCGCCGGTTCCAAAGCCTGCTGCATCAACCCACGAAAGGTCGGTTCCGCTGGATCGGCATCTTTCAGCCGATCGTGCACCTGCGCCTTCAGCTCCGCAAAGCGCACCTTCAGGTCCTCATCGGAAAGCGCCTTCACCTCCGCTTCGCGCGCCTTGATGGCCGCGATCACCGGCTGCAACTTTTTCACGTCGCGCTCGTGCTTGGTGCCGATAAATCGCGCAACGACTCGATCTAATATTTGAGCTGCTTCCATGTAGTGGTTCGCCGTTTCCTGACGGTCTTTTGCGTGCCCGACGGTCTGCGTGCCAGTCCGAACAGAGCGCTACAGCAATCTATGTACGATCATCTTATTCTAGCTGGTTGGATGCATTCGCGCCAAAAATCGCAACATTTTGCCGCTAAAGGGCAAGCTCATCCGGCGCATGGTTTGCGGGCGCGCACCGGTTCGATCTAGCGACAGCAAATCCCAGAAACGAGCAGAAAGGCTCACGCGTCGATTTGCAGGGCTCCAAAAGTGCTTTGCTTTCAAGGCTTGCGTCACCCCACCATTGGCGTTGGATGTGCGTTTACCGTCTCACGTAACTCCGGGCACGGAGGCGTTTCTTTATGCAAACTTTTTGGCAGGACCTGCGCTATGCCTTGCGCCTGCAACTGAAAAATCCGGGCTTCACGCTGGTCGCGATTCTGACCCTGGCCCTGGGAATCGGCGCAAACACGGCCATTTTTAGCATTCTCGACGCCGTCCTGCTGCGCTCGCTCCACGTGCCCCACCCCGAACAACTCGCGGTCCTGACTGATCCCGACGATCACGGCAGGAACTTTGGTAGCCAGAGCGGCGACCGCTCGCTTCTGGCCTATTCGGAATTCGAGTATCTGCGCGATCACAACGATGTGTTCACCACCTTGTTCGCCGCCGACAGCAGTCTCGCCGATCCGGAAGTGACCATCTCCAGCCCTTCCCCAAACTCTCATCTTCAGAAGGAGACCGCGCGGGTTCGCCTGGTGAGTGGCGATTATTTCAGCACTCTGGGAATTTCGTCTGCCGCGGGCCGCACCTTTAACAGCGATGTGGACCGTGCGCGAGGCGGCGCTCCCATCGCGGTAATCAGCTACTCATTCTGGAAAGAGAGCTTCGGATTGAGCCCCACGGCCCTGGGACAAACCATTCAGATTCACGACACATCTTTTGAAATCGTGGGTGTAACTCCGCCAGGATTTTTTGGCGAAACAGTTGGAGAAGCGCCCGACATCTGGGTTCCCCTGGTGATGCAGAGCGCCATCTACCCCGGCAAGGATTACCTTTCGCCATCCACGCAGGGCCTGCTGAATCAGGAGATGTGGTTGCAGGTGATCGGACGTCTCAAGCCCGGAATCAGCTTTGCCCAAGCGCGTGCCAGCGTCAACGTAGCTTTTATGAATCTGTTGGAGTCCAAAGCCGGAAATTTATCGACAGAAGACCGCCATGAAGCGCTATCGCAGAAGATTAATCTGCAACCGGGAGGGCGAGGTGCTTCCACGCTGCACTCCGATTTTGCTCAGCCACTGAAGCTGCTGATGGTGTTGGTGGGCCTGGTGCTGCTGATCGCGTGCGCTAACGTCGCCAATTTATTGCTAGCCAGCGGTACTGCGCGGCAAAAAGAATTCGTCATGCGCCTGGCGATGGGCGCGGGGCGATGGCGGCTGATCCGCCAGCTTCTGACGGAGAGTCTTCTGTTGGCGGCGCTCGGCGGCGTAGCCGGAATCGTTCTGGCGCAGTGGGCCGATGCGTTGTTATTGCGTATGGTTTCTGCCGGCGCAGGGTCAGGCGGAATTCAATTAAACCTGCAGCCCGACGCGCGCATGCTGGCGTTCACCGTGGGCCTGACGCTCCTAACCGCGGTTTTTTTTGGCTTGATTCCGGCCTTGCTGGTAACCCGCACCAACATGTCGCCGGCTATGAAATCCAGTGGCGCTGGTTTCTTGGGTCAGTCCGTATGGCAACGGCTGTCCATTGGAAAGCTGCTGGTCGTAACACAGGTCGCGGTGTCGCTCATCCTGCTGGTCGCGGCGGGACTTTCCGTGCGCAGCCTGGCGAAACTCGGTGAAGTGCAACTCGGCTACAACCGTGACAATTTATTATTATTTCGCGTGGACCCCGTCGCCGGCGGATTTCAGGGTCCGGCGGCAACGCACGTTTACGAACAATTGCTGGATAGGATTTCGGCGATCCCCGGCGTGCGTGTCGCCAGCGTCTCTCACAACGGCTTGTTCAGTCACGCGGAGTCTGGCGATCCCGTCTCCGTGGAAGGCTACACTCCGAAACAGAACGAAGACATGAGTTCGCGATTCGACCATGTTGGTCCCGGCTATTTCTCTACCGTGGGCATGCCAGTTTTGATGGGCCGCGAAATTGGTCCGCAGGATTCAGGCAGTGGCGTTCACTCCTCGGTGATCAATCAGACCTTTGCCCGCCACTTCTTTCCCAACAGCAACCCGATCGGCAGACATATTCGCGACACCTATCCCGGCAATCCCGTGGACATGGAAGTGGTGGGCGTGGTGGCCGATGCGAAATACAACAGCTTGCGTGAAGAGCCCGTCCCGCGGGTGTACGGCCCACTCTTCAACCCGATGTGGGAGCAGCATACCGCGATGTACGAAGTTCGCACCTTCGCCGACCTAACCAGCGTGAGCGAAGCTCTTCGGCAAGCGGTGAGTGGATTCGGTGCGTCGCTGCCGCCCATCAAAATTGACACCATGTCGGGACTGGTTGACGAATCCTTGCAGACCGATCGATTTATCGAGCGGCTGTCGGGAGCGTTCGGCACGCTTGCGCTGGTACTGGCCAGCATCGGCTTGTACGGCATCATGGCCTACACCGTGGCGCGCCGCACTCGCGACATCGGCATCCGCCTGGCGATCGGCGCCGAACCGGGAAATGTGCTGCGCGAAGTACTGGGCGAAACGCTGATCCTCGTATTAATTGGCGTGGCGATCGGAATTCCTGCGGCCATCGGCGCGGCGCATTTTGTGCGCAGCATGTGGTACGGCATGGGGGTAATCGATCCTGTGCCTATTGTCTTTGCCGCTGTGATGTTGGCGTGCGTTGCGGCGCTGGCCGGTTTTCTGCCGGCGCGTCGCGCTTCCAAAGTCGATCCGATGGTCGCGCTGCGCTACGAATAATTCCGCTATGAATAATTTTAGGAAAACTGTTTAGAAGCGTTGCGGCCTTCAGCGAAGTTGCAGCAACCGGCTAAAGCTCCGGCGCATGCCAGTTTTCCGGCGGGAAAACGATGGGCCAAAAATTGGGGCAGGGCTCGGCAAATTCAAACGAAACAGAATACTCACGCGGGTTGGTCGGTTCGCACCGCAAGACGTGGCACTGCTGCGAAACGTTGGTTTTGGGGTTGGTCAGCACAACTTTCTCACCCGCGGTAACTTCCATTTGCGTGGTGAGCAAACCGCCATGTGCATTCACTACTTTGGTAAAAGCTTCTTCGCGGATGATTTGTCCATCCATCGCGTCTTTGGAGACCATGATGCGTATTCTCAACATCACTCTTTCGCTTCTGCGCTGGTTGACCGTAGTCGTAGCGTCACTAGCGGCTCTCATGGGTCGTGCTCCTAACGGTCTGACAGACCCGTCTCGCTGGGGCCAAGGTTGCTGTGTTGAAAACTCGAACTTTTGAATATTCGCCATGGTAGGCGCCTTAGTCCTTTAACATTTGCGATGTCAGCGAACGCCGTAACCCTCGTTTCGACACGCATATGTTCGACGACGCTGCGAAGAACGGATGGCCTAGTAATCTCTAATTAGACAGTGCCGGGGGCTCGGGCTCCATACGCGCATGCTGGTATAAACGGTCTAGGGGTTGGTAGCTGGACACAATCGTGCCCTGCTATTTGTTTCATTCTAAAGCGTTTATGCGAGCTATTCCATCAGCTCGTTGACTTCGGCGTAGGGGATGCCGCGCTCCAATGTCGTGTAAGTGCCCCTTTGCAGCAGTTCGTTGGCGGCCTCTCGCGCCACCCCGAGGGTTGCGCGGATGATACCGGAGCCCACACTTAAACGCGCCACTCCGATCCGTTCCAGTTCGGAAACGCTGGGGCTCCCAACCCCGGCCAACACATTCAGCGGACCGGAAATTCGCCGCACCAAAGCGGTGAGCGTGGGCAGGTCGGTAACCCCCGGAACGAACAAACAATCGGCGCCGGCCTCGCGGTAGGCATTGGCCCGGCGGACCGTTTCCTCGAATCTTCCCGATGGTTCGCCGACATGCGCGAGGTACACGTCGGTGCGTGCGTTAATCACCACGCTAACCCCGGCTCGTTCCCCCGCTTCGCGTGCCGCGTGAATGCGCGCCAACTGTTCTTCCATTTCAAAAAGTGGCAGCGAGGAGTTTCCGGTGGCGTCCTCGAGGTTAAAACCAATCGCGCCGGCATCGATTACCGCACGGATGGTCTCGCCTAGTCCTTGCGGCGTAGTCGCGTATCCGGCCTCGATGTCAGCCGTTACGGGGACATCCACGCTGCGAGCGATGCGCGCGACCACTTGCAGCATTTCCTCGCGCGAAACTTTTTCGCCGTCGGGATAGCCCAGCGTGGACGCAATTCCGGCGCTCGTGGTGGCAATCGCTCGGGTGCCAGCTTTCACAAAAATCCGCGCGCTGACCACGTCCCACGCATTGGGCAAAAGCAAAATCGGAGGGCTCTTGTGCATGGCGCGAAACGCTTCGGCTTTCATACTCAGATTTGCGTTCATTCCTCACTCTCCTGGGTCCGCCGAATCTAGGAAATCTGAATGCTGCGTTCAGTATGTCGTATCACCCCGGCTCCTGAGCAGGACTCCCTCGGCACGCATTCGGCACTCTCCGGACAATTTGGCCGGTTACAAACCACACACAAGCACCGGGCAGGCCGCGAAGTTAAACAGCCTGCCCCGCGTTCGTATGTTCTGTGGCGGAGGTTCCAGCGGAGGAAGTGTTGGAAGCACGGGAACGCAGGCAGGCACATACACCGTTACGTGACGGGAACTTTCAGCTCACGCGCACGAGTTTAACCCACGCCGCAAAGCTAACTTTGGTTGTGAAGTAGAGGGCTTCCGTTGCGTTGGATGGATCCAGCCGAGAAAGTACGATTTTTCGGAGGAACAAATCAGGCGGAGAGAGACCAGTCCGGGGGCGGGGCTTGCAGGGACCAGAACTGCGGCGCGGGCTGAGTGAATTCGATGCCCACGCGGGTCAAGCCGCCGTGCGGGGTGCCAATATAAGCAACCTGGCCTTCGCACTCATCCCAGTTTTTCTGGTTTAGCAGCACGACTTTCTGACCCATGGTGACTTTGGTTCTAAGCGTGACCAACACGCCGTGAGCGCTGGCGCTGAGAGTGAAGGTTTCTTCCCGGAAATCGTGATGCGCTTCCGTTTTTCCTTTTACGACCAAGGGCACATCAAGAGCAATTCGTTTGCTGCGTCGGTCTGCAATGGCGGTTGGCATAGGGCACCCGGGGGAAGTTCCAAACAGATTAGACGACGAAGCGTAACGAACGGTTTCAGATTAGCGAAGTTACTACAGAAAAATCTACTGTCCTGAGGTTCATTAAAGTACCTGATCATCCGACTAGTAAACGATTTCTGAGACCTGTTTCCCAGAGTTGACATTTCAAACCACGCGATCATCATATCCAGGTCGATTGAAGTAGATTCCCGACGACGGACCGGCAGCTGCACAATGGTCAACTTTGTCATCACAATGTCATGTGAGAACCGCGCTAACCCTTTCATCTACAAAGTTTAAGCAATTATTTTCGTCCATACACGATGGAAAATTTCTGCATATCGACGCTAGGTGACACCGGTCTGGAATTTGGCCGAGCGACTCGAGCGAAGGGCGCACGTCGAACAATCCTAATTCCAGGCCGATCGATACTTGTGATCGCAAAATGGCTTCGCTCGCAGCTAATGCCAGCGCCACACGTTCATCGTCACGGCCGTTGGCATGCTGAATGTCGATTTGGCCGCGCGCAGTTTTTTCCTCCCGCAAATTCCGCAGTTGCCACAACAGGTCTGGATCGTCGGGGAGTTGAATATTCCCCTGCACCATTCGGTGCTTCAAATTAGAGAAAATCTTCAGCCTTGTCGAAGCATTAAAATTAACGATTTCATAAAGAATACCAAGTTTCCGCAAGTACTGTTTAATGACGTCTGCGTAAAACTGCTTCGAACCCTAACTCAGGGCAAAAACTCCGAAAAGGTGTTAGATCTTGTGGCAAATACGTTCCGTGCGCTGGTTGATTACGCCGAATGGAATGTTGGGCCTAAAAACGTTGAAGAAAAAAAGACAAAGGAAAAAGAAAACGAGCCAAAGCCTAATTTCGTAGAAAAGTCCGACGGCGATCCTGATGATGACGGTGGTCTCGGCGGTAAATTAAAGAAAACGGAACTGCATTACAATATTCAAATCCACCTACCTGAATCGCGGGACCAGGCCGTACACGATGCTTTATTTAGGAGCTTGAAGAAACATTTATTCTAGATGGATAACGAGCTCTACGCCTTCGTTTTTAAAGGCCTGCTGACCGAAGCTGCCTCGGATAGGGCCGGCCGCAAGGCAAAAATTACTTTTTGTCGGAAGAGTGGGGCCTTGAGACCAGCAGAAGACTCGGTATTCCTCTTTTAGACGAAGCCCTAGTTGTAAAATCCAGAAAGATGGCTGTCGTGTACACGGCTATTTGTGCGTTCGAAAATGCAGCTAGGGGATTTATTGAAAAGAAGTTCCCGGAGGAGAAGGGCGACAATTGGTGGGAACTCTCTGTTAAAAAAGATATCCGCGAGCGCGCAGAAGGAGAATTTCAGTTGGAGAAAGGCCTCTCGGCACGCCGTGTAAGGAATTTATAGTAGGCAAATATAACAAAACGGACATTCTTGGTCTTCCTAAACGAAAGGATTTCGGCGAACCAACGACTTATCGGACGACGACGGAGTCGGCTGGGGCGGGAACAGGAGCGTCTTCTTCGATGGCCGGTACCAGGCGTGTTAGCTTGCCGGCGAGCAGGCGACGGTACTTGGTGCGCTCGTCGAGGTTCATATCGACAATTTCAAAGGCCATGTCTTGCGCGCGGTAGTCGCGCATCAGCGCGGTGGCATGCAGGCTGCGCAAACCTAATTGCAATTTGAGCTGGACCTGCGTGCCGGGCGCGAGATGGCGATTGATGGCGGCTACTCCGCCGGCCAGGCTGGCGGTTTTAATTTCCAGGCGGCAATTCTCTTTCAAGTTGGTGCTGACGGCAGTCAGCGGCTTGCGCAGGCGCACACGCGTGTGGCGGCGCTGGCGAACAAATTTGGAATTAGCAGCAATCGCCAAAGGGGCGAGAGTCAAATCTTCGTTCTCGATGCCGCTCTTGGGCAAAAAGTCCTGGGCCCAGGCGAGATCCAACTTTTCGAGGGCTTGCAAAGCGGCGATGCGCAGTTCCTGGGAATGCACCCAGCCAAAAACTTTTTTGGCGCTGGCAATGCGTTTGAGCGCAGCAATCGATTCCGGTGCGGGGATGCGTCCCAGCGCTTCGACCGCTTTAACGCGCAGATACTGGCCGGCGCCGATGGGCAAGTCTCCGTCCACGATGGTCAACAGGCGGCCGAGTGCTTCGCGATTACAAGTGACTCCAATTTCGTCGATGACCAGCGGCATCACCAAGGGATCGACGTGGTCGAGGATGTCCAGCAAAATCCGGCAGCGGCCCGGCGCGCCGCAGGAAGAAATCTGGCGAATGATGCGGTCCTGGGCGTTGCGCGCAAAATCTCGGATGCGGCCGGGAAGAAAAACCTGAACAGCCTGCGGGTCCAGCTTGCTGAGGAGGCCGGCCATTTCGACGGCTTCGGCAACCGGTCCGCCGCGCAGCGTGCTGCGCAAATATTGAAGGCCTTCTTCGCCCAAGTCCGCGGCGAGATTGGCGATGTGCTCGGCATCCTGGCGATGACTGCAACGATTGAAGCGCGCGCAAAGCTGCTCCATGGCGCTCTGCGGCAAAAGTTTCAAAACGCCGGTGAGGCCGGCGGCAAACTGGCGAGCGCGCAGGGCCTCGTCGACAAATTCAGGGACGCGCTCTTCGATGCCCATTTTGCTGCGCAGACTGCGAGCGATTCCGGGGCGTTGCGCTTCGACACCAGCGACGAGGTCCAGGGCTTGCGCCATGGCCGGAAAAGCCCGGGTGGTGGCCGCTTCCTGGCTGAGACGCACGAACGCGGCACTGACCACGCCTTGGACTTCGGAATCCTGTTCAACGCTGAGGCGAAGGCCCACGTGGCGCAGCGCTTCACCGAGCAATTTCGGGTCAGCCTTGGAGTAAAGCTCGGCGAGCTCGGACAAACCTACCGCAGTTCGCTTGCGCGCATCGGCTTCTTCACTGTCGGCGCAGGCGGCGTAATTCTGCAGAATGCTGATGGCTTCGGCGACGCTTCCCTTTTCAATCAGGCTGCCGACGTAGGACTGCACGTTTTTCGGGGGAATGCACCAGGCTTCGTCAGAAAGCAAAACGCTTTGCTTGCCGCTTTCGGGAACAGCGGCCCAGAACTGACGATCGAGAATTTCGCGATGCGACTCCGCGAGAATGCCGGCATCGGCCATTTTGTTTTCGTGCGCGCCGAGAATCTTGCGGAGATTTTCGATCTCCTGATTCATGCGATCGAGCATCTGGCGGACGGCATTGACTTTTACTTCGCCATGCTCGAATTGATCCAACGCAAAACGAATGGCCAGATGCTCGGCCAACTGCACCAGCATGGTTTCATCGGGCTTCATTTGTGTGGTTTGCGCCGCGAGTCCGGCGATGGCTTGCCGTAGGGTGACCTGCGCGTTGCCAGGCAACTGGGCGATCTGTTGTTGGAATGCTCCCGCGCCGGCGATCCCGCCCTGGTTGGAAGCGACTTGTCCAAAGCTGGTAAGCGCGCTGAGAATTCCGTACATCTCCGCTTCGCTGGGCTCTAAATACTTTCCGGCGGCGTGACTGGGGACGAGACCTTCGGGAACCGCCGCGCCTGCGGGAATCCAGTAGCCGCCGGCTTCGCCGCCTGCGGGCGCACCAGCGGGACCGGCAGGCAGAGGGGAGCCACTCACAACAACGGCGGTAGGGCCGGTGCCGCGTGGTCCTGCAATCCTTCCGGGCGTACCGGCAGTGCCGGAACCAGCCTCGACGTGCGAACCCTGCGCGGCGGCGATGAGCTCCAGCAATTTTTTGGGATCGTTCAGCCACTGTTTGAATTGATCCTGGTTGGCGTCGCCTAAAGATGCGGCAGCGAGTTGCGCGGCAACGCTGGTGTCTTTGAGGCGAGCGTCGGTGGCGATGAAACAGATTTCGTTGATGCGGATCCCGCGCGCTCCTGCCAGAGCGGCTTTTAATTGCTGAGCAAGTTCAGAGGGCTTGGCTTTACTGGTGGGAAAGGCGTTAACAAAACGGCTAAGCTCGTCATAGGTGACGATGGGGAAAAACTGCACGCTGGCGAGGCCAGCGGCAGAAAGAAGTTGTGCGAACTGGCGCTCCGCAGGGGCACCGTCGAGGGGCATACCGTCGAGCAAGAGCTGTGAACCCGTGGCACCGAGGAGGAGTCCGGACTCCGAGCCGTACGGGATGGCGGCTTGCAGTTCCTGCCATGCTACGCCGAGCACTTCGAGGGTGCGGGCATGGTCGTAGCCGTAGAGACGCGCGAATTTCAACAGAATGTTGAGACTGCGGACAAAAGCGCGTGCCGACGCTGAGTGTGGATCTTTTTTCATGCTCGCTAGCGGGTTCCGACAATAGGACTTCCTAGCTAGTACGGTAAAGTCCAGGAGGTGCCCCTGCAATGGTACAGAGGTCCTATGTGCCCAGCCGGTCAAGTTACGGGCAGATGACAAAGCGGATTTGGCGGGCATTTTTTTGGGGAAGACGGGGCTGGGTCGTAGCGATTCGAACGGCTCGCGACGTTTGTTCGGAGGTGGGCCAGATGGGCCCGCAGGGTGTGGTCGTGGCCGTTCGAACGGCGAATGTCGGCGCGTCGACAATTGCACGAATGTCGGCGCGTCGACAATTGGAAAAGATGTCGGACGGTCGACATTTGGACAAGGGGTATGGCGCAAATGTCGGCGGGTCGACAATTGAACGATCGGCGAGGCCGACATTTTGGAGATCGGAGAAGGATGTTCCACGTGAAACATGATTTTTGTTAACTAAAGAGATATATATTCCACGTGGAAAAGTGTTTTAGCGGCTGAGGGCGCAAAAAGTATGTTCCACGTGGAACCAAACGCGTTTTCACGTGGAACATTTTTGTTCGGAAGGATGAGTACTCTCATTACGGCGGTAAACCTTTCGGTCGAGAGTGATCGTTCGAACGGAATGCGTGATCCGTTCGAACGGAACGCGTTGATTAAAATGGCGGAACATTTTTTTGAAATTTGGAAAGGGTGAGGCGTGTGCGGAGAATGGGGATGTTCAGAATTACGGCAAAGTTCAACGTTGTTTTTATGCGGGCTGAAGCGAATGCCTGCTGAATAAAACGGAGACGAGGAGTTAGTTTTTGCTGCTGATGGCGATGCGGCCGCGACGGCGTGCGCGGTTGATGGAGGCGGCGGTGCCGGGGAAAGAACCGAGTTCGAGGAGCAATTTTCTGAGGCGGGCACGTTCTTCCAAATCCATTTCCACAAATTCGAAGGCCATCGCTTGCGGGCGCGCGCCACGAACGATGGCCTGAGCTTTGATGTTTCTCACGCCGGAAGCAACTTTTAAATTGAGCAGCGAGCCCGGCGCCAGGTGGCGCTCGCCTGAACCGATGCCGCCACCGAGATTGAGCTCGGGAATGGACAACCTGAAATTATCGCGAAGGTTGGTGGTGGTCATGATGACATTGCGAGAAAGTTTCAGGCGGGCATAGCGGCGCTGGCGAATTACGGAGGCGTTGGGCTCGGGATCGGTAGGCTCGAGGGCCAAATCGTTGTGGTCGATGCCGCTGCTGGCGATTTTTTCAACACCGAGTGGCTGGTCAATCAGAACCAGAGCCTGGGCGGAAGCGATACGCAGCTCGCTGGGATAGGACCAACGCCATAGTTGTTTGGCGTCAAGGATACGCACCAGCGAGGGTGTGGCAGGAGTGGCGCGCAAACGCCCCAACGCTTCCACGGCTTTGACACGAGCAAAACCGGTGCTTTGTTCATCGTCGATGACACGCATAAGCTTGGCGATACATTCCGGGCGGCCGGACATGCCCATTTCGTCGATGGCTAACGGCCGGATCATGACATCGAGGAAATCATAAAGAGCGATCAGCAAGCGGGCACGCTGTTCGGCAGGGACGGAGGATAGCTGGCGGACGGTGCGATCATGGGCGGTGCGCGGCCATTGTTCAAGGCGAGCCGGCAGGTACTGCTCAACGGCGTCAGGAGCCAATTGGCTGAGGAGGCCGATGACTTCAGCCGCTTCCCCTGCGGGAGCAAGCTGCAAAGTCTCGATCATGCGATTGGTAGCGTCTTCGCCCAAGCCGCGGGCCATATCGCCGAGCAGCTCACAATCATCGCGAAAGCCGCAGTGGCCAAAGCGGGTGGTGAGGTACTGGAGGGTCGCCTGAGGCATCAGGCCGAGAATCTCGCCCATGCCATCGGGGAGTTGCCCGCTGCGGAGGGCTTCTTCGACGAACTCGGGGAGACGCTCTTCCGCGCCGATACGGGGGCGCAAGGCCAGCGTGGAACCAGGGCGCTGAATCTCGATGCTCTCGAGGGACGCCAGAGCCTGGTGAATGGCGGCGTAGCAGCGCTTGGCGGCGGCTTCCTGGCTAAGACGTACGAAGGTAGCGCCGACGAGCATTTGCAATTCGGGCTCGCGCTCGATTGCTAGCTGATTGCCGGTGCGGCGGATGGCGTCCATCAGAGCGCTGCCATCGCCGCTGCCGTAGAGCTCCGCCAAATCGGAAAGGCCAATGGCGGTGGTGCGGCGGGCTTCGTCGGCTTCCATGCCGATACAAGTGGCGTATTTGAGGAGGACTTCATTGACGGTTTTCAGCTCGCCGCGACGGAGCATGTCTTCGAGATAGACGCGGATGTTGCGAGGGGGGACGCACCACGCTTCGTCGGAGGTCAGCACCTCTTTCTTGTTCTCTTCGGGAACCTGCTCCCAGAATTCCTGGTCGAGGAGCTCGGTGTGGGATTGGACGGAGAGGCCGGCGCTGGCCATCATCTCTTCCTGGGAGCCAAGAATCTTGCGAAGACCTTCGATTTCGGCGTTCATGCGGTCGAGAAGCTGCTTTACGGCGTTGACGCGCAATTCCCCGCGCTCATAGCTGTCCAAGGCAAAACGTATGGCGACGTGCTCGGCGAGCTTGAGCAGCATAGGCTTGTCTGGGGCCTCGGTGGGCGCCTGAGCGGCCAAACCGGCCAGGGCCTGCTGCAAGGTGTACTGGGCGCGAACGGGCATGGCGCTGAGCCTGGATTGAAACGTTGGCACATCCATGCGGGCGTCGGGGCTCTTGCGGGACTTTCCGAGTTGCGAAAAAAGGCTGAGCACGGAGCGGATTTCATCTTCCGCTACGGTGTAGGTTGTGCCGGAGCCGCCGGAGGGATCGGTAGGAGATGCGTACCCGTGGGTAATCACGGGTTCCGTGGTGCTGCCAGGATTTCCGGCGCGCAATAACGCGGACGCAGCCAGCCATTTGCCGGTTTTCGGAGGGCTGGGGGCAAAACCAGAAATGCCAAGGCCAAGGCTTTGAATTCCAGAGGCCCCAGAACCCGAACCAGTTCCGCCGCCGGTGCCAGCTCCCGTGCCAGTTCCGTCGCCGGTGCCGGTTTCGGTGGCACCGGGTCCCCCAGCCGAACCAGGAGCGCCGCCGCCACCTGAACCACGGGCAAGGCCGCCAGATTCCCACAGGTCTGCGCCAGGCGCACTACCCCCGCCACCGCCGCCATCACCGGTGCCTCCGCCGCCCAAGCCTGGCATGCCGGAGCCGCCGCCTGAGCCACCGCCACGCGAGCTTTCCGCAGCCAGGATCATCTGAAGCAGACGATTCGGATCATCGAAAAGACCACTGAACTTGTCTCCCGTGGCGCCCAGGACTTTAGCCGCGAGGTTGGCGGCGGTTTTTATTCCGGCGACAGAAGCATCTTCCGCAACGTAGCGGATTTCATTGACCTTGATGCCGGTTTCACCGGCGAGCGCGGATTTGAGCTGTTCGGCGAGAGAGGCCGGCTTGGCATTTCCGCTGGGAAAGGCGCGCACGAACCTGGCGAACTGGGCTTGGGTAAGCGCGGGAGAAAAATGAATGCTGGCGATACCGGAGGAGATCAGAAGTTGAGCAAAACTTTTTTCGCCCGTGGCGGCGCCGAGCGGCACACCGTCAAGGAGGATTTGATTGCCAGAGGCTCCGAGCAGCAGGCCACTGCCGCCGCTCTCATCGAGCGCTTGGCGAAGCTCTTTCCAGGTGGTCTCAAACTGAGCGGCGGTGCGCACGTGCCCGAACTCGTACAGACGAGCGAATTTAAGCAATATATTGAGGCTGCGAACGAAAGTTCGCGAACCTCCACGAGTTTCGGTGCTCATACGATTGGGCGTGGCATAGCCA